>Ga0101944_10003613_pt1 | contig 21094 bp, 14 predicted proteins | sample DewCreD2012metaG_FD_75245 | JGI IMG/M metagenome (GOLD analysis project Ga0101944, IMG submission 75245) | Hot spring sediment bacterial and archeal communities from British Columbia, Canada, to study Microbial Dark Matter (Phase II) - Dewar... ... | reverse complement strand
AATAGCACTCATTATCTTGGTCCAAGAGACTATACTCTCAAACTCTTTCGCTATACCGGGAAAAGCACTTCACACACCTCAGATGTCGCAACCTCAGCCGCCACCCTTACTCTCTCTACACCCACTCCTTCGCCAACACCCTCACCTTCACCTACGCCAACACTCTCACCATTACCTACACCCACCTCCATCCAATCGTCCTCACCTTTATCACTAGCCCCTTCTATCTCCCCAACGCCAAGCATACTGCCCACAAACTCTCCCTCACCCCCCATCCGCTTGCCAGAGCTAACTTCTCCTATTCTGGGTGTCACCACAAACAACACCCCCAGCGCTTCAGCTACTACTCCCACATCTTCTTCCTCTGCTACTCCTACTTTTCGCCACACTATGTTTTGGGTAGTTGGAGCAGGGTTAATTCTCATATCTATCGCAACCATAATATACTGCAAAAATCTTTACTTAAAAGTATAATTGAAAAGTGAAAAACAAATTCTGGATAGTGATTAGTATTTTTTGGGCGCTTCTCACAACTCATCTCACTACAACTTCTAACCTCATTTTCGCCGAGGAGAATTATTTACACGCCATTTTTATGAACACTGCTCACTTTGTTTTTTTTGGTGTTCAAGCTCTCCTACTTTATCTCTCTTTCTCAAGCGCCATTATCTCGATTTTTGCTTCTTCAGCTTTCGGTTACTATATTGAAGTCTTACAAAAAACTATTCCCGGTCGCTCATACGATCTTCTTGATTGGATATTTGATACCTTGGGGGCAATAATTTTTGTTGTTATAATCAAGAAATATGCACAGAGTCCTTCTCACTGGTGGCGCTGGTTACATAGGCGCAGTAACCGCCAAAATTCTTCAAGAACAAGGCAGTGAAGTCTTAGTTTATGATCACCTCGCCACTCACTCTTCCGCCAAACTGAGTGATATTCCCTATATCAAAGGCGATCTCCTCAATACTCAGCTTCTCACCACAACTCTCTCCCAGTTTATGCCTGATATTGTTATGCATTTTGCAGCTTATATCCAGATGGGAGAGAGTGTTCGTGATCCTCGCAAGTACTACAACAACAACTTTCTAGGCTCGCTTAATCTCGTCGAATCTATGCGCCAAGTAGGTTGCGACAAGCTTGTTTTTGCAAGCACAGCTGGCGTATATGGAAATGTTAGCGCAGAGTTGGCGACACGTATTCCTGAGTCGGCTTCTGGCTATCCCACCAATCCTTACGGCGAAACCAAGTTAGCAACCGAAAGACTCCTAAAATGGTATGACCAAGCCTACAATTTTCGTAGCATCTCAATTCGTTTTTTCAATGCAGCCGGCGCCTACAACGATCTAGGTGAGGATCATCTAGAAGAAACTCACATTATTCCCAATATTATCCGAGCCCAACTCGAGGGTAGGGAGTTTGTTCTTTTCGGTAATGACTATGACACTCCAGATGGTACTTGCATAAGAGACTATGTCCACGTTCTTGATCTTGCCGAGGCCTTCCGCTTGGCAGGTAAAAGTCTTTTCGCTGGGGGTGTTACCACTGTTTACAACGCCGGCGCCGGAACTGGCTACAGCAATCTCGAGATCATTAAAATGATAGAACAAATCACAGGTCAATCTGTCAAAATCAAGTTCGCGCCGCGCCGACCAGGTGATGCCAACGTCCTAATCGCCGACAACTCCCGCCTCAAGACAGATCTTGGTTGGTTACCCCAACACTCTAGTCTCGAAACAATCATCACAACTGCCTACGCCTGGCATCAGAAACAGTGATACCCTATTAACTTCCCCCTTCACATTACCGTTTGGTCGCTTCTCCCGAATGCCATCTGGTAGGTGAACCAAAGTCCAACCAACAATACTCCAATAAGCATCAACAATCCCACAAGACTTACATACCAAGATAACGGTTTCTTGCCGATAAGAAGCCTAAGTAGCGCCGCCACCACCACAGAGATAGCAACCAACCAGCCGAAGGCAAAGCCAATTTCGCGATAGAAAAGTTTCCAAAGCGAAGTAGAACTCATAAAATCAAAGCTGTAGTGTTCGCGAGGCATCAAGTTATGGCGATAGCGATAGATTTGACCAGTTCCTGCCGAATCAAGCATAGCAACATGCGAAAGACGAGGATCTCCTACATCAATGGGGCGAAGCTTGGTGTTTGAAAGACTCTCTGCTACTCCAGCGCCCCAACCAGAAGGACCTTGAGTATTGTCACGCACATAAACCCCATCAGGCATATAAACACCTATACTAAGGTACGGAACAAACTGCTCTGTACTGCCTGTCTCGATATCAACGTTTCGTCCCCACCAAAACTTTTGAGTTAGATCGTTAGTCGAAAACACAACGCCCAGGTTAAGGTTATTTTCATTGAATCGACCAGGGTAACGTGAGGCGGGGATGGTAATAGTGAGTTTTTGTTCATTTCTTACAAACTTGACCTCTTTCCAGGTAGTAGTGCCGTAGTAGACACAGTTATCAGCTCGGTATTCGAGACAGCCATTTTCACGATACCAAACCAAAGGCTCACCGACTGTGTTGTCAGGCAGGTTATATTGATAGGTCTTTTCCTTGGTTTCTGGTTTAATTCCGTCAAGACGGACAAACACTTTAGCCGTCCCATCCTCGTCAACTACATACGTGTAAGAATGAGACTCCATTATAGGAGGTACAATGTCGGCATGATCAGGTGATGGGTTTTCCTGAGCGGTTGCTGAGCTTGCCATCAATACAAGTAATACAAAAGAAAGAAATAATTGTTTCATAAATATTCTTAACTTAAATAACACTCAAAACATAACGTATGATAAACTATCATATACCAAATAATATCATTCGTCTACAGCAATTTTCCCCCTTGCGCCGCGTTCAAACTTTGTTATAATGTCATCCTTACACCTGTGAATACACTTCGCAATATGCCTTAACAAAGGGACAAGATCTCTTCCTAGGCAATATGTGACTGTGCCATAAAACAGAGTTGTTCTCGCTCCTTAACAGCTTAATATACACTTTTTTGTACGCAAACTTTTATATACTACATTTCTTATCTAAAAGAGATGGTAGTACCGCATTTCTTTTTTTGAGCAATAACCAAGTCGAACTCTTTTTGAGAGTTTGATCCTGGCTCAGGATGAATGCTGGCGGCGTGCCTTAAGCATGCAAGTCGAACGATTGAAGTTTTTGTAGCAATACAGAAGCTGATCTAGTGGCGGACGGGTGAGTAATACGTGGGAATCTACCTCTTGGCGGGGGATAGCTCGCCGAAAGGCGGGGTAATACCGCATAAATATCTACGGATCAAAGGTCTTAACCGACCACCGAGAGAGGAGCCTGCGTCCCATCAGCTAGTTGGTAGGGTAATGGCCTACCAAGGCTATGACGGGTAGGGGATGTGAGAGCATGATCCCCCACAAGGACACTGAGACACGGGTCCTACATCTACGGATGGCAGCAACTGGGAATCTTGCGCAATGGACGAAAGTCTGACGCAGCGACGCCGCGTGTAGGAAGAAGGCCTTCGGGTCGTAAACTACTGTGGAGAGGGAATAACAAATGAAGGTACCTTTCTAGAAAGCACCTGCTAACCACGTGCCAGAAGCCTCGGTAATACGTGGGGTGCAAGCATTATCCGGATTTACTGGGCGTAAAGAGTGCCGTAGGCGGCTAGGCAAGTATACGGTTAAAGGTTCTGGCTCAACCAGAAACATGCTGTATAAACTACCTGGCTTGAAGATTGTAGGGAATATCGGAATTCTCGGTGGAGGGGTGAAATCCGTTGATATCGAGAAGAACACCAATGGCGAAGGCAGATATTTATACAATTCTTGACGCTGATGGACGAAAGCTAGGGGAGCGAAAGGGATTAGAGACCCCTGTAGTCCTAGCCGTAAACGATGGATACTAGCTGGTTGCCGTAAGGTGGCTGGCGTAAGCTAACGCGTTAAGTATCCCGCCTGGGAAGTACGGCCGCAAGGCTAAAACTCAAAGGAATTGACGGGGGAGCGCACAACCGGTGGAGCATGTGGTTTAATTCGATACGAAGCGAAAAACCTCACCTGGGTTTGAAATGTAACTGCAAGTCCTACGAAAGTAGGATTCCTTCGAGGGTGTTGCACAGCTGTTGCATGGCTGTCGTCAGTTCGTGTCGTGAGGCGTTTCTTTAAGTAGAATAACGAACGCAACCCCTATGCTGTGTTGTATGTTCACAGCAGACTGCCCTTGATAGTATCAAGGGAGGAAGGAGGGGACGACGTCAAGTCAGCATGACGCTTACATCCAGGGCCACACACATCCTACAATGGACACTAACAATGGGTCGCCAACCCGCAAGGGGGAGCCAATCCCACCAAACGTGTCCTCAGTTCAGATTGGGGGCTGCAACTCGCCCCCATGAAGTCGGAATCGGTAGTAATCGCAAATCAGCAGGTTGCGGTGAATACGTTCTCGCTCCTTGTACACACCGCCCGTCAAGTAAGCAAAGTTGGCAATGCCTGAAGTCGGTGTTCTTAACCCCGCAAGGGGAAAGACCCGCCTAAGGTAAGGTCAGCGATGAGTGCTAAGTCGTAACAAGGTATCCGTTCTGGAAGGAGCGGATGGATCACCTCCTTTCTAGGAGTAACAAAGGGTATCACGACCCGCCCTGTATGGGGAAAGATTGTTCACGCCCTGGGTTTTTTAACAGTATTGACCAGATAAAACAACAAAAACTGTTCTCAAGTCAAAAGTATTTGTGAGTGCTACCATCTCTTTGCTAAGAAGTAAATATAAAAAAATCGTCCGAAAAAGTTAAACCCACCTATAAACGGTGGGTTTTTTGTGCTAAAATCCTAAACTGCATCATAGCTCAAGGGTGTGTAGTTCAGTGGTAGAACGCTTTCCTGATAAGAAAGAGGTCTAAAGTTCGATTCTTTACACACCCACAAATATATAGTACAATCGGTCTCTGCTCGGGAGAGCTTTTCACTAATCTATGTTGAACAATAAAAACACATATCGATCTGAAAGATCAATGAACCCTATGTGTTAAGTTGTCACCAATGATTTTTGTGAAGATATCCCGCGCAAGCGGGATTTTTAATTCCGTTCGCACCTTAAAGCACGATCGTACGCCTGGGCTCGTAGCTCAGTTGGTTAGAGCGCATCATTTGCAATGATGAGGTCACCGGTTCGACTCCGGTCGAGTCCACAGCCAATCTGATGCTGAGCATCCCGCCTTGGCGGGAAGGTGATCGACCGAGCCAAGGTACGGTCCACTTAGCTTTTTGATTTTGATTTTTAGAGTGATCTAAAAATCAAAACCTCACAGCTAAAAAGAGGTGATTGCTCCTTAAAAAGTGAAGAGTATGAAAGCATCGTAATCAGCATTGTAAATTTTGCTTTTTAATTTAAGTAATTTAATTAAGTAATAATCAAGCTACTCAAATAAAGCATTTGGTGGATGCCTTGGCATAATGTGCCGAAGAAGGACGTATAAGGCCACGAAAGTCGTCGGTGAGGAGCCACAATCCTGTGACCCGGCGGTGTCCGAATGGGGAAACCCCTGCATATGTAAATATGCGGAACCACTCGCCTCATAGCGAGGAGGTAGGTAACCTGGAGAACTGAAACATCTAAGTACCCAGAGGAAAATAAATCGAATGAGATTCCCTTAGTAAGCGGTGAGCGAAAAGGGAGAAGCCCAAACCAGTATTTATACTGGGGTTGTAGGGTCAGATATACGCTAGGATGACAATAGTAGAACACCGTGGAATAGGTGACCATAGAACGTGATAGTCGTGTATACGAAATTTAATTCTTAGTAATTTGATACCTGAGTATATTGGGAGACGGCAAACTCCCTGTAGAATCCGCCCCGACCACGGGGCAAGGCTAAATACACATTATGACCGATAGTGAACAAGTACCGTGAGGGAAAGGTGAAAAGAAGGGTTTAACACCCAGTGAAATAGTACCTGAAACCAAATGCTAACAAACAGATAGAGCTTCGGCATTAGCCGGGGTGATATCGTGCCTATTGAAGAATGACCCGTCGAGTTTGTCTGTACCGCAAGTCTAAGTGATAGTACGTCACGGAGGCGTAGTGAAAGCGAGGGTGAATAGCCCGAATTTAGCGGTATGGTCAAGACCCGAAACTTGGTGAGCTAACCATGAGCAGGTTGAATGTACAGTAAAATGTACAGGAGGACCGAACCATTGACTGCTGCAAAAGTCTTGGATGACTTGTGGTTAGGGGTAATATGCCAATCGAACCAAGAGATTGCTGGCTCTCCCCGAAATATATTTAGGTATAGCCTCGAGTGAATCCATAAGGGGGGTAGAGCACTGAAAAGGTGTAGGTTCGCAAGAGCTTCCACTTTATCAAACTCCGAATACCCATATGGTCTACTCGGGAGTCAGTACGCGGGAGCTAAGTTCCGCGGGCAAAAGGGGAACATCCCAGATCGTCAGCTAAGGTCTCAAAATCATAACTAAGTGGTTAAGGAAGTCATTGTCCATAAACAGCTAGGAGGTCGGCTCAGAAGCAGCCATCCTTGAAAGAAAGCGTAACAGCTCACTAGTCGATCGGATAATGGCGCCAAAGACGTATCGAGGCTCAAGTTATGTACCGAAGCTACGGATTCATGCGTGCTACACACGCTAGTTATAAAGTTCCAAGTTCCAAGTTTCTAAAGATAATAACTTTATGAACTTGATAGACTTGATAAACTTTTGACTAACATGTGTAGCATGTATGTCTGGTAGGGGAGCGTTTTAACAACTGTGAAGTCGTCCTGTAAGGGGCGGTGGAGTGGTTAGAAGTGAGAATGGCGGGATGAGTAGCGAGAAAGGGGTGAGAATCCCCTTCACCGAATGTCCAAGGTTTCCCCGGCAACGTTCGTCGTCCGGGGGTTAGGCGACCCTAAGGTGAGGCTCATGTAATGTGGGCGTAGCCGATGGATTACCGGTTGATATTCCGGTTCTCTAATGCGTTCGTTATTTAGTTGGGGAGTGACGGTCTAGGATAAGTAGGGCCTCTTATTGAATTGGGGTCTAATCGTCAAAGCAGTTGGGTATAGGCAAATCCGTACCTGGCGTTTCAACCTGAGGCGTGATGGAAAATGGCGGTTTCGGCCGCTGTGATTCTACCGACTTCTGGATCCCAGAAAATCTTCGCAACGAGAATGTATTAGATCCGTACCGCAAACCGACACAGGTGGACTGGTAGAGTATACCAAGGTGAGCGAGAGAACCTCTCTTAAGGAACTCGGCAAATTAGCTAGGCGTAACTTCGGGAGATGCCTAACCTGTATTTTGGTACTTGTATCAAGATATGGGTCGCAGATAAAGATTATGGAGTGACTGTTTAACAAAAACACAGGTCTGTGCGAAGTCGTAAGACGACGTATACGGGCTGAGGCCTGCCCAGTGCCGGAAGGTTAATTGCGGGGATGATCCTATTTATTAGGTTAGTCTCCAATCGAAGCCCCGGTGAACGGCAGCAGTAACTATAACTGTTCTATGGTAGCGAAATTCCTTGTCGGGTAAAGAACTTGCCCGAATTGCAGAGTAATTTGCAAAAAGCAAACTGACTAAAATCGGTGAAAGCTAACCCACAGCTATGTGGTATGCTAATACCGAGGGAACTTCCGACTAACAAAGTCGAGAAGGCACCGTAACGACTAATCCGAAAGGAGAGATCCCACATATATAATGTGAGATAATACGTCAGCTCTTGTAGACAAAAGGAAACAATGGAGTTTGCATCATATATTACTGGTTTTACCGATGGAGAAGGGTCGTTTTCAATCTCATTTTCACGTCGTAACAAATTGCGCACAGGGATTGAAGTAAAGCCAAGTTTTTCGATTTCGCAACACAAGCGAAGTCTCAAAGTTCTCCAGGAGATAAAACAGTATTTTGGTGTTGGTGCTATCCGATTTTCAGCAAGTGATCAAAATTACAAATACGAAGTTAGATCAATCAATGATCTAGTTCATAAAATAATTCCTCATTTCAAGGCTTACCCCTTGAAAACCTCCAAATCAAAAGATTTTGAGATCTTTAGTGAAATATGTCAGATGATTGTGACAAACAAACATCGAAGCGTTCAATATCTCGCAGGGATAATTGACCAGGCATATCTCATGAACGAAAGTGGGAAGCGCAAGTACACAAAGCAAGTTCTCCTAAAGTTTCTTACAAGATGAAGATATAGTCTAACAGATTGTGAAAACAATTTTTTAAGGAAATGAAGTTCCGACCTGCACGAATGGCGTAACAATTCCATAACTGTCTTGAGAGGGGGCTCGGCGAAATTGAAATGGCTGTGAAGATGCGGCCTACTGATAGTAGGACAAAAAGACCCCGTGGAGCTTTACTGTATCTTGACACTGAAATTTATGTTTTGACTGTGTAGCGTAGGTGGGAGCCGCAAGGCAACAATGTAACACCACTCTTTGAAACGTGAATTTCTTACCTGTTCTGACTGGATCGTCAGAGGGGACACTGTCTGGAAGGCAGTTTAACTGGGGAGGTTGCTTGCTAAAGAGTACCGCAAGCGCGCAATGGTATCCTAATTCCGAATGGAAACCGGAATGATAGTGCAAGGGCATAAGGATGCCTGACTGTGAGACCTACAAGTCAAGCAGAGACGAAAGTCGGACCTAGTGATCCTCGTGTACTTCGTGGGAGGTACCGGGCTTATCGGATAAAAGCTACCCCGGGGATAACAGAGTAGTTGCACCTGAGCGTCCACAGCGACGGTGCAGTTCGCTACCTCGATGTCGGCTCAGCACATCCTAGGGCTGGAGAAGGTCCTAAGGGTTAGTCTGTTCGCCTATTAAAGTGCTACGTGAGCTGGGTTCAGACCGTCGTGAGACAGGTCGGTCTCTATCCTCTATCAGCGTTGGAATTTTGAGGGAAGTCGTTCTTAGTACGAGAGGACCGGAATGAGGTAACCGCTAGTGTTCCTATTGTACCCGTCAGGGGCATTGTAGGGTAGCTACGTTACTAAGTGATAACCGCTGAAAGCATCTAAGCGGGAAGCACGTCCCAAGATGAGAATTCCTTGTTAATCGCAAGATTAACGATAGATTCCTGGAAGAACACCAGGCAATCGGCGGAAGGTGTACGCACAGTAATGTGTTTAGCTTATCCGTTCGCAAAATCGAAGAAGTAGCTGATTACTACTTTCTATCGGTGCTGGTTGCGATGACATATAAATACTCTTCACTATTATAAGGAGCAATATGCTCTTTTAAATTGACGTTATACTTGTTTCGGTGATTGAAGCGGTGTGGTCCCATCTCTTCCCATTCCGAACAGAGTCATGAAACGCATCAGCGCTGACGATAGTAGTGTGGGCAACCCGCTGCGAAAATAGGTCATTGCCGGAACAATTATAACGTCAATTCACCTCAACCCGCTTAAAGCGGGTTTTTTGTTTATTTCACACTATTGCCAATAGGTATATACTGCACAAAGAGTATTATAGATTCTGCATGTCCTGCCCAAAAAAGGAGCAAATCAAAATGAAAAAAAAGCTACAACGCTTGATCCTAAGCTACATTTCACTCTTTTCCATTATCCTCAATATGTTATCTCCTCTCGCCTACGGTATTTTTGTAACTACTCCAGTTCGGGCTCAAGAGACAGTCGAAGCAGAGACTCTCCGTATCGATGTTCTTCCGGACACATCCGCCACTTCAGTTTCGAATGCCGACTTGGTTATCAGCGACAATGGTGGTGTTACCCTACGTACAGACAAGACAGATTATGCTCCAACAGATACAGCTCTTATAACCGGCGCCGGATACACTCCAAATGACTCATACCTTCTTATTATCTGGTCTGACGATGAGCCAGCAGTTAGAACGACAATCAACATCACAGCCGACGCATCAGGTCATATAACCTACGCTTATCAACTCGACGGCAACTACAGACCAGATTATCAAGTCGAAGTCAGGAATCAAGCAGGTGAGGTTGTATCAAGTGTACAGTTTTCCGATAGTCGTTGGGTAGTTAGTGCCAAAGTTAATGGGTCAAGTTCAACAACTGTTAATCCAACTGCCACAATCTCTACCGAAGTTCAGGTTATGACCTGGAACGGAGTAATAGAGTGGAACAACGACTGGCGCTCCACTAGCTATCGGTTCAACTCAAATCCTCCAATTTGCGTTAATACTTCCAACCACAACAACACAGGGATACATACCGAGAGCTTTTCGATCACAGCTCCAGTTAATCCTGGTACTTACGATATCACTTTCCAAGCATACTCAAATGATAGCTGCAGCGCTGGGATGATTAGTATCCCCCTCACTCTTAATAACGCCATAACCGTCAGAGACATTATTCCTCCAGTTATCACTATGCTTGGTTCATCTCCGGTATTCGTCGAGTTTGGCGCAAGTTATTCCGATTTCGGCGCAACTGCTTTTGATAACGTTGATGGCAACCTAACAGCCTCTATTGTTACAAGTAGTACTGTTAATCCAAACAAAATTGGCATCTATAACGTAACATACAATGTCACCGATACTGCAGGTAACGCCGCAACTACTGTTACTCGTGTCGTTAAAGTTGTTGATACAACCACCCCTACAACTCCAATAATCACTAGCCCCATCGAAGGACAAGTTTTTCCAACTTCACCAATCCTCAACTCATGGCTTGCTTCATTTGATTTATCAGGTATCAAGGAATATCACGTCGAATATATCTATGATGATGGTCATACCTTTCCGGGTGGACCAATTAGGGTTGTCACCACAACCTCTCGCAATCACTCGCCCAGTCCAACCGAACAGGGTGGTGTCACAATTCGTGTTCGTGCCGTAGATAATGTTGACAACGTTGGCGCATGGAGTAGTCCCGTACATTATTACTACGATGCAACCAAGCCCGCCAGTCCCGGCATTCCCACAACCACTTCATATCTTACCAATAGTCTTATCCAAAATTGGATCTGGGCACCAGCTAACGATGGTGTAAATGGGTCTGGGATCAAAGGCTACTGGCAAAACATTTACGATGTCATAACAGAAACCACGCAAAGTCAAGTTTGGCTTGGCAATATTCTTGGTTCTTCCACCAATCTCGCTGATGGCAACTGGCAACTACAACTTCAAGCCGAAGATAACGCTGGTAACAAAAGTAGTGTAGTTAGCTCATCCACCATTACTGTAGACACTGTAGCGCCAGCTGCTCCAATACTTGCTTCTCCAGCAAATAACGCAGCCGTAAATGGAGCATCTTTAACAAACTCATGGGGATCTGTAGGTGATGCGCATCATTATATCTATGAAAGCTATCACAACGAGGAGGCAACCAACATTCATTGGACTCAAACAGTTAATGCTCCAGAAACGAGCAAAACAAGAACCAATGTCCCCGAAACAACTTTTTGGTGGAGGGTCAAAGCAGTTGATGCGGCAGGTAACGTGAGTGAATGGAGTCCGCTGTGGAAGCTAACCATCGACAACACAACCCCAGTTGTAACTCTAACAGAGACACCAGCTAATGGTCTTTTGACCAATATAAATAATCAAGTTTTTGGAGTTACTACCAGCGAGCCGACAAGTTTATGCACTCTTAACTTCGATAACGAGTCTACTTATCCAATGTCTATGGTCGAAGACGATAATACCAGTTGGACAGTGACCGTACTCGATATGATCGATGGCACATATCACTATTCTGTCACTTGTGTGGATTTTGCAAATAACACAGGTGAGTCTCTTAGCCGTTCAATGACTATTGATACCAAAGCGCCCGTTTTAGGAGATAAAACAGTTTTTTTAGGCTGGTATAACACCAACCAGACTTCTTTCTTCACTTATCAAGATGAGAACGGAATAGGCGAAGAGACAACTAACCCAATCTCGTGCGTCATAAGTACAGAAGGTGAGAACCAAACCTGTTCAATCCCAGAAGTAAATATCTGTGATCGCGCAGGCAACTGCAACACAGAAGGTGTTACTAGTAACAAAGCCAACATCGACAAGGTAGCGCCAGTTATCAAACTCTCCACTTCTCCCACAACCCCAGACGGGAAAAACAACTGGTTCCTTACCCGTCCAGCGCTAACTCTCTCAGTAATCGACGTCAATCCAGACATTAGTGAGTTCAAATGGGGAGAGTTCGGAGTATGGACGAACTACACAGGCACTTTCACTCCCCCTGCCGAGGGTAAGTACGATCTTTTCTATCGTGCCCTCGACAAGTCTGGTAAATACAGTGAGGTTGGTTACTCTGAGATCAAATGGGATCAGACTGGGCTTACCAAAGCTCCATTCGAACTTTCCGTCTCACCCAACCCTACAACTCTTGACAAATCAACCGTCAGCTGGAAAGCCGCCGAAGATTTAATGGGGATTAGTAAATACGAGGTCGAGTGGCGACTGGGTGACACTGTTTATAAGGACACCGTCGGCGGCAGTACACTTTCCTATGAGGTTAATCGTTTAACCGAAGGAGACTGGAAAATAACAGTTCGAGCTTTCGATGACGCAGGTCACTCACTCGAAGCCAATATTGGCCTCAAAGTAGATCGCACTGCTCCCACATCTCCCAATTTGGCGATAACTGGCATCGCGCCAGGCTCAGTCTCTCTCTCCTGGAATGCAATCGAAACTGCGACTGCTTATAGTCTTTGGTATGGAACAGTCTCAGGTGTTTACACTTTTGGCGCCAAAGTTGGCAATGTGACTAATTTTACAGTAACTGGGCTTGGTGTAGGTAGCTACTACTTTATTGTAAAAGCGCACGACGAGGCTGGTAATGTTAGTTCCGCAAGTAACGAAGTCTCAACGGGCGCTATGACTGGCGCGCTCGGCGTTGAGCCAGGGGCGCCAGCCGAGGGTTTTGCTCCTGCCGAAGAAGTCTTGGGTGAGCAGACATAAAAACTTGCTTTAACAGAAGAACCAAGCCAAGAATCACTCTCCGAAAATGTCTTGGGCGAGACCGATAGTTCGCTCTGGGGTGTGATTAAGTCTTGGTGGTGGTTGTGGATCATTATCGGCCTAACACTACTTTATCTAACTGTACGCTTCTATAAAAAGAGTATTGCCTAAGCTCTAGAGTTCTGCCTATAATAGATGCTATATGCCTCGGCTTCTTCGCCAACTTAAACATCTATTCATACCTCGTACAACTAACAATTTTCGGGCAAGACTTCTGCATAACAGTAGTATTTTTTTGATAATTGGTTTTATTATTGGCGCCAACGTCTTAACTCGTTTAATAGATAGTACTCCTTTTTATATTTTAGGCTTCAACTCGAGCGTCACTATTGACGAAGTTGTCTCCGCTACCAATCGCGAGCGAATAGCCTATGGTCTACCGCCTCTTGTATATTCAGATACTTTAGCCGATGCTGCCAGACGAAAAGCACTCAATATGCTCGAAGAAAACTACTGGGCTCACAACTCCCCCTCAGGCAAGAATCCTTGGATCTGGTTCCAGCAGGTAGGGTATAACTATCTCTATGCCGGCGAGAATCTAGCCAAAGATTTTGGTAGTACTGACCGTATGATTGCTGCCTGGATGAGCTCCCCAACTCACAAAGCCAACATTGTAAACAGCAAGTACAAAGAGATCGGTGTCGCGGTAGTACCTGGCACTCTTGTTGGTAGCGAGACGGTCTTGGTTGTCCAACTATTTGGCACTCCTGCAGAAACTATGGGTTCAGTGTCAGAAGCAAACGCTTTGTCTCAAGAGCCAATAATCGCGCAAATTAAGGGTAGCACAATCGAGGTAGAGGAAGATAGTCGACCATTTATTTTAGACAAATATCTTGTTAAAAAATGGACTGGTGTTTCGGTAGCTATTTTATTTCTTTTAGCGCTTGTCTTCGACCTCATCGTATCCGAAAACAACAAGTTAAGCCGTCGAGTCGGTAAGAATTGGGGACATATTGTAGTTATCAATGTTATGTTGTTATTAGTTAGTATTGCGCACGCCGGGAGCATCAAATGATTCAAGATATCATCAAACACCGCCTCGATTATGCAATTCTTGCCGTTTGTGCATCTGTTTACATAGTTTTTTTTCTAAGCCATCAATACAACCCAGCCTCACTTCTTGTTGCAACTCTCGTTTTTGGACTTACTTATTTTGTTTGGGGCATCTATCACCATCTCAAGCTAGGCACGCTCCACCTCAAGATTATGTTAGAATACCTGCTTGTTAGTATTTTTTCAGTTTTATTAGTCACAACCCTACTCATATAAAAAAGAAGGAGGAAAGATGAAAGGCGTAATCTTAGCCGGTGGCAAAGGAACCAGGCTTTACCCGCTTACCTACGCCACCAACAAACATCTTTTACCTGTGTATGACAAGCCGATGATCTACTACCCGATCGAGACTTTGGTCAAAGCCGGTATCACCGAAATACTTATCGTGACCGGCGAATCCCATGCTGGCGACTTTATGAATGTGCTCAAAAATGGCAAAGAGGTCGGGCTAACTCATCTAGAATATGCTTATCAAGAGGGCGGGAGTGCCGGTATCTCAGACGCGCTTAAATATGCCGAGAGTTTTGCCGATGGCGATCCAATAGCCGTCATCTTAGGCGATAACACAACCGATGCCGATATATCACAAGCTGTTAGAGAGTTTGACGACGGCGCAATGGTTTTCTTGAAACAAGTTCCAGATCCTAGTCGTTTTGGGATCCCTCGCTTCTCCTCGTCTAACCCTTCAATTATCGAAGAAATCCTTGAAAAACCTGTTGATCCTCCTTCTGATATGGCAGTTACCGGACTTTATTTCTACGACGGAACAGTTTTTGATAAAATACGCTCTCTTACCCCCTCGGCTCGTGGCGAGCTGGAAGTAACTGACCTTAATAATACCTATATTCAAGAAGGCAAACTCAAGTGGACCAAACTAGAGGGTTTCTGGTCGGACGCAGGCACCTTCCCCAGTCTTTTTCGCTCCAACTACTACTGGGCGCAAAAAAAACTTGGCTCAAGTTTATCTACTGTAATTGATGGCAAAGAGAATAACCCTTAAGATTATGTCTCCGCTTGCAGATTTACTGCGACCAACTTCTCTTACTCATTATTTCGGTCAATCTCATCTCATCGGTAAAAACGCCCCGCTTCGTCGTGCCATAGAAAACAAATCTATTCAATCAATGATTTTCTGGGGGCCACCCGGTTGTGGCAAAACAACCTTAGCGAGGATAATTGCCAGCGAGATGGATGCCGAGATTCATTACCTCTCCGCAGTCTCCGCCAAAAAAGCTGATATCATAAAGATCCTAGGGGTCCGTCCCCTAGGCTCATCCGATGTCCCTAGGGGACGAGCCCCTAGGCATACAATTCTTTTCCTAGACGAGATCCATCGCTTCAACAAGAGCCAACAAGACTTTTTGCTTCCTTATGTTGAGAATGGTAGACTAACTCTCATTGGTGCCACCACCGAGAATCCAAGTTTTGAGGTAATAGCTCCACTTTTATCTCGTTGCCATGTTTATGTTCTTAAACCTCTTTCTGAAAGTGAGCTCTCTCAAGTTATCGATCAGGCTTTAATAGTCATTTCTGCAAACTATCATAATTCGAATTATAGTAGTGTTACTATCGATTCTGACGCGCGCAAATTACTCGTTACCTACTCCAATGGCGATGCTCGCAAGGCAATTAGTGCTCTCGAGACTACCTACTCAATTTATCAAAACAAAACTATCACCAAACAAAACCTAATAGACACGCTACAGTCACCATATCTTCGCTATGATCAGGCTGGAGATGAACACTACGACACAATTAGCTCATATATAAAATCTATGCGAGCTAGCGATTCTAATGCCGCCATCTATTATTTAGCTCGGATGGTCGAGGCAGGGGAAGATCCTCTATTTATTGCACGTAGAATGGTTGTCTTTGCCTCAGAAGACATTGGTCTAGCTCAGCCTACTGCCCTGGTAGTTGCAAACTCAGTATTCCGTGCTTGCGAGACCATAGGATATCCAGAGTGCGCCATTAATCTCGCGCATGGCACAGTCTACCTTGCCTCAGCCAAAAAGAATAGAAGTGTCTACGATGCTCTTTGTGCCGCCCAAGCGGATGTGAAACAGTATGGCAATCTTCCAATCCCTCTCTATCTTAGAAACGCCCCAACCAAACTAATGGATAAACTTGGTTACGGTAAAGATTACAAGATGTATCCGGAAAAGGACAAAAACCTATTACCAGACAAGCTCAAGGGTAAAAGATACTTAAAATAAAATAGCTATCGAGAATGGTATGATTAGCATTGTGTATAAGGATATTCTGAAAACCAAACCCAAGGTATCGGTTATTATCCCAACCATCAACGCTTGCGAAGAGTTAGATCTCGCCATCAGGAGTATTCTTAAAAACTCAGATCTATCAATCGAACTTCTAATTGTTGTCGACCCAGATCTTAATACAAAACGTATAAACCAAGATATTCTCAAGACTTGTCGTAAATACAACTTGAAGCCAATTATCAATGAAAAAAATCTTGGTCCTTATGGTAACTGGAACAAAGGCGCCAAGCTCGCCACAACAGATTGGTTAATTTTTGCAACCGATGATCAATACTTTGCGCCTCATTGGGATAGTGAGTTGCTCAAAGTCTGGAAACCCAGGCGCCTCGTTGCAGGTCGGTTAGTCGAACCAGGTATAATTCCTGTTTGGCACACTAATATCAAACGGGATTTTGGTGTTTTACCAAGTGATTTTCGAGAACAAGAATTTCTAGATTGGTATGGAACTCAGAATAAAACAGGTTTTGTTAAAGATGGTTTTTTTATTCCTCTACTCCAACACAAAAAAGACTACCAAGCTCTCGGTGGCTATGCTACCGAGGGTCAGTTTGGCACAAGCTCAGCTGTAAGTAACGATGATCACTACATAAAAAATGCGCTTGCCAAAGGCTACGAATTTGGAACTGCCACAAGCTCATATTCCTACCATTTCCAGGCTAGTAGCTGGAAAAAAAAGACACTTTCTCCCAAGCTCTCGGCAGCAATCCTCACCAAAAACGAAGAAAAACACCTCTCCGCTTGCCTTGAATCTCTTCGTTTGTTTACCAATGATATTATCATCATTGACAGTGGTAGTAGTGATCAAACACTCACCATAGCCAAGCAATATAATGCCAAAATATATAAACGTCAATTTGACAACTTCGCGACACAAAGAAACTTCGCTCTTACCAAAGTCAAGGATAGTGATTGGGTCTTGTTTATCGACGCTGACGAAGAGTTAGAGTATGATCTTTCTCAAGAGCTCCATTCTTTCGCCAAAGACATCTATCTCGACGGGGTCGAAATCCCGCGCAAAAACTACATTTTTGATAAATGGATTAGACATTCCGATTGGTATCCGGATTACCGACTTGTCTTCGTGCGTCCCAAAATGGTAGCTTTCGCCGGTAAAGTTCACGAACGCCTATTATTTGTTAAAGGTAATGGGAATACCGCAAAAGCCAGAAATCACCTAATTCATCAAAACTATGACACAGTCTCTGAGTTTGTAACCAAAAATCTACTGACTTATCCAGTTCTATATGCTCACGAGTTAAATCAAAGTGGGGTTCAGTTCTCCTATCTTGATCTATTCCAAAAACCGCTTGCCGAATTCTTCCGCAGATTCTTCTTCTGTTTTGGTTGGAGAGATGGTCTGCATGGGCTTGTGTTATCTCTTTTGATGACCGCACAAACACTACTTATCTATATCTATCTTTGGGAACAGCAAGGCAAAAAACAAAATCTGAGCTATAAAGAAACCCAAACTCTTTTTGCAAGACTTACCAATCTCAAAGCGGAGTTGGTATATTGGCTAACAACCCACCAAATCGAAAACACCAGAGGTGTCAAGCGATACTTCTATCGCATCAAACGCAAACTGCTCAAGCTCACTAATAATTTATAAATCTATGAAGAGTAATTTCAAAATCAAACACGCTGTTGTACTCATCAATTACAAAAATGCTTCCGAAACAGTCAATTGCATAAACTCAATCAAAAAATCCAAAGACGCGCCACATATCATTGTGGTTGATAATGGCAGTAACAAAAAATGCATTGCTGAGCTCAAGTCCCAAGCGCCCAATATTGATCTTATTTTAAGTAAGAATCTTGGGTTTTCGGCTGGCAACAACCTGGGTATTAAAAAAGCTCTTCAGTTAGGCGCCGAAGTTGTCTACATCCTCAACAATGACACCGAAGTAGATCCCAATCTCTTTTTCCGTAGCTATCGCTATGTTGTTGGTAAAAATCTCATTGCTGGCGGGAAGATTTACTACGCCAAAGGTTACGAGTATCACGCCAAACAAAAAAACAAAGGCAATATTATTTGGTACGCCGGAGGTTGGATGGATTGGGCATCGGTTATTGCCAGACATTACGGCGTTGATGAGATAGATCATGGTCAATATGAACAGGAAAGAGTGGTTGATTTCATTACTGGTTGTTTTATGGCGATCCCTCGCCAAGTTATTAACAAAATCGGCCTCCTCGACGAAAAGTTCTTCCTCTATCTCGAAGACGTCGATTATTGTCTCAGGGCAAATCAAGTAGCCATAACGCTTATGTATAACCCCGCGTTAATCGTCTATCATCGCAACAGTAGTAGCGCAGGAGTTGGGAGCCCCCTCGTTGACTACTATATGACTCGCAATAGGTTCTTAATTGCCCAAAGGTATCACAGTACTAGGCTACTTTTGGCGCTCATTAAAGAAGCGGTTTTCAGGAACTGGAATAATCCCATTCGTCGTTTGGCGTTCATTGATTTTGTTCTGAGAAGAATGGGAAATAGAAACAAAAAACTCTAGCTCCAATAGTTCAGAATCTCTCTATCTTTTTTAATAAAACACTTTTGTTCTTTAACTCTTGCTTTTAAGACTTGTGGCAACATAGCGAGAGCTTGCAAAACCGCCACAGGGTACTTCAACAAAAAATAGGGGATCCTCATAAAATGAGAGAGTAAGTATGCGCCATCGGTAATATTTTTCCAGACAAACAAAAATTGATTGCGCTGAGCAGTTTTCAATATGTCTTTGTTGCTAAAGTTGTTGGCAATCACACTTACTCTATGCTCGTGAACACACCTACAATCAAAAGCCCAGACATTTTTCCAGCCTCTTTTCCAGCTACGATAGCCCATATCGGTATCTTCCCAATAAAATGGGTGGTAAATAACATCCATTCCTCCCATTTCTAACCATTTTTTTCGGTCAAATGCCGCCTGTCCGCCACTTGCCCAACAAGTCGGAAAGAAACTATCATTGCCTATTTTTTTTGGCTCAGCACGAAAATGGTGGAAAAGCCCGTTTTCCCATCTTGCTCCCATCATACCTTCGTTACTATTAAACCCAACCGAATAAACACTCTCATCTTCAAAATATTTTAGCGCCCTAAAAAAACACTCAGCTTCTGGTCTGACATCAGTATTAAGAAGTATTACATACTCGCCTTCTGCCAGTTCAACCCCTTTATTAACAGTCGCGGCAAAACCCAAGTTTTTTTCATTTCTAACGGCTCTAACTGCATTACCTAGGCTTTGTATATATTCATATGAGCGATCACGAGCGCTTGCATCATCAACGATTACTATTTCTGCTGCAACTTTCTTGGCGGCTACAAAAACATCAGGCATGTTTTTCCGCATCTGCGCTTCGCTATTCCAACTTGGAATAACCACGCTAACTTGCGGCTTTAGTTTGCTCATAATCTATTCATTGTATAATAAACAACAATGTCAATCCTTGTTTCAGTTATTTTTGTTAGCTACAACAATCGAGCTTTAACGCTCAAAAGTATTAAAAGTGTTTTCGCAAGTAAAGGAATATCCAAGGAACAAATAGAGATTATTGTTGTGGATAACAACTCAACAGATGACACAGTTTCCTATCTCAAAAAAAACTATCCGCAAATAAAAGTAATACCAAATAAAAAAAACATAGGGTTCGGGGCAGGCAACAATCAAGCCGCCCAATTAGCCAGAGGTAGGTATCTGCTTTTCCTCAATACTGACGCTTTTCTTAGCTACGACTCACTTCAGATTATGGTCGATGTTTTGGAAAAACAAGAAGGAGTGGTGTCTGTTGGACCACAGCTTCGTTACCCTGACGGCAGTATTCAGTTATCTGGTGGATATCTCCCTTCTCCTCTCAAGGTCATAGCTTGGATGTGGTGGTTAGACAGGTTTCCAATCATCAAAAAATTATTCAACAAACCATATCACGTAATCGACAAGACTTGGCATACTAAACCTCAATATCCAGAGTGGTTAATGGGCGCTTGCATTCTTTTACGTCGATCAGAATTTTTGTCTGTCGGTGGTTTTGATGAAAAGATATTTATGTATGCCGAAGAAGTTGAGTTGTACCATAAGTTAAAAAAACAAGTTCATAAAAAAATTTTCTTCACCCCAAAGACAAAAGTTGTCCACATCGGGGGAGCCAGTAGCAAAAAAGCCAACGCTTACCGTTTAATACAAGAGCTCAAAGGCATCGAATACATCTACAAAAAACATTATCCACAGCTTCTTTACTTCATTAAAGCGGTAATTTTTATCGGTGTTATTCTTCGTGTAGTAGCTTTTAGCTTCATCCCTTCGCGCCACGAAACGCTCATTGAATATCAAAAGTATTTTAAGTCTTATTAGAGAGTTAGATATGGTAAAAACCACAATCAAAGACATCTCTATTATCATCCTCAACTACAACTCCCGCGATTTTTTGCGCACTGCGCTTCGGTCTGTCTTCAATCAAAAAGGTCTCAAAATCGAAGTTATTGTTGTTGATAACAACTCAACGGACGATTCGCGTCAAATGGTTAAAAAACACTTTCCCCAGGTAAATTGGGTACAAAGAGATACTTCGGTTGGGTTTTCAGCAGGAAACAATGTGGGATTGTCTTATGCTTCAGCTGATACTATTCTTTTTCTTAATCCAGACATCAAATTTATCAATGAAACCGATCTAAAAAAATGTTATGACAAACTTCACTCCGACAACAAAATTGGTGCTCTCACTGCCCGCATCAATCTATTATTAACTGGTCAAATTGACGAGACTTGTCATCGCGGCTTTCCCACTCCATGGGCAAGTCTAACTCACTTTCT
>Ga0101944_10003612_pt1 | contig 21099 bp, 18 predicted proteins | sample DewCreD2012metaG_FD_75245 | JGI IMG/M metagenome (GOLD analysis project Ga0101944, IMG submission 75245) | Hot spring sediment bacterial and archeal communities from British Columbia, Canada, to study Microbial Dark Matter (Phase II) - Dewar... ... | reverse complement strand
GGAGTAGTATTCGTTATGAACGATGATGCCGGTCAGATTCAGGGACATGCTCAGAAAGCCTTTTTGCCGATGAAAATGGCGGCCACCCGGATGGATGCCTGATCTTCGGTTTCCAGGGTGTCGCGGATCCAGGAGCGGTATTCCTCGTAGAGATCTCCGACTTTTCGAATTTCCGCTTTTTTCATGGACGGGGACGGCGAAGGGCTCCTCCGCTCGCAACAGCCGTTGTCTCATTTTACAGATACGCCAAAACAGCCTATTTCCCAAAGGGACACTTTGGAAACGTGCAGGTCTTGCATTCCATGCAGAAGGCCCCGTGCCCCATCTTGGCCAGGTCTTCCCGCCGGATCGGGATACCGGCCAACAGCCTCGGCAGCATCAGATCGAAGCTGGTAACCTTGAAATAAAGGGCGCAGGCCGGAACCCCGATGACCTGAACATTTCCGATTCTTGCCAGCAAGGTCATTGCCCCCGGCAGAATCGGGGAGCCGTAGATCATGTTTGATGCGCCTGCATCCAGGAGCCCCTGCCGAGTCACATCGTCCGGATCGACAGAAAGCCCCGCCGTGGTCACCAAGAGATCGGCGCCTTTTTCCAGGATTTCGGCGATTCCTTCTGAGATGGCGGATCGCTCATCCGGTACGATCTTGGCATGGACCACCGAACAGCCGTAGGCTTCGACTTTCCCCCGAATGATCGGGATGAATTTGTCTTCAACAAGGCCGCGGAACACCTCGGTTCCAGTGACAAGAACACCTACCCTTGCCTTGCGAAGGGACAGAATCGTAAACATCGGCTTTTCGTCGAGGACCTGCATGGCTCGCTCGAAGGTGGTTCGGGCAAGATAGAGGGGAATGGCCCGGGTACCGGCAAAAACCTGATCCTTCTGAAGGATGCTGTAGCTTTTTCTAGAGGCGGCCATCACGCCTTCGATCCGGTTGAAGCGTTCCAGGATGTCATCGGAAACGACCAGAAGGCCCTCTTCCTGGGCGAAGAGATTGACTTTTCCTTCCCGGGGCGGATCGCTTCTTCCGATTCGCTCGCCTGCCATGGCCTTGGCGAAGGCTAGCGCTGCATCGTTTTCATGCACCCACTGGGGCCCGAGCCCGTTTTTGTCTGCGACGTATACCTGCCGCTTTCCCATCTGATGCAACCTGCACAAATCTCCGGCATCCAGCACATGACCTTTTTGAAACGCCGGTCCTTTGCTTTTGCCCGGAACGATTTCGGTCATGTCGTGAGCGATGGACTTCCCGATGGCATCCTCAACAGCCAAGGTTTTTAGTTTCGGCGCCGGAATCTCGTGTGGCAACTCGACATAGGGATTTTGCCCCTGACAGACCCGGCAGATCCGGCCGTGATCCGCCGGATAGGCCTCCTGGCAGATGGAACAGACAGCGATGGCTCCCTTCTTGCGTCGTTTGAGAAAATCGTCCCGAACCGTGACGGTTTCTATCGTGTACATCTGGGTTTGGGCTTCCCGAATCTGGGAAAGCAGCTTCTCCACATCCTGCTCTCGTTTCGGTTTCAGTTTATGAAACCATTGGTGAACCGCTGGAAACTCCTCTGTTTTCCGGGAATCGACATACACCCGTACGCCTTTGCCCTGGGTCTTGTCGTACAGACACAGGGCATATCTGCCGAGATTCAGAATGCGAAGCCACCCGTTTCCCACCGTGCACGGGGTGAGCAATTGGATGGCATCCGGCAGGCAATGGGTCGTTTCACTGAGGGCATCATAAAGAACCCCTGAAGGCATGCGCTCCAGTGCCATCTGCACCATGAATCCGCCCATCAACACACCGGGCGCGGCATATCCATGAAAGGATTCAACCAAAGAAACGAATTCGCTGTAGGGATATTTGCCGATTTGGGGTTCGGAAAAACGTTCGGCTCGTCTTTCATCCATCGTTCAATCCTATCGTCAGGGTTTTCTGGGAGTAGTGGCAGTCCTCGTCTATAATTGATTGGGAAAAGCGGCGACCCTCCGCCATGGTCATTTATCGTGAAAATAGTCGGCAGTGTTTTTCGGCCGATTTTCATTCCCGGGGGCGGCGATCACCCTCCGCCATGAGCATTGATTTTCAAAAAAATACGCCTGCCAAAACGGGTATCCTGTCGCGTCTCCAAATTGCAGAACGTTATACCTTCACGAGCTTGACCTGTGTGTTATAGAACACGGCACTCCCGCCCACCACATCGCAGAGGGTCGTATTTTTCAGAACCGGATCCACCCGCATGGCGGCGTTGGCATGAAAACCCATGGCCCTTCGGCTATCCGCAGGAATCTCGATCCCATCGATCGTGACGGCACTCGCCCCATATCCCCAGTGGCCGTGCCCTAGCGAAAAGGCCACCACCCCCGGCCGGATCCCTTCCATAATCTTAATTTTTCCGGTCATGGGCAGTTTTTTCCCGAATCCCAGCTCCCAAACTCCGTCCGGATTGGATGCCGATACGATCTTCACCACATCCTCCGCATGCAACCCCAACCGCGAGGCATCCGCCGAGGAAATCTCGACGAAATTTTCGGGATAAACCGCCGAAAGCCAATAATTTCCGCTCATCCTGCTCTTGGTGTGGGTGATGGCTTTGTAGGTGATCAATGTCAGATCGTACCCCTGCTTCTTGTCTTCGATGAGGTTTCCGCCTGCATCCGTCGCGCACGCCACGTAATCCGCATGGGGGAGATAGGGTTTTCCCGTCATGGAATGTTTGTAGGTAAGGAATTTTTCGAGATAAATGCCCGCCATCTTGTTGTATTGATTGACAAGTTGCCCGTCTTTGTAGGCGTCGGCATAGGATTGGAAGCGCCCCCCGCGATTGAGCACGGTCACCACATAAGGCCAAAGTTCTTCCCCAACCACTTGTTTCCAACGTTGGACGTCGAAAACGGTCTTGGGCAAATGGCGTCTTGCCTTTTCAAAGAGCTTGAGCTCTTCCTCGCTTGCAGGCTTCACCCGATCCGATCCGTCTTGCTTGTCTCCGAAGGCTGCATTGGCCACCATCCGCAAATACAGATCTTCTTCCCGACAATAATGTTGTCCCGAACCGAAGGCATCTTTTCCGAACCCGACCAGTTTCATCTTTTCGGCCACACCCAGCAGAAACGCCTCTACATTGAGCGCCATCTCCTCGCCGAACACCTTGACCGTATCCGTCAGCGGCCCGACCACGGGCTGGCGTACCGGGAACACCTTGGGCGCAACCGATGGATGGGAACCGGGGAATTCCCATCTTTCCAAATACGTCGTATCCGGAAAGATATAATCGGCATACATGCTGGTCTCACCGATGACGATGTCGGAAGCGATGAACAAGGGCAATTTCTTGGTGTCGGAAAGGATCTCGATGAGCTTGTGCCCTGCGGGAAGCGAATACACAGGCGCCCCCATATACAGAAACAAGGCCTTCATCGGATACGGATATTGATCTCCGATACTGGGAATGATTTCTTGGTAAATGTCGCTCGAAAACGGATACCAGGTCCGTTTGGCGGGATACCCCGAAAACACGGTCGTTTTTTCATAGGCCTTTTCGTGACGAATGATACTGATGCCCCAGCCCTTGATGGCTTTTTTCCAGTTTTTCGCCAAATCGAAGGGCTTTCCGGGTTTGGATCCGGTCCGATCGTAGGTCGTGGACTTGCAAAGCCCCCCTTGCCATCCGATGTTTCCGATGAGACAATTCAAGGTATACCAGGAAAGAACATTGTAAAAACCGGATGTCTGCTGGGAAACCCCTCGGTGGATGTCCGCTACGGCCCGTTTGCCGTGACTGGTGAATTCTTTGGCGATATCGACGATGTCGCGTGCCGGAACCCCCGCAAGCTCCGCCCATTGTTCGATGGTTCGGGCCTTGGCCGTTTCCCGTAGGACCTGCAAGACGCTTTTCACGCGTATCCCGTTGATCTCCCGATCCACGAACAGTTCCCCTTGAACAGGGGTTTTGTCGTCGTTCGGATCGAAGAACACTGGCTCTCCGTTGGAAAGCGCCACAAAAGCGTCAAAATCCCATTCCCCTTCTTCGGCTTTCTTTTTGAGCCGTTTTTCAATCGGACGCCCCAGATCCGATCCGCGCAGGTATTTCCCGGGCTTTCCATCCTCCCCGATCCGAACGAGCCAAGCCCCTTGGGACCAGGTCGGCTCTTTGTCCGCACGGGCTGCGGCTTGGTTGCAATTTTCCAGATACCGGGCATCGAAGCGGTTGTTTTCCAGGATCCATTGCATCATCCCCATCGCCACTGCGGTCACCCCGTTCATCGGATCGACGGGCAGCCATTTCCAGGCCCGAGAGGCCGTCTTGGAACATCGCGGGTCGATGACGGCGATTTTCATGCGGCCGTCGACCATGCCTTCGGTGATCTTTTGAATCCGCAAGGGCGGCCCGTAATTGGCTTCATACGGACTTGCCCCCACAAAGACGGCAAATTCCGCATTGCCAGTATCCGCCTGCCAGTAAAACTTCACCCCATCTGCCCACTTGCCTTCCACGAACTGATCGCTCATGGCCTTACCGGTAAAATAGAGGGACCCTTGGCACACGGTGGTATGGCCGTGGGTATTGATGGTACCGAGGGCTTTTCCGAAAAAGTCCTTTAAAATGTCGCCTCTTCCGTCCTTGAGCCTTCCCCACATAAAACAAAGCTGGTTGTTCTTGGGACCGAGATCCGGATGATCCGGATCGATTAAATACTGGAGATTTTCGGCATGCTTGGTTTTGAATTCCTCCAACGTCATCTTTTTGGCTGCAACCTGTGCGGCATCTTCCATCAAGGCCTTGCTGACCGCCGGATCCTGAAGCGGACAAATGTCCTTGAAACCTTCCACAGGCCCTTCACCGAAGAGGTTTCCGCCCTGAACGATTTCTTGAACGGCCTGATCGAAGGAAATGGTTTTCCATTTATTTTCTCCGCGTTTTCCTGCCCGTTTCAGGACCTTGACGATGCGATAGGGATCGTAGAGCGCTTGAATACCGGCCTGGCCCTTGGGACAAAGAGATCCATCGATGAGGGCTGCATCCTGCATCGAGGTGGTATAGGGAATCTGTGGGGTCATGTTCCAAGGATTGAAAGGATTTCCATCGATTTTTTTCACGAATCCATCGACGATCTTCACCTTGATTCCACAATTCGTATTGCACTGCTGACAGGCTGAATAAAGCTGGTTTTCCGCAAGATGCAGTTGATAGGCATCCCCCATGAGATCGTCGGCAAAGGCCCGGGAAACGTCTTGCCCGGAGATGACCGGCAACAAATAGCCGGAAGCGGCCAAACACCCGCCGAGCAAGGCGGAGCTCCGGATAAATTGTCTTCGGGTCAGCGGCTTTTCCGCAAGATGCCGGATACCGTCCACAGTCTTTTCATCATACATGGTCGCAACCTCCTTGATCGGAAGAAACAATGGGCAGCCAGCGAATACCGGAAATGAAGACCAGAACACCGATCGATACGATCCAAAGGCTGGCCAACCACTCCGTGATCGTCGGCGTGTACTGAGTTCGCAGTCTGGGATGGAAAAAGGTTTTTTCAAGCCCTTCCAATTTGTAAACGGAAAGATCCGGAATCAAAAAATTGTAACGCACTGTCACAAAGGTTAGCACGATGAGAAGACAGGCCCAGGAAATGGCACGAGTGTCCTGAGGACGGACAATCAGAAGCAGCAGTGGAAGGAGACCGCCGATCAACAGATGCGCCACCCAGAACGTCCAGGCATGAGGACCTGAGGTAATGAGGCTGAGGCTTGTCACAATCGAGGTGACACCGGTTTTGTATCCCACGAAAAATTGGATGAATTCAAGAAGCAAAAACACGACCAAAATGAACCGAACGGCTTTGGCAAGAATTTTGGCGATTTCATCATCGCTGTGAAACACCGAGATCAGAAAGGTGATGAGAGCCCCCCCGGACAACAAGGCGGCCAAAACGAACAGCAGCGGGGTCATGGCACTGTTCCAGATCGGTCGGTTCTGGAGAATAGCGAAAAACGCGCCGTTGGTGCCATAAAACAAGAGCCCGGCAGGTAGGCTGATAATGGAAAGGATTCGGACGATTTTTTTGTCCGAATCGCAATCCGCATCGGAATAGCCTTTCTTGCCCAAGGCCAGCAGGCGATAGATGCCGGCCCCTCTTCGGCCTTCATCGGCCCATTGCACCAATTTCTGCCGGACCAGAAAAAAACTTTCCAATGCATAGATGATCAGCATGATGTTGGTGAAGATGACAAACCAGGTCATCAATGAACCGAAATTGGGGCTCAACAGAAAACGATAGACCCGAAAAAAATGCCCCAAGTCCATCGAAATGAAAATGAGCTCGCACATCAAGGCCACCAGCACCGTAAAGGCCGAAAGCGTTCCGACGCTTTTCAGCCGTTCGATCCCGAACACATACGTCATGATGGTGATGAGAAAGGCACCTGCTGTCAGCCCGACAAAAAAGAGATAAAAAACGACCCACAATCCCCAGGGGACATAAGATCCGTATCCGGTGTGCAGGTGTCCGTTCAGCAAGCGGTCATACATACCGATGAGCCCCACCAGAAAGCCCAAACCCGCAATGCTCGCCAATGCATAGAACGATTTGGTTTTCATTCCTTCCCCCTTATTGCAGATAGTAAACGGATGGTCTGGTACCCAGCTCTTCCTTCAGGCGGTGAACCCGCGGGGAACCGAGCAATTCGGAAACCAAGGAAACCTTATCGTTGCGGTTTCCGAAAAACGTCGCCCTTCCGATACAGGTGGTCACACAGGTCGGAAGCATTCCGACAGCAACCCGATGCAAACAGAAATGACATTTGCGCGCATTGCCGACTGGGGAATCATGCCCCCGTTTAGGCCATTGCTTGCCATACTCGGCTGCAGGCGTCGCTTCATAGCCTTCGGCCGCTTTCTTGCGCCCCACCATTTTTCCTTCCGGATCCGGGGTAGGCCCGGTGTACCATTCACCGAAATCGGAGGTTCTGGCCGAATAGGGGCATGCAACCAAACAATAGCGACAGCCGATACACTTGTGGTAATTGACGACCACAACACCTTGTTCGTTCTGATAGGTTGCGTGAACCGGACAGACCTTGGTGCATGGCGGGTTTTGGCAATGCATACAGGGCCTTGGCAGAAACCTTCTTCGGACGTTCGGATAAGTTCCGATTTCCTCCTCGATGACCGGTCGGTACACCACGCCGGGCGGAAGTTTGTTTTCGGCCACACAGCCGATGGTGCAGGCATGACAGCCTGCACATTTGGCCAGATCGATGACCATGGTCCAGCGAATGGCCGATCGATCCCCTGCAAGAGACCGTTTCAGGTCCCGTTGCATGCGTACAAGCAGATCCTCCTCAGGTAGAATTCTTGCCATGAGATCTCCTTTCCCATAGGGAATGCGTGATGGATGTTGGGGGTGGTGTACGGACTGAACGAAAATCGGACAGACATCTATTTGCCTTCATACACAAGTCTCTTGAAGATTGCGCAACCGTCTGGTATGGATGACTGAAAACGAAACATGAGGAATTGGTAAAAAGGTCGATCCACGCCATCCCAAATGCTTTTCATGAACACGTTCCCCACCGAGCCCTTCGCCTACAAACGGATGTTGCCATGAATGCTTCATGCATATTCCCAGCCATAATCCGGCTCATCATCGCATTTCTCATGATCTCTGCTTCGGCCTGCGACAGGGACAAGGAATATACATCCGTCGATTTTCGTACGAAATCCGTGAAGCCCCCTGCCAAGACCCAAGACACGGCCGAGCCGATTCTTCAGATCGCCGTCGCAGCGATGATCTCGCCAAAGGAAACCCTCGTCTATTACCGGGAACTCATCGATTATCTCGGTTCCAAATTGAACCGAAACACCTTGCTCATCCAGCGAAAGACCTACGGCGAGATCAACGATCTGTTGAGCAAGAACCAGATCGACATCGCCTTTATATGCAGCGGCCCCTATGTCTTGAATGGAAATCCATCCGGATTCCAAGCCATCGCCACGCCGATCATCCGGGGAAGCCCTTTGTACCAGGCCTATTTGATCGTACACAACGACAGCCCCTTTCAAAAGCTCGAAGACCTCAAGGGCAGATCCTTTGCCTTCACAGACCCCCATTCCAACACCGGATTTATCGTTCCCCGCTATTGGCTCAGCCTCATGAACACGAATCCGGAAACCTTCTTCGGATCGACGATCTTCACCTTCAGTCACGACAACGCCATCATGGCCGTAGCCAAACACTTGGTGGACGCCGCTTCTGTGGACAGCCTCTACTGGGAATATTACCAAACGCGTAACCCCTACTATTCCGCCAAAACCCGTGTCATCCAAAAATCCGAAGGCTTCGGAAGCCCACCGATCGTGGTTTCCAATGCCCTCAGCAAAGATGTTATTGAAAGTCTGACCCATATTCTGTTGACCATGCATCAAGATTTGGAGGGACAGCGCATTTTATCCGGATTGTTGGTCGATCGTTTCGAATCCCCGAAAACGGAATGGTATGATCCCATCCGAAACATGGTGGAACGACTTTCTTTGAAAGAATCCCGTGACGCTTATGGTACCCGGTAGTCTGAAAAACACCCTCTTGGTGGTGGTGGCCGTCTTTGTGATCGTTCCGGGTCTTGTCATTTCCCAAGTCATCGCGCACCGCTACAGCAAGGGCCTATTGGAACTGGCCACATCCCGAGCTCGACACATCGCCCATCACCTGGCCATCGAAGCCTCCGACAAAATTCTCGTTCAGGATATCGTCGGCCTTCAGAAACGATTTGACGAGCAGGTTGCAGACGATGATTTCATCAGCTATCTGTTTATCCTGTACAAAGATCAGGTTCTGCTCCACACCTTCAGCGATGGGATCCCCAAACAACTCATCGAAGCCAACTCCCCCCAGAGCTCCGATGAACCTTCTGTTGTCAAAATCGTTTCTGAAACAGGTGAACGCTATATCGATATCGCCTATCCCGTTTTGGGCGGAGCAATCGGTGTTCTTCGGATGGGGTTTTCAGAAGCCCCTTACCAGAAACAAGTGCGCACCTTCTGGATCCAGGTCAGTGTCATCGCACTCACCATCCTGTGTTTGACCTTGGTGGTCAGTCAATGGGCGATCGCTCGGCTGCTTCAACCTTTGGAGCTGTTGGCCAGGTATGCAAAGCGAATCGATGTCGGAAACCCAGATCTTCCGATCCAAGTAGCGGGCGCAAAAGAGGTCATGATGCTTGCCTCCGCCTTCAATGCCATGCTGGAGCGTCTTTGCTCCTATACCCAAAGGTTGAAAGACAATACCCGAGAGCTCGAAGAAAAAAACAACCAGTTGGAAATGGCGCACAGACAATTGGGGATGTCTTTTTCCATCACCCAGACCATATCGACCCTTTCAGAGCTCGACGCCATCGGCTCCTTCTTGATCCAATCCTTGAAGGAGGCGACCTCCTTTCGTCACATGGGTTTGATGGTTTTCGATATCCAAACCCAAATCAGCCATCTGATCACCGCCGAAAATAGGATCGATCTCGATCCCACCTGTTACGAACCGATAGAAAGCCTGATTCAACGCTACCCGGAGGCGGCGATCGTCACTCGATCGGATATCGCTTGTTTTTCCTTACCGAATATCCCGGAAGACATCGAGCGGATCGCCCTCTTTCCCGTCCGAGATCAGGAATTGTTGATCGGCGCGCTGCTTGTGGGTTGCGACCATCGGTGCGAATGCGTCAAACCGGAAATGGATCTCGTTCAAGTGCTGCTGCACCAAACGGCAGGCGCCCTCCATCGTGCTTGCATCCAGGAAGATCAGTTGCGACAATTGCGCACCCAGGTGGATTCGGATTCCGGTTTCGGCGATATCGTCGGAAAAGACTCCAAGATGCAGATGTTGTTTCAGCTGATCGAAGATGTCGCCCCGACCGATGCCACCGTTCTCATTCAAGGAGAAAGCGGCACAGGCAAAGAATTGGTCGCCCGAGCGATCCACAACCGAAGCCACCGTGCGAAAAAGCCTTTCATCGTGATCAATTGCGCTGCATATCCTTCCACCTTATTGGAAAGCGAGCTCTTCGGCCACGAAAAAGGCGCTTTCACGGGAGCGGTGCGTCGAAAAGTCGGACGTTTCGAAATCGCCGACGGCGGTACCGTTTTTTTGGATGAAATCGGTGAAATCGAGCCCATGGCTCAGACCCGGCTGCTTCGGGTGTTGCAGCAACAGACGATCGACCGCTTGGGCGGAGAACACTCCATCAAAGTCGATGTGCGCATTTTGGCTGCAACGAATCGCAATTTGATCCAAGAAGTCCGGTTGGGGAAATTTCGAGAAGACCTGTTCTATCGCTTGAACGTCGTTCCCATCGAAGTTCCGCCGTTGAGAGAGCGAAAACGGGATATTCATCTGTTGGCGAGGCATTTCCTGCATCGATTCGCCAAAGAACAGGGAAAAGCCATTCAAGGCTTCCGAAGCGAAGTCCTTCGGAAATTGATCGATTACCCCTGGCCTGGAAATGTCCGAGAACTGGAAAACACCATCGAACATGCCGTTGTGCTCTGCAAGTCCCCCATGATCGAGCTCTGCGACCTACCCACATCCCTCTTCAATGCCCCACAGGGTGATTGCAATATTCTTACCATTCAGGAAGTCGAAAAGCACTCGATCCGAAAAGCATTGGAGGACAGCGGCTGGAACAAGGCCGAGACGGCTCGAAAACTGGGTATCAGCAGAAGTACCCTCTACGAAAAGATGAAAAAATTCCAAATCGTTCCTCCCTCCAATTGACCCAGCGCCGAGATTCAACGAAAGAAGCGTCCGATTTCCGGATTTTCTAACGATCTGTTTTCATTTCATAACCAATTCTATTCCTGGATTACCGACCGGTTTTCGGACAGATCCCCCATGACCATTGCTGGATCGCTCCAGTCTTTCCTCCTGATCCTGAAGAATGATTATGAAAGTTGCCCCCTCTCATTGAATGGATCAGATGGGATTGGACTGTCATGGCGCTTTTCTTGCAGTTCATTTCTCTAATCGCACAGGACAACACACGGCAGGGGAAATATATCCGTGGCGGCATGGGGCGGAGGTAGCAGCATGCCGCCACCGCCCCCAGTCGGAATACAACCGCACCACTGCAAGAGAAGAAGACTGTTGGGCTCGTGAATAGGCGATTGCCGGGCAGCGTTCCTAAGGATAGACCTCATTTCTCGGTATGCTACAAGGCATCCACATGCAAGGTTTCTTCCCTTATTACGAACAAATTGCCGTGTTGAGTGCCGATGGCAGCGATGCCCAGGCGTTTTGCCATACGCTTGAAACGGCCCGATACCGTACCATCGTCTATTCCCGTGTATCCGACCTGGACAATGGCCTGGGCAAGAACCCTTGCTTGGCCGCTATTTTGGATACGGACAGCATCCCGCTGACCAACGCCGTCATTCGTACACTGAAAGAGAATCATCCACAGGTCCATTTCCTCCTGGCTTCCAGAAATCCCTTTCATCCGGAACTGCAAGAAGCCATCAGCCGCATCCTCTTTGCCTGCCTGAAAAAGCCGGCGGATGCAGACGAGATCCTTTATTTGTTGCGAAGCATGACCCCCGCCGCTTCCCCATGCGACGATCGGCCGTAACGACTTGAAAAAGAGTGATCCTTAAAAACCGGGGAATTTCTTCATGAACCAGAAACATGTAGACACAGGACGGATCATCGCCGTTTCGATCAGTCACCGTAAAGGCGAGCGGAAACAAAATGTTGCATCGGTTCGCATGATCCTCGATCACGGCATCGACACCGACGCCCATGCCGGGAACTGGCACCGTCAGGTCAGTCTTCTGGGGATGGAATCCATTCGAAAGATACGGGCCAAAGGCATCGATGTCGCGCCCGGTGATTTTGCCGAAAACATCACCACAGAAGGCATCTGCCTCTGGAAGCTGCCGATCGGAACACGTCTCCGCCTGGGAGAGAATGTCCTGGTGGAGGTCACCCAAATCGGAAAGACCTGTCACCATGGATGCGCCATTTTCCAGCAGGTCGGGGATTGTGTCATGCCGAAAGAAGGTATTTTTGTTCGTGTACTCGTAGCAGGTGTCGTCAAACCCGGCGACCGGATCGAAATCTTACCGTAGCACCCGAAGCCCCCTCTTCGGGACGATGCGTCGTCCACCGCCGACTTGGGACGGCGGTGGATTGCCGCTCAACCACTCGAATCATCCAAGGAGGAAAGCGAAATGAGAAAGATATTGATCCTGGGAGCAGGAGCCGGCGGCACCATCGTGGCCAACATGTTGCGAAAACAATTGAGCGAAGCCGAGTGGCAGATCACCATCATCGACAAGGACGAACGGCATCATTACCAGGCCGGGTATCTGTTCATTCCCTTCGGCGTGTATACGGAAAGTGATGTTCTCAAGGCGAAAAAGGATTTCATCCCCCAAGGTGTGGAGTTTGTCGTCGATCACATCGTCAAGATCGATCCGGACCAGCGGCGCGTGGAAACCCGGACGGGGCGATTCGACTACGACTGGTTGATCATCGCCACAGGCTGTGACATTCACCCAGAAGAAATTCCAGGAATGCGTGAAGGATGGCGACAGAGTATTTTCGATTTCTATACGTTGGAAGGCGCGAAGGCTTTATATAAGGCTTTGAAATACTTCTCTTCCGGCAAAGTCGTTCTCAATATTGCTGAAGTTCCATATAAATGCCCCATCGCTCCGCTGGAATTCGTCTTTATGGCCGACTGGTTCTTCACCGTCAACGGGGTTCGTGATCAGGTCGACATCGAATTCGTGACCCCTTTGGACAACGTGTTCACCAAACCGGTGGCCGCAAAAACCCTGGCCATGGTGGCGGAGAAGAAACACATCCACGTAACGCCGTATTTCGATCTGGCGCAAGTCAATGCAGCCGAAAAAACCATCGAATCCCACAAAGGCCAGAAAATCGGCTACGATCTTCTGGTGGCCATTCCGCCCAATATGGGGGACAAGGCACTGATCGACTCCGGGATCAGCGATCCGGTCGGATTCGTTCAGACGGACAAACATACCTTGAAGGCCTCCAACTTCGACAGGATCTATGTGATCGGAGACACGACCAATGTCCCCACCTCCAAGGCCGGCTCCGTTGCCCACTATATGGCCTATACCCTGGTCGAGAACCTCATTCGGGAGATCGACGGTCACGCACCGCTTCCCAAATTCGACGGTCATGCCACCTGCTTTCTCGCCTCCGGCTTCGAAAAGGCCATTCTACTGGATTTCAACTATGCCGTGGAACCGCTTCCTGGCAAATTCCCTTTCCCGGGTATGGGCCCCTTCAGCCTTCTTCAGGAAAGTTTAGGAAATCATTGGGGAAAGATGATGTTTCGCTGGGTGTATTGGAACCTGATGATGAAGGGGTTGGATCTTCCCCTGGAGCCCCAGATGAACATGGCCGGTAAAATCCGCCAGAGCGCCTGAAGGAGGTGAGACCCATGACCAACGATGAATTGATCGTAAAGCGGCTCGAGAACCTGGAGCGTCAGGTCGCCCCGCTGGCCGCCTTCGCCCAGGCAGCCGGTGAACTGCGGGAAGAAATCGCCCCGAGGATCAACGAGGCGGTCCAGGCCCTCATCGTAGAACTGGCGGACATCGAATCGGATTTTCAAATCGAAGATCTGCTCTATCTGCTCAAAAAACTCATGCGAAACATCGGCACCCTGAACTATGTCCTGGATCAGACTCAAAATCTCGTCGATTTCGCCCAGACGGCCGAACCGTTGCTGAAGAACAGCGTACCGCAGGTAATCGCCTTTTTGGATGGACTGGAACAAGGAGGGGTCTTTCGCCTGCTGTCGATCGCAACGGAGGTCTTGCGAAAGATCGGATCGACGGTTTCCCCCGAAGACATGCACCAAATCGGAGACGGAATCGTTCGGCTGGTTGGTGTATTGAAGCGATTAACGGCTCCGGCGGCCATCGATCTTCTGGAACGTGCGGCCGATGTCCCGGCCAGGGTCGATCTCAGCTCGGCCCGCCCCGTAGGACTGTGGGGCATGGTCGGGGCGATGGGAGACCCCGATGTTCAGAAGGGGCTTGGCGTATTGATGGAATTCACCAAGGGCCTTGGGGCACTCAAGGCTTAGACGTAAAGGCAACCGAACAAGGGGGAGTGAACTGGAAGCCATATCCTCAAGGCCATGGAATGCCGGAAGAGGAGTGAACTATACAGCAGCAACACCCAAGCGAATTTTGACTTTCCATATTCAAAAACACATCGGATACAAGAATCAATATGACGAAATGATCCTTGTTTGAAACCGCTACGTAAAGGATCGCTCCACCCATCGATGGCAGGAAAACCATAATGATTCTTTCCGACGCATCACCAGCAGCCATCCAAGAAGGCTCGGAACCACACCCCGCTATTCGAAACGGAATCGAGTCGGATTCACGGGCCAACACGTTTTTGTGTTGGTCCTGCGGTTCATGTGACAATGAATGCCCCGTTTCGATTTCAAGCGGAAAGCTTCGGCCCCAGCGAATGGTCAGGCTGACCACCTACGGTTTGTTGGAGGAACTGCTGCGTTCACCGGAAATCTGGTATTGCATCGGATGCCGAAGATGTTTTCAGATCTGCCCGAATCTCGTAAAGCCATGCGATATCATTGCCTATGCCAGGCAAGAAACCCTGACCAGAAATGTGCTCCGTTATTCCGACAAACGCCGCTACGATTCCCTCTATGCCCGTTTTCAGAGGGTCAGGTGGCATGTGGTGGACCAGTGTCTGAACAATCGATTGGAAAATTTGACACCGGGTACCGTTCGTCGATGGCTTGATGAGGATATCCCAGAGATCCATTACACCATCTCCATGAAAGACATTGGCTCGGCATCATCATCCTTCGGCCCGTTTGTGGATGAGAGCCGTTTCCAATCCTGTTTCACCTGTGGATCTTGCAGCAGTGCCTGTCCGATATCCTGTGAACCAGCGGTTTTCGACCCCCGCAGCATCATTCGTTTGGTCATGTTCGGCCTCACCGAACATTTATTGACATCTCCTGCCATCTGGATGTGCCTTTCCTGCGGTCGGTGCACGGACGCCTGCCCGCAACGTGTGGATATTCTGAAAACGATTCACCATCTGCAAGAGCTTGCTGTTTTCCGAAAACGGGTACCAAGCGAAACCCATTTCCGGATCAAACAAGCTCTTTTATGGACTTACAGCATTTTTACGGATCGGGTGGATGAGTTGTTCGGTATTGAATAAGAACCCATCTTGTTTCAAAGGATGATCACCTAAAGAATTTGATTTCCAGGAGGCCATGGTGAATCCGCCATTTCGTTTCGAAACCCTTTGCATTCATGCCGGTCAGGAAGAACCCGATCCGGTGACGTTATCGCGGGCTGTACCGGTTCATCGAACATCCTCCTATGTGTTCAAGAACACCCGGCATGCAGCGGACCTCTTTGCGCTGAAAGAACCCGGAAACATCTACACCCGGATCATGAACCCGACCCAGGAAATTCTGGAGAAGCGGGTAGCCGCCCTCGAAAACGGCGCTGCCGCCCTGGCCCTGGCATCGGGAACCGCCGCGATTTTCTATACGGTCATCACGCTATGTCAAGCAGGAGATGAGATCGTTTCCGCCAATAATCTCTATGGCGGCACCTATACGATGTTCGACAGCATCCTGCCCCAGTTCGGCATCCACGTGCGCTTCGTGGACCCAAGGGATCCTTCGGCCTTCGATCGGGCTGTCACGAAAGACACCAAAGGATTCTTCATCGAAACGATCGGAAACCCGGTACTCGAAGTCACCGACATCGACGCCGTTTCTGCCGTCGCCCGAAAGCACCACCTGCCGCTCATCGTTGATGCCACTTTCTCCACCCCATATCTGCTGCGCCCCATCGATCACGGGGCTGACATCGTGGTGCATTCCCTCACCAAATGGATGGGGGGTCATGGCGTCGCCATCGGGGGCATTGTCGTGGACAGTGGGACATTTGATTGGACCGATCCGAAATTCTCCCTCTTCAACGAACCCGATCCCTCCTACCACGGATTGCGCTTCGCCCATGACCTTGGCCGAATGAACCCGATGGCTTTTGCCATGCGGATGCGCCTGGTGGCTCTGAGAAATCTTGGCGCCTGCATCTCCCCAGACAATGTCTGGATGTTTCTGCAAGGCCTCGAAACCTTGCCGCTTCGGATGGAACGCCACTGCCAAAACGCCATGATCGTTGCCGAATTTCTCCGCGCCCATCCCAAAGTGAGCTGGGTGCGTTATCCAGGGCTCGATACCGATCCCGGTCACCCGGTGGCGATCCGATATCTGAAAAAGGGTTTTGGCGGGATGGTGGTCTTCGGCATTCAGGGCGGATCGATGGCCGCTTCCCAATTCGTGGAGCGCTTGCGCCTATTTTCTCACCTGGCCAATGTAGGCGATGCCAAAAGCCTGGTGTTGCATCCATCCAGCACGTCCCATGCGCAACTCTCCGAAGCCCAGCAGCGGGCCGGTGGTCTGAGCGCCGATCTGATCCGACTATCCATCGGGATCGAGCACATCGACGATATTCTGGCGGATCTACAACAGGCCCTCGAATCTCTGTGATGTCCGGAAATTGGTATGAGCGAATACTGGGATGCGGTGAAGCGGATCTGCTTCATTATCTGATGCGGCACAAACAGGTCCAGGGTTCCGGAATCGAACGGGATGAAACGAAGGTGATCGCCGGAATTCAAAAAGGTGTCCCGATCCTTCAAGGGGATCTTAACCAGGAAATTGTGGATTACCCGGACAATTCCTTCGATTTTGTCATCTTAAGCCAGACCCTGCAGCAGGTCTACGATCCGGCAACCCTCATCCAATCGATGCTGCGCATTGCAGAAAAAGGCATCGTCAGTTTCCCGAATTTCAGCCATTGGCGGATCCGACTACAGTTGCTCTTGAGTGGATATGCCCCGGTCACTCGCCAGCTTCCCTACCAATGGTACGACACTCCCAACATCCGGGTCATCACGATCCTGGATTTTCGCAAATTCATCCGGAAAGCCGGGTTCCACATTTTGCAGGAAGCGGCCATCGATACCCAGGATGAAAACCGCTTCGGAAGGGTTGTGACCTTTCTGCCCAATCTGCGAGCGACCTATGGCATCTTCCTGATCGGAAGGGGCAAGGGGTCGGACCGGGCACATCAAAATCCTGCGACGGGCGATTCCCAAAATCGAAGAGGTGGATGCGGACTGGATAGACCGGTAGGACATCCATCAGGCCACCACCAGCACCAATCGAAACGATGTGTATCTCTATCCGGGAATGAGTTTTCAAACGTCATTGCCTGCATCGGCTCTCACGGGCCTTCGAGCATTTTCGATGCGCTGAACCTGCACTGGAAGAGGGCGTTTTCTGGAGGGAAAGTGTTTTGATAGATACAGGAGGGACCTTTCGATCCCCCTGCATGCAAACCGATAGATTCACCAATGCATTCGATCGATTGCTCCGGGTTTTTGACCATTCGCAAAAAGCCGGGCGGTCTTTCAGAACGTGCCTTGTTCGATCCCGCTTAAAACAACATTCTGGGGAGCCACAAGGAGACACTGGGTACATAGGTAATCACAATCAGAAAAACCAACATGACCAAGATCCAGGGAGCGCAGGCCTTGGTGGTTTCGGTGAGCCCCAGATGGGAAATCCCGGAAGCGACATACAGGTTGAGGCCGACAGGAGGCGTGATCATCCCGATCTCCATGTTGACGGTCATCAACACCCCCAGATGAATCTCATCGATGCCGAGATGCATCGCCATGGGAAACAACAGGGGTGCGGTAATCAACAGAATCGATGAAGGTTCCATGAAATTGCCTGCAGCCAACAACAGAAGGTTGACCATCACCAAAAACCCGACTTTCCCCAATCCCATTTCCGTAATCCACGAACTCAGATGCTGCGGAATCTGCTCCGATGTCAGCAGAAAGGAAAACAGCACGGCATTGGTGATGATATAGAGGATCATCGCCGACATGTTGGCCGATGCAAGCAAGGTTCTGGGAACATCCTTCAGGGTCATGTCTTTGTAGACGAATACGGCGACAAAAAACGCATATACGGCGCTCATGGCGGCGGCTTCCGTTGCCGTAAAGACTCCGGAATAAATGCCGCCGATGACGACGACGATCAGAAACAGCCCCCAGAAACTTTCCCGAAAGCTTTTCAACAACGTGGTGAAGTTCGCCCGCGGCAATGTCGGATAATCGTTTTTCTTGGCGACACCCCATGTCACTGTCATCAGAAGCATCACCAGAAGAATCCCCGGAATGATCCCGGCAATGAACAATTTGCCGATGGATGCATTCGTTGAAACGGCATAAATGACCATGACGATGGAGGGCGGAATCAAGATGCCCAGTGCACCGGATGTTCCGATGACACCGACACCGAATTTTTTGGGATAGCCTTGGCGTTCCATGGCCGGCAGCAAAATCGATCCGATGGCAACCACCGTTGCAGGACTCGATCCGGAGACGGCTGCAAACAACCCGCAGGCAAGAATCCCCCCCAACGCCAAACCACCTCGAAAATGACCGACAAGGGCTGTTGCAAAATGGATCATCCGCTTGGCCACCCCGCCATGGGTCAGGAAATTCCCTGCCAAGATGAAGAACGGAATGGCCATGATTTCAAATTTCTCGATACCGGTGAACAACTTCATGGCAACCGATTCGACCGGGACACTGGTAAAGGCAAACAAATACGTCAAGACGGTCAACCCCAGGGATATCGAAATGGGCATACCTGTCAGCATGAGGCAGGCCAACAGAAGAAAAATGATCGCTCCGCTCATTCAATTGCCTCCCTTCATACCGACTGGTAACAGGCCGTCATTCGTTGCTTCTTCCAACCCTTCGACATGTCCTTCTTCGACATGGGGTAGCTGACCGGTCCGGATAAAGCGCCAGGCCACCTGCAAGAACCGAAAGCACATCAGATAGGAGCCAAGCGGAATGGCGAGATAAAAAATCCACACCGGCCATTCCAGATCCGGGGAAACCGGGCCCTCGGTCAAATCGGGCCAGTTGAAACCGAAAGTCGTTGCAACGGCATAGCGCATCCCAACTTCCCAGACAAATCGAAATCCGAACGTCCCGACAACGGCCGTAAAAAGCGCCCCCCCCATCAAGCCGATCACCACAAACTTGGCCCTGGTCTTATCTTTTAAACGGTTGATAAAGACGTCCACACCGACATGGATACCGGTTCGAACCCCGTAAGCGGCGCCAAACTTCGCCATCCAGATGAACATGTAGATGCAAAGCTCCTGCGCCCAGCTCATGTTAAGTCCAAGCAGAAAATCTTGAACCACTGGAATGGGCCATGCAGCGGCATAACGATGAACCACTGCAGCGAAAATGATGACCGTAGCCGCGCCGATGAGGGTCGCCACCAGCCATTCTTCCAAATGATCGAGAAAAGAAAGCATACCCAACAGTCTCCTTCATCCAAAAACCGGCCGGTGAGGGATCAACAAAAATTTCAGTTCGATTTGAAAGGGGTTTTTGGGTCAGACACAAAGCAGGGGCGACCCACCGATCGCCCCTGCGTGATACTCGTCATCTGTTGCCCGTCAGACATTCTCATGTCGAGGCACGCCGTGCCCAGAGATGAAAATGTTGGGCATGGCATGCCATGCCCCTACTGCCCGCTGCCGACGATCTTAACGATAAATGCTCATGGCGACAGGTTTTCGCCGCCCCCGGGGATGAAAATTCGGCATGGGTAAGGGCGACCGACAGGTCGCCCCTACAGGTCACCCGTCACTCGTTACTTGTCACCCGCTACGCATTTTCACGATAAATACACATGGCGAGGATCACCGGCCCCGCAACAGACGTTTATTTCTTGAAGCCAGTCGTCTGGTACACTTCTTCAATGATCTCTTTGCCGATCCGGGAGGCCATTTCCTCGTGAACCTTGACCAAAGCAGCCTTCCACTGGGCTCTTTGTTCAGGGGTCAGGCTGATGACCTCGCTTTTTCCTGAAGCCTTCACAGCAGCCATATCTTCGTCGTTCTTGTCTTTGGCAATCTTGTTGGCAAAAACGGTGGCATCGTTCATGGCACTTTCCAGCTGAGCACGGATATCTCCGGGAAGCCCTTCCCAAAACTTCTTGTTGACCAAAACGGCATAGCCCAAATATCCGTGATCTGTCAGGGTGACGTATTTCTGAACTTCATGCATTTTTTGGGTATAGAGATTGGAAGGCGGATTTTCCGTTCCATCCACCACGCCGGTTTGCAGCGCCTGATAGACTTCAGAGAAAGCCATAACTTGCGGAATGGCCCCCAAAGCACGCATTTGGGCATCCAAGACCTTCGAAGACTGGATTCTCATCTTGAGACCTTTGCAATCGGCGGGTACTTTAAGCGGTTTGTTGGCGCTCATGACCTTGAACCCGTTGTCCCAATAGGCAAGACCTTTGATTCCTTTGACTTCCAGTTTTTCAAGAAGTTTTTTCCCGACCGGCCCCATGGTCACCTTATGCAGATCGTCATACCCATCGAAAATGAAGGGAAGATCGAATAACTCGAATTCCTTGACACCGAGAGGGCCGAATTTGGCCAACGAGGGAGCCAGCATATGCACAGAGCCCATCTGAAGAGCTTCCATTTCTTCCTTATCTTTGTAGAGCTGGCTGTTTGGATAGACTTCGACCTTGACGGCACCCTTGGTGCGTTCTTCGGCCAATTTTTTGAAAAATTCGGCTGCTTGTCCTTTGGGGGTATCGACTGCGACAACATGGCTGAATTTGATGACGATGGGCTCGGCTGCTGCCGAAGACACACTGAAAGCCACTATTCCGATCAATAATACCAGCAACAGATTTCTTTTCATGCTCTACTCCTATCGCAAAAATGAATGAGGTGGATAAATCGATAGACCGATGGATGCCATAATACGCCCGTGCGCTGCGATATCCTCCTTTCCGCAATGAATTCGATGGTCCAGGACCCCATGAAAATCCACGAAGCGAACAATATATGGATCGATTCCAGGCAATAGAACGAGACACATCATCCCCCGGCAGTCCATGAAAGACAATGCTCCCTTGTTGTAGCCGAGAGAACCGATCGATCCGG
>Ga0101944_10003611_pt1 | contig 21101 bp, 16 predicted proteins | sample DewCreD2012metaG_FD_75245 | JGI IMG/M metagenome (GOLD analysis project Ga0101944, IMG submission 75245) | Hot spring sediment bacterial and archeal communities from British Columbia, Canada, to study Microbial Dark Matter (Phase II) - Dewar... ... | reverse complement strand
GGTAGACGCCGTCGGCGCCGCGCTGGAGCGCGCTGGCGGCACCAGCGTAGAGCAGGCCGGCATCGCACAGCTTGCCGCGCTCGCCGGCGGCCGGGAAGGCGCGCTGCACGCGCTCGGGCTGGCAGTGGATGCGCACGCCCGCGCCGAGCACCGCCCGCCACAGCCCGACCCGCCAGTCGAAGGCGGCCTGCTCGAAGAACGGCGCCAGGATGACGTCGTCGACCAGGCGCTCGCGCGCCCAGGCGGCGAATTCCCGCATGCTCTTGGTCCGCGCGTCGCCCACGCCGTCGCCGCGGAGGTGAAAATTGGCCACGCTGGAGATGATCACGTTGTCGTCCGGCACGGCGGCAATCGGCGCGGGGCGCGAGTAGCCGTAGGCGTGAAGCTGCACGAAAAGCTGCTTGTCCGGAAACCGCTCTTTGAGCATCCGCGCCAGCGTGTTGGCGAACGTCACCTGCCGGTCGCTCAGCGCGGGACGCTCCTCGCTGGTGCCCTTCCATCGCCAGGTGAACTTCTCTCCGCCGGGGGGGTCCCAGGCAAGGCATTTCTCGCACACGCAATGCCCGTAGTCGTAGCCGTCATTCGGCGAGACATTGAACACCCGCCGGGTGGGATCCGCCCGGAGCGTCTCCTCCACCTCGGCCGGGTTGAGGCCGGCCATCACCTCGTCGAGCAGGAGCAGGCGGGGGCGGCGAACGGGCCGGAGTGGCTGCCGGTGGTTGTCCTGCCGGGGATGGTTCTGTATCCGGGTTTGATCGCCTCCTTTGTGGTGGACCGAGTCGATGCCCAGAAGGTCGTCGACCGGGTTTTCAGGAACGAAGGGGACCTGATCCTCCTGGCCCAGCGTGACAGTCGCGTGCAGGACCCGGCTCCCTCGGACGGGTTTGAGATCGGGACCGTGTCGGACATCATGAGGGTCACCCGCCAGCCCGATGAATCCTACCATGTCACGGCCCGCGGGATCGACCGGGTGCGCGTCAAGGAAACGGTTCATCGCGCCGATGGCTGGGAAGCACGATACGAAGTCCTGCCGGAGGATGCCGCCACGAATCCCGAGATAGAGGCCATGGTGCTTAATCTGCGAAGGCAGTTCGAGAAATTCGTGAAGGCCGCGGGCCTTTCCAGTGAACTGGTCGTCGCGGCCCTGAATATCGACGCCCCTTTGCGATTGGCTTACACCGTGGCGGCGCAGCTCGCTCTTTCGGTGACCGAACGCCAGACGGTGCTTGAGATCCCCGATTCGAGTCTTGCGCTGGAGCGGGTGACCTTCTATCTCACCCGACAGCTCGAGCGCCTGGAGCTCGGTCAGGAGATCCAGGAGCGCATCAAGTCGCTCATGGACAAGCGGCAGCGGGAGTATTTTCTCCGTGAGCAGCTGCAGGCCATCAAGCGGGAGCTGGGAGATTCCGGGGATGGTTCGGGCGAGGTCCAGGAGCTCATGGACCGGCTGGACCAAATCGACATGCCCCAGGAAGCCAGGAAGGCCGCCGAAAAGGAGCTGGAGCGCCTGGAGCGTATCTCTCCCGCTTCGGCGGAGTACACGGTCTCGAGGAACTACCTCGACTGGCTCCTGGAGGTTCCCTGGTCCGTTTCGACTCCGGACAACCTGGATGTCCGCCAGGCCATGGTGGACCGTCTTCTGATCCAGGAGGGGAGGGTCCAAGGGGTAGAGACTCACATTCACGAAAGGTTCCTGTCCAAAACCGTCATCCTCACCACAGGGACTTTCCTCAGGGGCCTGATCCACATCGGGCTCGATCATTTCCCTGCAGGCCGCATGGGCGACCCGCCTTCCAATCTGCTCTCGGAGCAGCTCAAAGAGCTCGGGTTTGAGGTGGGAAGACTCAAAACCGGAACCACTCCCAGACTCAACGGCCGGACCATAGACTATGGCGGGCTGGAAGTTCAGCCCGGGGATGCGAAACCCAGGCCCTTTTCCTTCACCACCACTCGAATCCCTCTGCGCCAGGTTCCGTGCCACATCACTTACACGAACGAAAGGACGCACACCTTCATCCGGGAAGGCCTCGACCGTTCGCCTCTTTACAGCGGCATCATCAAGGCCACCGGAGCGAGGTACTGTCCCTCCATCGAAGACAAGGTCGTCCGCTTTGCGGAAAAGGAGAGGCACCAGATTTTTCTGGAACCCGAAGGACTGGACACGGTCGAGGTTTACCCCAACGGTATTCCCACCAGCCTCCCGATCGACGTGCAGCTCAACATGGTCAGATCCATCGCAGGTCTTGAACGGGCGGAAATCCTCAGGCCCGGTTATGCCATAGAGTACGACTTCGTGAACCCCCTGCAGCTCAGGCCCACTCTGGAAACCAAGAGGATCAAGGGCCTGTTCCACGCGGGCCAGATCAACGGCACCTCGGGGTACGAGGAGGCGGCGGCCCAGGGACTCATGGCCGGGATCAACGCCGTGCTGAAGGTGCGCGGAGAAGACCCCCTGGTTCTTGACCGATCCCAGGCTTACATCGGCGTCCTCCTGGACGACCTGGTCACCAAAGGGACCAATGAGCCCTACCGCATGTTTACCTCCAGGGCCGAATACCGGCTTCTCTTGAGAGAAGACAATGCGGACTTCAGGCTCAGGGATATCGGCTATCGCCTTGGCCTCGTTTCGGAAGAGGTGTACAGGCGGTTCTGCAACAAGAGAGAAGCGGTGGAGACCCTCATCGCTCGCCTGAACCAAACCTTCATAAGGCCTGAACCTTCAGTGATGGACCGGTTGAAAGACCTGGGATCCTCCCCGATCAAAAACATCACTTCTTTGTCCCAGCTTCTGCGGAGAAACGAAATCCTTTTTGAACATCTTCGCTTTTTCGCTCCCGAACTCGAGAAAACAGAAGAAAGCGTTTTTGAAGAAGTGGAAACGCGAATCAAGTATGATGGCTACATCGCTCACCAGCAGAAGCAGGTGGAGAAGCTCAAGAACATGGACCATGTGCGTCTGCCCGAAGAAATAGATTACGCTTCGGTTTACGGACTGACCAGGGAGGCACGGGAAAAGCTCAGCAAAGTGAGACCCCTTTCTTTAGGCCAAGCCTCCCGGATCTCCGGAATCACCCCGGCCGCGCTCATGGCCATTCAAGTCCACTTGAAGAAGGGCAACCTCATGCCCCTTTCTGAAAAAGAAACCTCCTCTGCACCCCTGTCCAAGATTCAGGCGAATCAGGGCGGAGCGCTGACCGCCCAGGGAAGGGAATCCTAGGAGCGCCCGTGGAATCAGCCTTCTTCATCAAGGGCCTTATCGTGGGATTTCTGATTTGCGCCCCCTTCGGGCCCATTGGGCTGATGTGCGTCAGGGTCACTTTGGTGGACGGAAAGCTGGCAGGCATGGGTTCCGTTCTTGGGGCCTCCTTGGTGGATGCCCTGTACTGCGCTCTTGCAGGTCTAGGAATCAGTGTACTCGCCAATCTACTGCGTAACGGACACAGCCCCATTCAGGTGGCCGGCGGGCTGGTTCTGCTTCTTGTAGGGATTCTCGTCTTCTTCTCCTCGCCTTCGAAAAAAAATCCAGAGGCCAAGGGGCATGGATTCCTCCCGGCGCTGGTGTCTTCCTTTGTGATCATGCTGGCCAATCCCATGCCGATCCTTGTCTTCACCGCCACCTTCACCGGTCTCGGCATTCACGGGTGGCAGGATGCCCAGGCCCCCACGGCCGCCCTGGTATTGGGTGTGTTCCTGGGTTCCGCACTTTGGGCCCCTCTTCTGGTTGCCGCCGTGACCCTGTTCAGCCCGCAACTCACCCTCAGACAATTGCAATTTGCCAACAGGATCGCCGGCGTCATTCTTTTCTGCTTCGGTGCGGTGGTCTGCCTTCTGGCGCTGTTAAGATGAGGTCTAACCCTTTAGCTGTTTGAAATGGATGGCTGAGGCCATGGGTGAGGCGGGCGGAGGGCAGGCGACCCCGCCTGCCACAGGTCGGCACGGTGGCCGACCCTACCTTCTTGTGCGCCCGCCAGAGGCGGATAACCCTCTGGCGCACTTGTCACTTTCTTCCGGAAGTCGCCCGGTTCGCATGATCCTCCGGCCGCCAGAATTTGCCCGTGCTTTGCAGCAGGTCCGAGTACCTTTTCTTTTCCTCGGCTATGGCGTACCTCATAAAAACGAACATGATGATGATGGCAAGGATCGGCGCCAGGAACAGGCCCAAGGAGAAAAAAACCATCAGTTCATTCTGAAAGGCCTTCACCATGTTCATGGGCACGGCCAGCCGAATGATTTTGCCCTTGTCTTTGATAAAAACGGCGGTGTAAAGCATATCGATCCTCAGGGTCTTACTGTACCGGATGCTCCTCCCCTCTCCCTTCTCAAGGGCCTCCTTCACTTCCGGCCGGTCCACCTTTGTTTCCCCCTCGCCGACCTCTTTGTCCGATTCACCCATCACCCTTCCCTCCTGGTCCAACACCGTGATGCGCACGCCCGCGACGCTTTTGAAGGATTTGCAGAACGCATGAAGCGTAGAAGGGTCCGCTGTATCCGGCAGGGACCGGGCCAGGACCCTGGCGAGGGTCAAGACATTCGATTGAAGGGTTCGAGTCAGGCTTCTCTTGATCTGAGCCTCCAGCACAAACCCTGCAACGGCCACACCCGCCACCAGCAGGATCAGACAGAGCAAGTAGAGCTTCCATATTCGGCTGAGCGCTTTCATGGTTCCCTCCTCAGGGCTGCGTTCACAATTAAACTCATCGGGCTTTTTTCACCACAAAGTCACCCCTTCCCTTTGCCGGTATCTCCCGCCAAATGAAAGAGTTGATTTCTCTTTGCGCTCTGTGCCTCTGTGGTGTATAGACAACTCTTCTTCCGAATTGCTCCGCTAAACCAAAATCCTTATGAAAAGATAAGCCAGCACTCCCCCGGCCACCGGCGTCATGATCCAACCCACGCCGATCTTCCCAAGCATCTTGACACTCACCGTTTGCACATCTCCGACAAGTCCCACGCCCACCAGGGCCCCGACAATCGCCTGGGATGAGGACACGGGCACCCCGATCTGGGTGAACACGTGCAGAGTGATCGCTTCCGCAAGCAAAGCCACCAGGGCCGAAAAGGGATCCAGTGGGACAATGCCTTTTCCTACGGTGTCCATCACCCGCCTGCTGTAGGTCAGTGTGCCGAGGGCGATGCTCAACCCTCCAAGGGCCGCGGCGGTCCCCGCAGAGAGGAGACCTGCCCCAACATAAACGCCTGTGACATTGGCCACATTGTTGGCTCCCAAGGCATACGCTCCATAGCAGCCGACCACCACCATTGCCGCTGAATACAAAAGGCTCCGCCGGGTGAGGCTTCGAATGGTTCTGTTGATGAAATAGCCCAGAACAGGGTGTAGAAGGTAGGCGAGAACCAGGCCGCAGACGGGGGTGAAGATCCAGCAAGACACGATTTTGTAGAGCGTTGAAAAGTCCGCGCTCCCTGAAAGAATCCCCGCACCGATCACCGCTCCGATGACGGCCTGGGAGCAGGAGGCCGGGATGGCGAGAAGGGTGAGGGCCGTCATGGTGAGCGCACCGGCCAGCGCACAGTAGAAAGCGTCGATCGCGGTGAGGCTCGAGAGGTCTCCCACCGTGCCCATGACTTTGGGCCCTTCGGCGAGCGCTCCGATCATGACAAAAACCGCGGTCAGCCAGATCGCCGTCCGGTATTTGACAATACCGGTTGCATACGCCGTCCCAAAAACGTTCGCAGAGTCATTGGCCCCAAGGCTCCAACCGAGAAAAATACCGCTCAGAACTTTCCACATGGGCTGTCTAAATCACTCCGAGGGTGACCGGTGGCCGCAATAAACTCCGTTTGAGTTCTGGACGGGGGGTGTGGTCTCTGGCGAGTCCGCAACCGGAAATAGATTCCTCCCGCCAACCGCCCCCTTGCCTTCGAACCTTCCCCGAACAAGGCGTAGAGCCCATCCGCCGGTCCGAGGAGGGCCTGTCCCAAAGGGCTTACACCCCGACCCACTGACTTTTCGGCGCCGATCCATGGCCCTGAAGAAATGGTTGCGGCTCTAAAGAGACCACACCCCCCAGTCCGGGGCTCCATACGCATGCGCATCTTGCACTTACTGCAACAGCACTGGCGGCCGCTGCGAGTTATCGGGTGCTGACATTGATGATCTGGAGATGATCGCTGGCATCTTCAATGATGTCGCTGATCCCGCAAAGGCCTGTGAGCAAATCGGAGAGCATCTTTCCTGCCCAAAAGTTCGCCACGGGCACCTGCTCGGCGTCTTTAAAGAGGTTGAGTTTGATGTCGTCGATCTTTTTCTCATAAATCCGGATCCCCAGGATCTTCTCCCGCAAATCCTCTCCCCTGAGCATGGCCTGAAAGGAGATGAGGAGAAGCTCGCACATTCTGAAATTGAGCAGAGCGACCCGGATGCTCTCCTCTCTCAGGGGCTCGGGAAGCTTGCACTCGAGCCCGAGAAAGGCGATGTCCTTGAGCAAGTCAAACACCTCGTCCACGATCTCGACGAACTTGCAGAGGTCCGGCCGGATATAGGGCAGGAACGCTCCCTCGTAGATGTGGGCAATCACATCCCTTCGGACGGCATCCGCATCCCTTTCCAGTTCGATCACTTCCCAGAGGAGATTACGATCGTTTTTTTCCAGGGCATCCTTGAAAATCCCGCAGGCCCTGCATAGAAGCTGGATGTGCTTTTCGATGTTCTCGGTGACCTGGCGCTCTTTCCTGCCGTGGGAGAAAATCTTTTCAAGAACCATGGTCTTCCCTCGCTCTGGTCACAAGTTCAGCGGCCATGACGTCTAAAAGGGAAATGAGTCCGATGATCTTGCCTTCATCGCACACAAAGAGCCTCGCGATATTCGAACGCTCCATGGTGGTGGCCGCATCGTCAAAATCCATATTCTTATCGATGCAGGCCACGGGCTTTGAGGCAATCTCCGAGACCTTGACTTTCTTGGGGTCTATGCCCTTGGCAAACACCTTGAACACGATATCCCGGCTGGTGAGCACCCCGTAGTCTCCCTCCTTGTTGGAAAACCGAACGACCACGGAGCGGATGCGGCGGTCCACCATTCGCTCGACAGCGTCATACACGCTCTTGCCCGCATCGATGAACTCGATCTTGGTTGTCATAAACTCCTGGATTTTCATTCCTCACCCCCCCTGATGCATGATCTCTGATAACAAAGGACTCTTCCACCCTCATCCGGTTTAATGCTTGATGAATGCTAACAAAATTCGCAGATCCACGTCAAATACACCCGTCGTAACAGTTTCGCTCTTTGAAATGCATGGCCTTTTTCTGTGTTCATTTCAAAGAGCTAAACTGTTACAAAAAAGGAAAGGCAAGGCACGAGATCAGGGCTTGGGCTTGTCACTTTCTTTCAGCGACCTGCTACGCTTCCCGGAACCGGTGGAGTTTGTAGTACACTCCTTTGTGAGCCATGAGCTCGTCATGGGTGCCCTGTTCCCTGATCCGGCCGCGGTGCATCACGAGGATCCGGTCCGCCCTGCGGATCGTGGAAAGCCGGTGAGCGACGACGAGAGTGGTTCTTTCTGTGGTCATGGTGAGAATCGCTTCCTGGATCAAGCGCTCTGTCTCAGGGTCCACGCTGGAAGTGGCTTCGTCGAGAATGAGCACCTTGGGATCATGGGCCAGGGCCCTGGCAAATGAGAGAAGCTGCCGCTCTCCTGCGGAAAGGTTGGATCCCTGCTCCCCGATTTCCTGATCCATCCCCTTGGCCAGTTTCTGAATGAAGGAGCGGGCATTCGCCTGCGTGACGGCGCGCTCAAGGGCCTCCGGACCGGCATGATCGCCGCCCAGGAGGATGTTGTCTGCAAGACTTCCGGAGAAGATGAACACATCCTGCATCACCAGCCCGACCTGCCGCTGCAGATCTTTCCTGGGCCACTGCCGCAGGTCGACACCATCCAGCAAAACCCTTCCCTCCTGCGGGTCGTAGAACCGTTCAATCAGGTTAACGACCGTGCTTTTTCCTGCGCCCGTGGCCCCCACAATCGCCACCATCTCCCCCGGCTTCACCTCGAAACTGACCTCCTTGAGAACGGGAACCTCTTTCCGATATCCGAAACTCACCCGGTCGAACTGGACATGCCCCAGGCTGCGCTCCGGTTTTACAGGATGGTCAGGCTCGGGAATCTCCTCATGGTGGTCCAGGAACTCCACAATCCGCTCCGTGGAGGCCATGGCCGACTGCATGATGTTGTACTTTTCGGCAATGTCCCGGATGGGTCGGAAAAACATCTGGATGTAGCTGAGAAACGCCACCAGTTCCCCAAGGGACAGCTGTTCGCTCACCACCTTCCCTCCCCCGTGCCAAATGAGGAGCGCCACAGCAAAGGACAAGAGGAGGTCCATCACGGGCATGAATATGGCAAACACCCGGATTTGCTTCATGCCGGCCACATAGTTCTCGTGGTTGATTTCAGCAAAACGCCTCTTCTGAAATTCCTCTGTGGCGAAGAGCTGGACAGTCCTCATGCCCGTGATCCTTTCCTGGAGGAAGGCATTGAGCATGGCCACCTTGGCCCGGAGTTCTCTGAAGGCTTCCCGTGCCAGGGAGCTGAAGAGCAGCGTCAAGCCAAAGATAAAAGGAAGGAGGGTGAAGCAGACCAGGGCCAGTCTCCAGTTCAGATACAGGAGCACCACCAGAATCCCTGTGACGATGAAGATATCCTTGAACACGGTGACCAACACGGACTTGAACATTTCGTTCAGGTTTTCGATGTCATTGGTGACCCGGGTGACCAGTCTTCCCACAGGATGTCGATCAAAGAAGCTCAGGGCCTGGGACTGTATTTTCTTGAAAAGATCGAGGCGGATGTCCTGCATGATCTTCTGGCCGATGAGCTCCAAAAGATAGGACTCGCCATAACCCAGCCAGAAGGAAACCGCCAGGAGGCCCAGCAGAAACAGCCCTACCATGCCGAGCCCTTTTATGTCTTTCGCTCTCACCTCCAGGATCTCGCCGGGTTTCAAGGCGTTCACGCTTTCCATGGGAACCATCCAGGCCCCGTCCTGGAGCAGGAGGCTTCCCAGCTCTTCCTTGAGAAGATCCGTCTCCCCAACCGCAGGGATTGTGTAATATCCCCTTTCGGAAATCAGGCCGCGGCTTCTGAGTTTGTGAAGAAGCGCCGGATCGAGCTTTTTGAGGTTTTCATGGGAGACAAAAGCGACCGACTGGTCTTCGCTTTTCCGCAAATCCTCGCCCAGGGTTTCGCTGATTTGCTTTTTGACCGGCGCTTCAAGGGAAGACAGGCCCACCCTGTACCAGGTGGCCAGGATGTAGCGGTCGATCGCGATCTTTGAAAGATAGGGAAGAGCCAGGTCCATGAGCGTAATCATCATGGTGAGAAGAAGGGCAAAGAGAATCACGGCCCTGTAGGGGAAGGCATAGCGGATCAATCGCCTCAGGAGACCGAGATCATAAGGCTTCCCCAGCTTTCCTTCTTCCATGTAGCCGTATTCACCGATCATCGTCAGCCTCGAGATGTGAATCCTGCCGTCAGATCAGGCATTCAATTCCCGGCCACCCGAGACGATGGCCATAAATCCGAAATCCGAAGCACGAAGCAATTTCAAATGACCAAAATTCGTAACAGTTTAGCTCTTTGTAATAATCACAGAAAAGGGCCATCCATTTCGAAGAGCTAGACTATGACCGAATTTCGAAATCCGGATTTCAAGCTTATTGGCCTTCCAACTCCTGCTCCAGCTGCTGCCGCTCATAGAGCCGTGCGTATTCCCTCCCTCCCTGGAGAAGGGTTTCGTGGTCGCCTGTTTCAGCCAGTTCTCCATCGACCAGAACGCCGATCCGCTCCGCCCTGCTGATCGTGGAGATCCTGTGGGAGACAAGGAGGTTCGTCTTCCCCTTCCTGGACTCGAGAATGCGGTTCAGAATGCGCTCTTCGGTCCGGGTATCCACCATGGACAGGGCATCATCCAGGATCAGGATGGGAGGATCTGTAAGGAGAGCCCTGGCAATGCTCAGACGCTGCCTTTGCCCCCCCGACAGGGTGATTCCCCTTTCCCCGAGCAAAGAGCCAAGACCTCTGTCGAGCGCCATGATCTCTTCATAGATGTCCGCGGTCTTCAAAGCCTTTACAAGAGCTTCCTCGGAAACGCCTTCCCTGCCGAAAAGGACGTTGTTTCGGATGGTGTCCGAGAAGATGATCACCTCCTGGGTTACAAATCCAATGCTTTGCCTCAGTCGTCTCAGGGGAATGTCCTGGAGATCCACTCCGTCGATAAAGACCGTGCCCCTCGGCACAGTGAAAAGGCGAGGGATCACTTGAAGAAGGGTGCTCTTGCCGCAACCGACCCTTCCGACCAGCGCAACCGTCTGACCGGCCTCTATGGTGAAATGCACGTCCTTGAGAGCAAACCTTTCTTCGCCCGCGTAAGCAAGACTCACGCCTTTGAACTCTATCCTGCCCTTGATGGCCGGCATATCCCGCACCGGCCCCACATCCCGGATCTCGGGCACTTCGTCAAAGACCCTGTTCAGCCTCCGCATGGAAGCAGCCCCCCTCTGAACCATGTTGGCCACCCAACCAATGGCCATCATGGGCCACATGAGGAGATTCAGGTAGCTGATGAAGGCCACGAAATCGCCGGTCGTGATGTGGCCCAGAATCGTGAGACGGCCGCCGAACCAGATAACGATCGCAAGCCCCAGGTTGGCAAAGACCACCATCATGGGAGAAAACAGGGCAATGGTTTTTGCCAGGCGCATGTTTTCGTAGATGTATTTCTTTCCCTCTTTTTCTATTTTTCCGAAGGTCCAGGACTCCCGGTTGTAGGCTTTCACCACCCGGACTCCTGCAAAGGCTTCACGGGCCCGCTCTGTGAGGTCTGAAAAGGTGGCCTGCACCCTTTCGTAACCGCTGGACATGCGGCGGGTCAGCACTCTCGTGAAATAAACGAGCACAGGAGCCGGAAGGATCGAGATCAGGGTCAGGGACGGATCAATGTAAAGCATAAAGCCGATGGCGGACACGCCGAGGACCACTCCGTCCGTCAGGGCAACGAGCCCCATGCCCGTGGCCATGCGCACGGCATTGATGTCGTTGATGGCCCTGGCCATGAGATCCCCGGTCTTGGTCCGGTGATAAAAGGACACGGACAGGGATTGAAGGTGCTCATACAGCCTGTTCCGGATTCCTTCTTCGATTTTTCTCGAAAGCCCGAAAAGACAGTGCCGCCAGACATAGCGAAGCACCGCCATGGCGCCTGCAATCGCCAGGATGAGCCCCCCGGACTTCAGCAGCACATCGGAGGTCGCTTCGCCGATGGTCAGGGCGTCGATCGCTCCCTTGATGACCATGGGGATCAGCAGTTGAAGAAAGTCGACGGCCAGGAGGCTGAGAAGACCGGCCGCGAGAACCCGGCGGTTTCGGGTGAAATATTCCTTGAGCGGAAGAAAATTCTTGAGGGATTCCTTCATAAGGCGCTCACGCTGTTACGACAAAACAGATACTGGAACATGGGACAGTCTGTCAACTCATTAGGCCCTTAGTCTTTTACGCAAGCCGCATAGATCTTATGCGCCCAGGACTGGGGGGTGTGGTCTCTTTAGAGCCGCAACCATTTCTCCCGGGCTGCAAAGCGGCGCCGAAAAGTCAGTGGGTTACGGTAAAAGCCCTTTGGCACAGACCCTCCGATCGGCTTGTAGGTCTGCGCCGCATTGGGAGAAGGTTCGAAGGCAAGGGGGCGATTGGCTGGAGGAGTCTATTTCCGGTTGCGAGCTCCCCAGAGACCACACCTCCCGGTCCTGGGCGCAGTCACTTTAAGGTTGCGGCCAAAGGCCTGCATTGGGGCGGTTCACGACTGATGACGGCTTGACAGACGAGAGAGGGTATTTACTTTTAGTTCATAAATGGCGATAAGGGGAATAGCAAAGGGGGGTGGAACCCATGGAAGAGAAAGAGAAGAAAGAATTGGAAGAAAAAAGCAAGGACAAGAAGGGTGAACCTTTGCCTTTTTGCACGACCGCTCCCGACCCGGAACACGCAAGGGGCACAAGCGAGGATGAACCTTGTGACGATTCCCGGTCAGGGTCCTGATTGAGTTAAAACTGATCAAAACGGTTAAGGAACCTGTTTTGGGAAATATTTTCCTCTTGACTTCCATTTTGTTCTGAATATAACTCGATTCAATCTCTTTAGGCGCTCCGTAGGAGCTTAATAGGGAACCCCGTTAAAACCGGGGACGGGCCCGCCGCTGTAACCTCACGTCTTTTCCGGATTCCGGGAAAGAAAACCCTTTCAGCCTTTGTGTGCCACTGTCCGGATGGATGGGAAGGCCGCTGAAAGGGAGAGGGAGTCAGAAGACCTGCCTAGAGTCTTGCAACAGCCTTCGCGGTCAAAGGCTGTGGGGTGATCTTGAGGATAAAAAAGGGAAATCCCCGGATCGAAACAATCGGTCCGGGGATTTTTTGTTTTCAGGCAATCGACGGACCTTTTCTTCGGAAAGGAGCTGAGCGGACAATGCACCAATACTGGCGAATCAAGGAAGAACTTTTGTATCTGGGAGAAGTGCTCATCTTTGTCGATCCGCGTTTTCTCAGGGAATACAGGCGCTGGGTGGAGAGGACCTGTCGTGCCCATGGCAAAAGCTTGAGGAACTGAGGTGGTTGTAAATTCTTTGAATTCCGAGAAGGGAGGTTGTCTATGAAGGAAGGGATTCGGGCTCTTATGGCTGTTTTTGCAATTCTGCTGCCTAACGTACTATTCGCCCAGGAGGCTCAAAAGGATTCTCGGTCCGACGTGGTGATGAAAGAAGTCGTGGTGACCGGCACCAGGTCTGAGGAACGGATAGAAAGGATTCCCGCCAATGTCACGGTGATCGATCAGGGAGACATCAAGAACTCCAACGCCAAGAATGTGGCTGATTTGCTCCGATCCGAGCAGGGAATTGTGGTGAGGGATCTCCTGTCCAACGGCAAATCAGCCCAAGTGGACCTGAGGGGCTTTGGAGAAGCCGCTGCCTACAACAACCTCGTTCTTGTGGACGGCCGGCGGGTGAATGAGATTGACCTGAGCGGGGTGGACTGGACCCAGATTCCTTTGGATCAGATTGAACGCATTGAAATTGTGCGAGGAACCGGCACCGTGCTCTATGGGGATAACGCTGTAGGCGGTGTCATCAATATCATCACCAAAACCCCTTCCGACCGCTTTGCCGCTTCTGCAGGGATTGTCGCCGGCAGTTACAGCCGCAACAAGGATTATGCTTCGGTCAGCGGGAGTCACGGCCCTCTTGCCGCCTCGCTTTACGGCAGCTACGATGCCACCCAAGGGTACAGGGAAAACAACCTCTACCGCGCCAAAGACGGGGGCGGAAAAATCGTCTACGACATCGCCCAATTTCTCAGCCTGAATCTGTCTGGATCCTACCATGAGGATGACTATGGCTTGCCGGGCCCTTTGACCAAGGAACAGCTCTCTCGAAACCGCCGGGCCAGCCTGGACCCGCTTGACAAGGCGCACACAGAGGACGGTTATCTGAAACTTGGGTCTGATCTGTTCTTCGGAAACTGGGGGAATCTGGTGACGGATCTTTCTTACCGGAACCGCGACAGCAAGAGCGACTTCCCTGACTCTCTCTTCCCCTATGTCCTCGAAAGCCACATCGACACCTATGGATTCAACCCCCGGTATGTTCACAAGGCGGACGTGATGGGGCACAAGAACACGCTCATCGCAGGAGTGGACTTCTACTGGATTGATCAGGACCTGAAAACCTATTCCGGATTTTTTTCTCCTTCGGCAACATTGACGGGTGTGGCGGATATCAGCAGGGATTCCTATGGGTTCTATGTGAATGACGATTTTTCCCTTCTAGAGAACCTCATCCTGACGCTTGGCGCCAGGCATGAAAAAGCGGAATATGACCTTCATCATAGGGATTTGAGTGCCTTTTTCCCCTTGGCTCCCCTGGATGAAACAATCGAGGCAAGCGAGAATGCCTACACGGCAGGTCTCACATGGCTTTACAGTGGAAAATCCGCTCTTTTCGGAAGGTATAACCGCAGCTTCCGTTTTCCATTGACCGATGAACTGGTGCTCTTCGATTATACGGCAGGAAAGATCCGGGTCAACCAGGACCTAAAACCCCAGACAGGGGATCATTACGAAGTGGGGGTAAAGCATTTTTTCAGCCCGAATTTCCAGGTCAACGTTACGCTTTACAGGGCCGAGATTCAAAACGAAATCTTCTACAACAAGACCACCTTCACCAACGAGAATTACGATGAGACCTTGCACCAGGGGGTGGAAATCGGGGCCAGGGTGGAACTCCTTGAAAAGGTCACACTGCTCGGAAATTACACGTATGAAAAAGCCTCCTTCCGCCACGGGCCTTTTGACGGCAACGATATCCCCGCAGTGCCCAGGAACAAATTCAATCTGGGTCTGCGCATTCATGATATCATTCCCAATCTGGTCTTTTCGGCGGACTATCGCTACGCAGGAGACAGCTACCTGATCAGCGACCAGGCCAATCGCTTTGAGAAGCTCGATAGCTACTACACCCTCGATCTCAGGCTTTCCTATGCCTGGAAGTGGATAAATGCTTTTGTGGGGGTCAACAACGTTACGGATCAGAACTACTCCGAGTACGGAGTGATCGGCGGCTTTACGCCCACTCCTTATTATTATCCGGCGCCTGAAAGGAACTGGGTGGCGGGGATCGAGATTCGCTATTAACGGATTAAGAACGGACAGGAGGCCGTCACTCCCATCCGCCTGAGGCGGATAAACTCCGACGGGAGTCCAGAGGCTTTTGCATTTTCTGGATTCCCGTTTTCAAGGGAATGAGAAGGACAGCGACGCAATCCAATCCTTCAGCACCCTGCCGACTAAAGGCATGCAGAGAAAAACCCTGATGATCAAGAGTTTCAAAAACCGTTTTCCTTTTCGACTGGGAACCACCTCCTACATCCTTCCTGCGGACCTGATCACGAACGCCAGGTTCCTGGCTCCTCTGGTGGATGACATCGAACTCGTCCTTTTTGAGGCCGACGATGTGTCCAACCTTCCCGATGCTGGAACGATCACCGAGCTCCAGGATGTAGCGCTTTCTCATGATCTGACCTACACGGTGCATCTGCCCCTCGGCCTTTCCCTCGGGTCAGCCGACGAGAAAAAGAGGCGCTCTTCGGTGAGCCGGGCTCTGCGCATGGTGGAGTTGACCGAGCCCCTGAATCCCATCGCCTACATTTTGCATTTCGAGGGGGAGCAACGAGGGCCTGCGCCCTCGGAAAATATGAGCGGTTGGATCAAAGGTCTCAGGGTCTCCCTAGGAGACCTGCTCGACCAGGGGAAAGCGCCCTCTCTGTTCTGCGTCGAGACCCTCGACTATCCTTTCGCTCTGGTCGATCCCATTCTCTCGGAGTTTGGGCTCTCCGTCTGCCTGGATGTGGGCCATACCCTTCTCGGGGGCTATCCCCTTGACGCTTACCTTGCGAAGTATCATGATACGATCCGTGTCTTTCATGCCCACGGCATTCGGGAAAACAAGGACCACAGAGACCTGGGGGCCCTGAAGGGCTCGGAGCTGGATCTTCTCTTCGGCAGCCTCCAATCGCGGGCCTTTTCGCCTGCAGTCCTCACCCTTGAGGTCTTCAATGAAGAGGATTTTCGTCTGTCCCTTGACGTTGTGAAAAACATGGGCCGCCCCCTTGCCTAACCCTTCCCACCAGGGGAAGGGAATGATGGTTTGGCGAACGAATCGGTCATGGAGGAGCACAGAAAGGATGTCTCAAATCACTCTGATCACGGGAGGCGCTAGGAGCGGAAAGAGCTCATACGCACTTTCGCTTGCGCTTGAACGCTATTCCAATCGGGTATTTATCGCCACGGCAGTCCCCTTTGACCGGGAGATGAGTGGCAGGATCTCCCGGCATCGCAAAGAACGGGGCGATCAATTCCACACGATCGAAGAGCCCGTTGAGCTTTCCCGTGTGCTTGCCGAGTTGCCCGGCGAAACGGAAGTGGCTGTCGTCGATTGTCTCACCGTGTGGCTTGGGAATCTGTATCATCATTTCAAGGAGGACGAAGAGAAGGTCGGGCGGCAGGTCGAGACTTTTCTGCATCATCTGGATCACCCGGTCTGCGATCTCATCCTGGTGACCAATGAGGTCGGGTGGGGCATTGTCCCTGAAAACCCTCTGGCTCGATCCTTCAGGGATGTGGCCGGAACTCTCAACCGGCGCGCGGCTGAGAAAGCGGCGGCCGCCTTTCTTCTGTGCTGCGGAATACCCATGACTCTTAAAGGAGACCCCTCCCGTGGATAAGCTCGTCGTGACCGTTCCTTCTGTGAAAAACAACGATCTTGAAAAAGAAATCCTGGACCGCCTCAACATCCTGACAAAACCCGTGGGCAGTCTTGGCAGGCTGGAGGAGTTTGCCCTCCGCTACTGTCTTTGCAAGGGAAGCGCGGATGCGCCCCTTGCCCGGATGAGAGTATTCACCTTTGCAGGAGATCACGGGATCACCGAAGAAAAGATCACGCCTTATCCAAGCGAGGTCACCTATCAAATGGTTTTGAACATGGCGGCCGGAGGGGCGGCGATCAGCGTGATGTGCAAAAAGGCGGGAGTGGAGTGCACTGTCGTGGACATGGGAGTCAAGGGCGCTTTTCAGCCCTTGCCCGGACTCGCCATAAGGAAGATCGCTTTCGGAACCAGGAATTTCAGGAAAGAACCGGCCATGTCCGAAGAGGAATGCCTCAAAGCTCTTCAAGCCGGATGGGATCTCGCTGTCGAATGCGGCTGCGATCTCATCGGGGTGGGAGAGATGGGAATCGGCAACACCTCCTCCGCCTCGGCCCTGTACGCCCTTTTGCTCAATTTGGATTCTGATGTTACGATCGGGCCGGGGACAGGATCCATGGGACCCCTTCTTGAAAAAAAGAAAAGGGCTGTGCGAGAGGGAGTCCTGTTGCACAGAAAAGAGTGGGACCGCACCCCTTTGGACGCCCTGAGGCGCGTGGGCGGCTTTGAGATTGCAGGGATGACAGGCATGATCCTCGGTGGTGCCCAGAGCCGCATCCCTGTGGTCATAGACGGGTTTGTTGCAACCGCCGCCGCCCTGGCGGCCATGAAGACGGAGCCCGCGGTCAAGGACTACCTGTTTTTCGCCCATGCCTCTGCCGAGCCTTTTCACAAACCCTTCCTCGATTCCCAGGGCATCCGACCGATTCTCAATTTAGAGATGCGCCTCGGGGAGGGGACCGGCTCGGTGCTGGCCATGCAGATTATCGCCCAGGCCATGGAGTGCTACCACCGGATGGCGACCTTTGGTTCGGCAGGTGTCTCGGGAAAGGAAGCTTAACCACACCGCCCGTTAACGTCATTCCGAGGCGTTATAAGATTTCTCGCTTCGCTCGAAATGACAAAACCGGATTTGTTGTAGATCCTTGGACATTGAGGGCATTTAAAGGACAATCGGCGACGGACCGCGGACAAAGTGCTTATGTTTCACGCTTTGCGGACAGCTTTTCGCACCCTGACGATCATCCCTATCCCAGGGAAAGATACGGAGGATTTCTCGCGATCCCTCTTCTTCTTCCCGCTCGCCGGCGCTTTGCTGGGGTGCATCGTTCTTCTCCTGTACCGCGGCGCTTGGCTGCTGGGCTTCGACCACCCCTTTGTTCTTGCGGTGCTTTCCCTGGCTGTGATCACCTGGCTCACAGGTGGGCTCCACATCGATGGCCTGGGAGATGCGGCGGATGCTTTTGGGGGAGGAAAGACAAAGGAAAATATTCTTGAGATCCTCAAAGATCCTCGAAAAGGGTCGTTCGGGGTCTGTGCCATTGTTTTTGATATTCTCATCAAGACAGGATGCTGGCAGTTCTTTTTTGAAAGCGGTAACCCCTGGTTCATTTTCTGGAGTCTTGTTTTTTCGCGGGCCATGCAGGCCATTGCCGTCGCCTTCATTCCCAATGCCCGCGGTGAAAGCATTGCCGCTCCTTTCGGACAGGGCGGACGATTTTCAAGAATATCCGTCATCCTTGCTTTCTTGCTCGTCTGGCTTGCAGCCACGTGGCTTTTGCCCCCACGCGCTTCCTTGGTCTTTGCCCTGGGTTCCCTTGCAGTCACCTTCGTCTTTGCCTTTTACTGCTGGAGAAGAATTCGCGGGATCACCGGGGACTGCGTGGGAGCCATGAATGAACTGGTGGAACTCGCTGTGCTGCTCGGGGCAATGGGCTTTTTGAAGGAGTGATGGAAGACCGACGGCTTCGTAAAAAGTCCCATTCTCATGTCATTTCGAGCGAAGCGCGAAATCCAACGCGGAGCGTTGTCCCGAACAAAGAGAGGGATCTGTCCATAAATAACAGATCCTTCGCTTTGCTCAGGATGACTCGCCAAGGCGAGTCCGATTTCTCCCTGCGGTTGAAATGACGGATTCACTCCGCGGGACTTTTTACGAATGCATCAAGACTGGAGTGCGGAGAAATGGAGTCGTGGAGTCATGGCAGGAAAGCTTAGAGTCTCGCTTTTCATAACCGTTGCGCTTCTGACGATCCTGTCGTCATCCCCATCTCCCTGTGCAATCTACAAGGACGCCCTGGGGCGGGAAATCGATGTGCCGGATACGCCCAAGAGGCTGATTGCCCTTGCGCCCAACTTGACGGAAATCCTCTATGCTTTGGGCTTGGGAGATCGCGTGGTGGGCGTCACCAACCACTGCAATTATCCCCCTGAAGTCAGTCTCAAACCAAAGGTGGGAAGCTACATCAACCTCAATGTGGAAAGGATCATCAGCCTGGCCCCTGACCTTGTCATCGGCACAGTGGACGGAAATGAGCGCAATGTCCTTGACCTGCTCCAGCAGGCCCGTATCAAGGTGTTTTTCGTCAACCCCAGGAATGTGAGACAGGCCATAGAAACCATTTTCATGGTCGGATCCCTCTGCGGCCTGCCGGAAAGAGCCAAGCAGGTCTCCGACCGACTGACCCTGCGGGTGAACCGGATTGTGGAGACCACGCGCACAGCGAGGAGACCCCTGGTTTTTCTCCAGATCAACATTCAGCCGATCATGACCGTGAACAGAAACACGGTTCACCACGACCTCATCCATCTCGCCGGAGGGGAAAACATGTCGGCTGACGAGCCTGTGACCTATCCGCGAATCAGCCTGGAGGAGGTGATTCGCAGGAAACCCGGGGTGATTCTTGTCTCATCGATGGAGAGAGAAGGGAGATTTGAAAAGGCAAGACAGGACTGGCTCCAGTGGACTTCCATCCCCGCGGTCCAAGAGGGAAGGGTCCATCTCATTGATTCTGATCTCATCGACCGGGCTTCTCCCCGGGTGGTGGACGGCCTTGAGGTCATGGCCAAGCTTCTTCATCCGGAAGCGTTCAGGTGACGGTACAAGGTACACCGCCCGCCACAGGGACGGCGGGTAAATCCAAGGTGCACGGCAAACATAACCAAGACTGAATGCTGAGAACTGAACACACGGCGGGCACTGGCAGTTCGAAACCAATGTTCAACGCTGAATATTCAATGTGCAATGACCAATGAATACTCATCTGCTCCATAAGCCTCCTCTGACACCCGGCAGGGTCGTCCGCCTGTCCCTGCTCATGGCCCTTGTCCTTCTTCTTGTGGGCGCCGCTTCCCTCCTTCTTGGAACCGCGGATGTGTCCTTTCAGAAATTCACGGCCCTTGCCTCCGGATCTCTGGCCGCCGATGACCCTGCCAGATTGATCATCCTGAAGATCAGGCTCCCCAGGATCATCCTTGCCGGGCTTGCCGGCTTTTCCCTCGCGCTGGGCGGCGTAGTCTTTCAGGCTCTCCTGCGCAATCCCCTGGCTGATCCCTTTATCCTGGGAGTGTCCAGCGGCTCTGCTTTTGGAGCGATCCTGGGCATCTTGCTGGGCTTCACCTTCTCCGTCGGCATCCCCCTCCTGTCCTTTGCCGGCGCGCTCTTGACCATTTATCTTGTTCTGGCTCTGGGAACCAGAAAAATGGGCATGGAATCTTCGACCATTTTGCTCACCGGGGTGATCCTGAACGCCTTTTTCACGGCGGTCATCATGTTTTTCATCTCCATTGTCGTGGACAGCCGCCTCCACAGCATGCTTTTCTGGCTTTACGGGGATCTTTCACAAAGCCGGTACACCTCCCTGATGATTCTGGCTCCGGTTCTGACGGTCGCTGCCGTTATGCTCTTCAGCTTTGCCAAGGAGCTGAACCTCATCACCACAGGAGAAGAGATCGCCCTGCAGCTCGGCGTGGACGTTGAAAAAGCGAAAAAGGCCTGCCTGCTGCTGGTCTCCCTGGTGATCGGCATGGTCGTTTCCTTCTCAGGGCTCATCGGTTTTGTCGGGCTCATTGTGCCTCACCTGGCAAGGATGGCCTTTGGTTCCGACCATCGTCTCCTCATCCCCGTGGCTTCTCTGGGCGGAGCCGTGTTCCTGATCGCGGCCGACACCCTGGCGAGGCTCTTGATCTCTCCCAGCGAGCTGCCTGTGGGCGTGATCACCGCCTTCATGGGAGCCCCCTTCTTTCTTTACCTTCTCAGAGTGAGAGGAAGCCAATGGAGCCGGTCCTGACCCTGAAAAAAGTGGGGTTTCGTTACAACACCCTCTGGGCGGTGAGAGGGGTGGACCTGGAGGTGTTTCCCGGAGAGATGCTCGGCATCCTCGGCCCCAACGGTTCAGGAAAAACCACTCTGCTGAAGATCATGGACGGCATGCTGCGACCCCATGAGGGAGACGTGTGGGTGGGCGGCAGGAGCATCGTGTCGCTCAAGCGGGGAGACATTGCCAAAGTGGTCGCCATGGTGGCCCAGGAAAATTTCTTCAGATTCGCCTTCTCGGTTCTCGAGGTGGTGCTCATGGGCCGCTTCCCCCACCTCCGAAGACTGCAGTTTGAAAGGCGCGAGGACCTGGAGATTGCGTTGAACGCATTGAAAGCGACCCACGCCCTGGAACTCTCGGGGCGATCCATCCATGAGCTTTCAGGCGGAGAAAAACAACGGGTCCTCATCGCCAGAGCCCTGGCCCAAGAGCCTGCCGTGATTCTGCTGGACGAACCCACATCGTTTCTCGATCTCAAGTACAAGAAAGAGATTTTTGACTTGATCGCCCACCTGACCAGGGA
>Ga0101944_10003609_pt1 | contig 21102 bp, 21 predicted proteins | sample DewCreD2012metaG_FD_75245 | JGI IMG/M metagenome (GOLD analysis project Ga0101944, IMG submission 75245) | Hot spring sediment bacterial and archeal communities from British Columbia, Canada, to study Microbial Dark Matter (Phase II) - Dewar... ... | reverse complement strand
CGTGCTCGAGCGGTTCGGCCTCGACAACCGCGCGCTCGCGCTCGCGTGCGCCTCGCACTCGAGCGAGCCGGCGCACGTGGCGCTCGCGGCCGCGATGCTCGCGGCGGCCGGCTGCACCGAGGCGCAGCTCGCCTGCGGCCCCCACGTGCCGTTCTCGCCTCCGGTGGCCGCCGCCGCGACGCGCGGCGAGGTCACGCTCGGCCCGTGCCACTCGAACTGCTCGGGAAAGCACGCGGGGATGCTCGCGCTCGCCCGCGCGCATGGCTGGCCGGCGGAGGGGTACGAGCGGCAAGGTCACCCGGTGCAGGAGCGGATCCTGCGCGAGGTGCTGCGCTGGACGGGGCTCCCGCCCGAGGGGGTGCGCTTCGGGGTGGACGGCTGCACGGCGGTCTCGTTCCACCTGCCGCTCGCCGCGATGGCGACGGCGTATGCGCGGCTCGCCTCGTCGGCGGAGCCCGCGGCGCGCCGGGTGGTGCAGGCGATGGTGGCGCACCCCGACCTCGTGGCCGGTACCGGCCGCGCCTGCACCGACCTGCTGCGCGCGGGCGCCGGTCGGCTCGTCGCCAAGATCGGCGCCGACGGCGTGTACGGCGCCGCGATCCTGCCCCAGGGGCTCGGGATCGCGGTCAAGGTGGAGTCGGGCGTGATGGCGGTGGTACCGGCGGCGCTCGTCGCCGTGCTGGAGCGGCTCGACGCGCGGTGGGGGCTGGGCCTGGCGGCGCTCCTTGCCGACCCGTCGGTCCGCCGCCACGGCTCGGCGCCGATCACCGACACGCGGGGGCACGAGGTGGGCACGGTGGGCGCGGAGGGGGCCCTGCGCTTTCCCGCGCCCACCCGCCGCTGATCGGCACATGGACCGGGGCGCGAACGAGGTACGATGATGCAGAAGGCCGTGCGGCTGGACCCGAAGACCCGCGACCTGGTCGCCCTCGCGGCCGCGGTGGCGCAGGGCGACGAGCCCGACATCCGCGACCGCCTGCGCGCCGCGCGCGCGTCGGGGGTCCCCGCGGAGTGGGTGGAGGAACTGCTGCTGCAGTCCATCCTCATGTGCGGGTATCCCCGGGCGCTCATCGCCTTCGGGCTCTGGCGCAGCCAGGGGTGGGGGACGGTACCAGCCGACGATCCCGGCACGCGCTACGAGGACCACCCGCTGTGGGCCGAGCGCGGCGAGCGGACCTGCGCGGCGGTGTACGGCGACAACTACCGGCGGCTGCGCGACGCGATCCGCGACCTGCACCCGGCGGTGGACGCCTGGATGATCACCGAGGGCTACGGCCGCACGATCGGCCGCCCGGGTCTCGACCTCGTGCGGCGCGAGCTCTGCACGGTGGTGCAGTGCGCGATCCTCGACGCGCCGCGCCAGCTCCACTCGCACCTGCGCGGCGCGCTCAACGTGGGCGCCGCCCCCGACGAGGTGGAGGCCGCCCTGAGCGTCGTGAACGCGATGCTCTCGTTCGACCAGTGGAAGCGCGTCAAGGCGCTCTGGAAGACCATCCGCGAGGGCTGGGAGGGCTGACGGCCGATGTTCGTCGATCGCGCGAAAGTGCAGGTGGTCGCCGGCGCCGGCGGGGACGGGGCCTGCTCGTTCGCGCGCTTCAAGTACAAGCCCAAGGGCGGCCCCGACGGCGGCGACGGCGGCCACGGCGGGAGCGTCTGGGCGCGCGGCGACCGCAACCTCACCACGCTCCTCGACTACCGCTACCGCACCCACTGGAAGGCCGGGCGCGGGGAGCACGGCAAGGGGAAGACCCAGACCGGCGCCTCCGCCGACGACCTCTACCTCCCGGTGCCCCCCGGCACCGAGATCCGAGACGCCGCCTCCGGCGCCTTCCTCGGCGAGGTGCTGGGCGACGGCGACACCGTCCTCCTCGCGCGCGGCGGCCGCGGCGGCCGCGGCAACGCGCGCTTCGCCACCGCCACGCACCAGGCCCCGCGCGAGTGGGAGGAGGGCCGCCCCGGCGAGGAGCGCGAGATCGAGCTGGTGCTGAAGCTCATCGCCGACGTGGGGCTCGTGGGCGAGCCGAACGCCGGCAAGAGCACGCTCCTCTCCGTGATCTCCGCCGCGCGCCCGAAGATCGCCGACTACCCGTTCACCACGCTCGAGCCGAACCTCGGCGTGGTGGGGCTCTCCGGCAGCCGCTCGTTCGTCGTCGCCGACATCCCCGGCATCATCGAGGGGGCGCATCTCGGTCGCGGCCTCGGCCTCCGCTTCCTGCAGCACGTGGAGCGCACCCGGCTCCTCGCCTTCCTCGTGCCGCTCGATGCCGCCGACCCGCAGGGCACCTACGACCTGCTGCGCCGCGAGGTGGCCGCCTACAGCGCGACGCTCGCCGCCGCGCCGCACGTGGTGGTGCTGACCAAGCGCGACCTGCTGCCCGAGGGGGCGGCGCTGCCCCGCATCGCCGCGCCCGACGCCCTCGACCAGCTCGCCATCTCGAGCGCGTCGGGCGACGGGCTCGACGCGCTCAAGGAACTGCTCTGGCAGCGCGTCCACGAGATCCGCGCCGCCGAGTCGCCGGACCACGCGCGCCACCCGGTGCCCGACGACGACGGCCTCCCGCCGTTCGACGACCCGCCGCCCGACGACCACCCCGGCACGTGACCCTCGACGACCCGGAGCGCCGCGCCCACATCGCGCTGGCGCTGGTGCCCGGCATCGGCAGCCGCCGGCTCGCCGCCCTCGTGGAACACTGCGGATCCGCACTCGGCGCCCTCGCGGCGCCGTTCGCGTTTCTTGGCACCGTCCCCGGGATTTCCCGCGCCGCCGCCACCGCGATCCAGCGCGCCTCGCTCGACGACGCCGAGACCGTCCTCACGCGCACCGAGCGCCTCGGCGCCCGGCTCCTCGTCCCCGCCGACCCCGACTTCCCGGCGCTCCTCCGCGAGATCCATGACCCGCCGCCCCTCCTCTTCGCGCTGGGCGACACCGGCCTGCTGCGGCGCGAGGCGGTGGCGATCGTCGGCAGCCGCGACCACACCCCCTATGGCGCCGCCGTGGCCCGCACGATCGTCGCCTCCGCCGTCGGCGCGGGACTCGTGGTCGTGAGCGGGATGGCGCGCGGGCTCGACGCGGTGGCGCACGCGGCCGCCCTCGACGCCAGCGGCGACACGATCGGCGTGCTCGGCAACGGGCTCGGGGTGGTGTACCCGGCCGCCAACCGTGCGCTCTACGAGCGGGTCGCGGCCCGCGGGCTGCTGCTGACCGAGTTCCCGCCGGGCGAACGGCCGCACGCAGGGTCGTTCCCCCAGCGCAACCGGCTCATCAGCGGCCTCTGCCGCGCCACCGTCGTCGTCGAGGCGGCGGTGCAATCGGGGGCGCTCGTCACCGCCGGCGCCGCGCTGGAGCAGGGGCGCGAGGTGTACGCGGTGCCGGGGCCGGTCACGAGCGCGGTGTCCGAGGGCACGAACCGCCTGCTGCGCGACGGCGCCACCCCGTGGCTCGAGCCCGACGACCTCCTCGAGCGCTACGGCCTCGCCACCGGCGACCGCGCCGGCGCCGTCCGGCCTGCGGAGCCGCCCGCGCTGGTGCCGCTCCCCGAGGGGCTCGACCCCGACGCCGCTGCCGTCGCCGCCGCGCTCGACGCCGAGCCGCTGCCGCTCGAGGTCCTCGCCGAGCGCGCCGGGCACTCGCCGGCGGAGCTGCTGGGCGTGGTGACGCGCCTCGAACTCGCCGGGGTCGCGGCGGTCGAGCCCGGCCCCGCGGTGCGCCGCCTCACCCGCTCCCGCTGACGAGGCGTACCCGTCCCTATCTTCCGGGCGTGCACCTGTACGTCCACGTGCCGTTCTGCGCCCGGCGCTGCAGCTACTGCGACTTCGCCATCGCGGTGCGTCGCGACGTGCCGTCGCGGCGGTTCGTCGAGACGGTGCTCGCCGAGTGGCGCGGCTGGCTCGGGCACCCGCTGCTCGCCGAGCATGCCGTGCTCGACACGCTCTACTTCGGCGGCGGCACGCCGTCGCGACTGGCGCCCGCCCAGCTCGAGGCGCTCGTGGCGGGGCTCACGCGGGCGCGACCGCTTGCCGCGCGCGCCGAGGTGACCCTCGAGGCCAACCCCGACGACGTCACCGCGGCCGCCGCGGCGGCGTGGCGCCGCGCCGGCATCACGCGCGTCTCGCTCGGCGTGCAGAGCTTCGACCCGGGCGTGCTGCGGTGGATGCACCGCGGGCACACGCCGGCGCAGTCGCGCGCCGCGGTGGACACCCTGCGCGAGGCGGGGATCGAGGACATCTCGATCGACCTCATCTTCGCCGTCCCCGCGGCGCTCGGGCGCGACTGGCGCCGCGACCTCTCCATGGCCCTCCTCCTCGACGTGCCGCACCTGTCGGTGTACGGCCTCACCGTGGAGCCCCAGACCCCGCTCGCCCGCTGGGTCGCACGCGGCGAGGCCGCCGCCGCGCCAGACGACGCGTGGGCCACCGAGTTCCTGCTCGCGCACGAGGAGCTGACGCGCGCCGGCTACGAGCACTACGAGGTGTCCAACTACGCCCGTCCGGGCTTCCGCGCCGAGCACAACTCGGCCTACTGGCACCGGCGCACCTACCTCGGGCTCGGGCCCTCCGCCCACAGCGCCGCCGGCCACGAGCGCTGGTGGAACCTCCGCGAGTGGGAGGCCTGGGCGGCGGCCGTCGAGGCCGGCGAATCCACCCTCGAGGGCTCGGAGAGCCTCGGCGCCGACGCCATTCGTCTCGAGGGGCTCTACCTCGGGCTGCGCACCAGCGACGGGCTCGCCCGCTGCTCGATCCCCGACCCGATCCTCGCCGCCTGGCGTGAGCAGGGATGGGCGGACGAGCACGGCGGCCGGGTCTGGCTCACCCCCGAGGGGTGGCTCCGGCTCGACGCCCTCGTGGCCCGGCTGGCGGGCGCCGAGGCGCGCACGGTCCTTGCCCCGGCCTGACGCCGGATCTTCAAACCTGACTTGGGGTTCCGCTATTTTGGCCGGGGACGTGGCGCCCCTGCCGGGATGGCGGGACGCCGGGACTGGACGCACACGCGGGGTGCCGGACTGACCGATGGGCCGAGATGAACTGACCGAGCGCGAACTCCGCATCCTCGAGGCGGTCGTGCAGACCTACATCGAGACGGCGGAGCCGGCCGGAAGCCAGCGCGTGGCGCGGAAGTTCGGGCTCGGCGTCTCGCCGGCCACGATCCGCAGCACGATGAGCGAGCTCGAGGAGCGCGGATACCTCTTCCACCCGCACACCTCGGCGGGGCGCGTGCCCACCGACCTCGGCTACCGCGCGTTCGTGGACCAGCTCGCGCCGATGCCGAATGTCGGCTACGAGGAGCGCGAGCGGCTGCGGCAGGAACTGATGACCGCCGCGGGCGACGCGATCGAGGGAGTGCTGCGCCGCGCGGCGCAGGCGCTCGGCGTGCTCACCCAGGAGCTCGGGGTCGCGGCGGCGCCGGTGCTCGACGAGGTGGTCCTCGAGCGGCTCGAGGTGGTCCCCGTCGCCTCCGACCGGCTGCTGCTGGTCTTCAACCTCCGCAGCGGCGTCGTGCGCACCATCTTCGTGCAGGTGCGCGGGGCGATGCCGCCCGAGGCGTTGCAGGCGGTGGTGCAGGTGCTCAACGAGCGGCTCGGCGGGCTCACGCTGCGCCAGATCCGCGCGTCGCTGCGCGAGCGGCTCCGCGACACCGGCACCCCGGCGGCGGGGCAGGAGCTGCTCGACATCTTCGTGGCGCAGGGCGACGGGCTCTTCGACCTGCAGCAGGACGACCGGGACGCCGTGCTGCTCGGCAGTGCCCGTCTCCTGGCCGACCAGCCCGAGTTCGCGTCGAACGAGCGGATGCGCGACCTCCTCCACCTCACCGAGCAGCGCGACCTGCTGCGCGAGGCGCTCGAGCGGCGGCGGCGGCAGGGGCTCGCCGTCACCATCGGCGTCGAGAACGACGACCCGCGCCTCGCCGGCTTCACGCTCGTCACCGCCTCCTACCGCGCCGGCGACCTGAGCGGCGTCATCGGCGTCATGGGGCCGACGCGCATGCCGTACGAGAAGGTCATCGGCCTCGTGCTCCAGACGAGCCGGCTCGTCGAGGGGATCCTCCAGTGAGCGACAGCGGCGACTACTACGCCCTGCTCGGCGTCGAGCGCACGGCGAGCGAGTCGGAGATCAAGGCGGCCTATCGCCGGCAGGCGATGGCGTACCACCCCGACCGCAACGGCGCGCCCGACGCCGAGGAGCGGTTCAAGGAGATCTCCGAGGCCTACGAGGTTCTGCGCGACCCGGAGAAGCGGGCCCGCTACGACCGCTACGGCAAGGAGGGGCTCGAGGGCCGCGGCGGCGCGGGATACCACGGGTTCCACCACGTGGACCTCGCCGAGGCGCTCGAGATCTTCATGCGCGACTTCGGCGGGATGGGCGGACTCGAGGGGATCTTCGGCGGCGGCGGCCACGACGCCCGCCGCGGGCAGGACATCAAGGTCACGCTGAAGCTCACCCTGGCCGACGTGGCCAAGGGCGCGCGGAAGACGGTCAAGCTCAAGACCCTCGAGCGCTGCGACACCTGCGAGGGGAGCGGCGCCCGGAAGGGCTCGCGCCCCCAGACCTGCGGCACCTGCGGCGGCCGCGGCGAGGTGCGGCGCGCGGCGCGCAGCATGTTCGGGCAGTTCGTGCAGGTGGGGCCGTGCCCCGCGTGCAACGGCGAGGGCCAGATCATCCGCGAGCCGTGCGAGGTGTGCCGCGGCGAGGGGCGCGTGCGCGGCGAGCGCACGGTACCGGTCGAGGTGCCGCCCGGCGTCTCCGCCAACAACTACCTCACGCTGCGCGGCCAGGGTGCCGTCGGCCCGCGGGGCGGGCCCCCGGGCGACCTGCTCGTGATGCTCGAGATCAAGGACGACGAGCGGTTCGAGCGGCAGGGCGACGACCTGGTGCACGTGCTCCCGCTGTCGTTCTCGCAGGCGGCGCTCGGCGGCGAGCACGTGATCCCCACGCCCTACGGCGACGAGAAGGTGCACATCCCCGCAGGGACGCAGTCGGGCACCGTCTTCCGCCTGCGCCAGCGCGGCCTGCCGCGGCTCGGCGGGAACGGGGTCGGCGACCTGCACGTGCGGGTGCACGTCTGGACGCCGGAGCGGCTCACCCCCGAGCTCGAGAAGCTCTTCCGGCAGCTCGCCGCCCTCGAGGGCGCGCCGCCCGGCGAGGGCCACGGCTTCTGGTCGAAGCTGAAGGAAGTGCTCGGGGCGTGAGCTGGTACGCGCTCGACGTGCGCCTGCCCGAGGCGGAGCGCGAGGCGGCCGGCGCCTGGCTCGTCGGGCGCACGGGACAGGCGATCGAGGAGCGCCCCGACGGGGCGCTCGTCGCGTTCGCGGGCGACGAGGCCGGTGCGCGCGCGCTGGCCGACGAGCTGCGCGCGCGCTGGCCCGCCGCCACCGCCGCCCCGCGGGCCCTGCCGGCGGTGGACTGGACGACCCGCTGGCGCGACGGGATCGCGAGCCGCCGCATCGGCCGGCTCCTCCTCACCACCTCGTGGCTCGACGACGCTGCGGGGCCGGGCGAGGAGCGCCTCGTCGTCGATCCCGAGATGGCCTTCGGCAGCGGCGAGCACGGCTCCACGCGCGCCGCACTCGCGCTGCTCGAGCGGCACGTGCGGCCCGGCGCCCGCGTCCTCGACCTCGGCAGCGGCAGCGGCATCCTCGCCATCGCCGCCGTCCGCCTCGGCGCCGCCTCCGCGATCGGCATCGAGATCGACCCCGAAGCGAACGAGGTCGCCGACCGCAACGCGGCGCGCAACGGCGTCGCCGACCGCGTCCGGTTCCTCGCGGGCGACGCGGCGCAGCTCGGGCCGCTCGCCGGGCCGGCCGACCTCCTCTGCTCGAACATCCTCCGCACCGTCAACGTCGCGCTCCTCCCGGCCATCCGCACGTCGCTCGCGCCCGGCGGGCTCGCGATCTTCTCCGGCATGGAGGAGGGGGAGGCCGACCTCTTCCGCCCCGCGCTCATGGCCGCCGGCTGGCAGGCGATGGACGAGGTGACCGACGACGGCTGGTGGGCCGTGGCCGCGAGGGCCGCGTGATCCACGTGCTCCTCGAGGCCGGCACCCCCTGCGCCGAGGGTGCCCCGCTGCCGCTCCCCGACGACGAGGCGCACCACCTGCACGTGCGGCGCGTCGCCGCCGGCGAGGCGGTCGCGCTGCTCGACGGCGAGGGGCTCGAGGCGCGCGGCACCCTGCGGTGGGACGGGAAGCGGGCGGTCGTGGACGTGCGCGAGGTGCGCCACCTGCCGCCGCCGCCGGCCACGGTGCTCGGCGTGGGCGCGGGCGACCGGGAGCGGCTCGCCTTCGTCGCCGAGAAGGCCGCGGAACTCGGGGTGACCGACCTCGTCCCGCTCGAGACGGCGCACGCGCGCGCCGTCGCCACGCGCCTGCGCGTGGAGCAGGTGGACCGCCTGGGCCGCCGCGCCCGCGAGGCGACCAAGCAGTGCGGCAATCCGTGGGCGCCCCGCGTCCACCGGCTGCAGCCCCTCGAGACGTGGCTCGCCGGCCCGCTCCCGCCACTCCGCTGGCTCGCCGACGGCGCGGGGACGCCGCCGGCCGCCGAGCTGGGCGCGGAGGCCGTCGCGGTCGCCGTGGGCCCCGAGGGCGGCTTTGCCGCGACCGAGCGGGGCGCCCTGCTCGTCGCCGGCTTCCTCCCGGTGGCCCTCGGGCCGCATATTCTCCGGCTCGAGACGGCCGCGCTCGCGGCCGCCGCCGCCGTCCTCACCGCCCGTGCGCGAGGGCTCCGCTGAATGGCATCGGTCTTCACGAGGATCATCCGGGGCGAGATCCCGGCGCGGGTGGTGCGCCGCACCGACGAGATGATCGCGTTCCACGACGTCAACCCGCAGGCGCCGGTGCACGTGCTCGTCGTGCCGGTGCGCGAGGTGGAGGCCGCGCGCGACTGCACCGGCGCCGACGGGGCGGCGCTCCTCGGCCGGCTCCTGCAGTTCGCGACCGAGGTCGCCACCGAGCTCGGCCTCGACGCCGGGGGCTACCGGATCGTCACCAACACCGGCGCCGACGGTGGCCAGAGCGTGCCGCACCTGCACCTGCACGTCCTGGGCGGCCGGCCCATGGGGTGGCCGCCGGGATGAGCGGCCCCGGGATGCGGCTCGTCGCCGTCCTCGTCGGCCAGCCGCGCACCGTCGGCGCGCGCGACGCGGCCGACCCGATGGCGCGCGAGTTCCGGAGCGCCATCTGGAAGTCGCCCGTCGCCGGTGCCGTCCGCTGCGGCCGCCTCGGCCTCGAGGGCGACGCCGTGGCCGACAAGCGCCACCACGGCGGCCCCGACCAGGCGGTGCTCGCCTATGGCTTCGACCACTACGCCGACTGGCGTGCCGAGGGCACGCTGGGTGACGTCGGCCCCGGCGCCTTCGGCGAGAACCTCTGCATCGCGGGGGCGCGGGAGGACGACGTCTGCGTCGGCGACGTGTACGCCGTGGGGCCGGTGCGCGTGCAGGTGACGAAGCCGCGCCAGCCCTGCAACACGCTCGCCCGCCGGCACCAGCGCGCCACGCTCGTCCGCGAGGTCTTCCGCAACGGTCGCTACGGCTGGTACCTGCGCGTGCTCGAGGAGGGTCTCGTCGAGGCGGGGCAGGCCGTCACCCTGCTCGAGCGCCCGTCACCCGACTGGCCGGTGCGGCGCGTGCAGGACGTGATGGCCGAGCGCGCGTCGCGCCCCGACGAGGCGATGGACCTCGCCCGCTGCGCCGGGCTCGCGGACGACTGGCGCGACCGGCTGCTCGCCGGTACGCAAGGGACCTGAGTGCCGAAACCGTACCGCCGCCTGCTCCGCGCCGCGCTGCCGCGCCTCGACGAGCGGGCCGCCGAGCTGCTCGAGTTCGTGCTCCTGCGCGACGGCGATGTCGGCACCGCCGCCGCCGCCGCGCGCGCCCTGCGCCTCGCCGACGCGCCGGCGGTCAACGACCTCCTGCGCCGCGCGGGCCTGCCGGCGTTCCACCGGCTCGCCGCGTGGGTGCGGGTGATCGAGTGGGTCGTCACCTGGGAGCAGGACGGGACCTCGCTCTGCCGCCAGGCGCTCGATGCGGGCCGCGATCCGGCCGCCTGCTATCGCACCGTGCAGGCCGTGACCGGCGTCCCGTGGCGCACGCTGCAGCGCCGCGGCTCCGCCTGGGCCCTCATGGAACTGCTCGCCCGCTGCGGCTCTTCGCAGCGCGGCGCCCGCCGCGCCGCCGCCGGGGCGTCCTGACCGTCGTCCGCGCAGTCCTCACCCCCGCCAGGAGGCCGGCATGACCGGTCGTGCCACCGCCGTCGTCGTCCTCGCCGCGCTCGCGTACCCGCCGCGCGCCGCCTCGGCCCAGTCGCTGGAGAAGCAGGTGGACCAGCAGGTCGCGGCACTCGCCCCGGCGATCACCGCCATCCGACACGACATCCACCAGCACCCCGAGCTCGGCAACCGCGAGGTGCGCACCGCGGCGCTCGTCGAGAGGCACCTCCGCGCCCTCGGCTTCGAGGTGCGGACCGGCATCGCCCACACCGGCGTCGTCGGCATCCTGAGGGGCGGGCGGCCCGGCCCGTTCATCGCCGTGCGCGCCGACATGGACGCGCTGCCGGTGACGGAGGACACCGACCTCCCCTTCAAGTCCACCGTGCGCGGCACCTACCTCGGGCAGGACGTCGGCGTGATGCACGCCTGCGGGCACGACATCCACGTCGCCGTGCAGCTCGGGGTCGCCTCGGTCCTCGCGTCCATGAAGGACCGCATCCCCGGTACCGTGCAGTTCATCTTCCAGCCCGCGGAAGAAGGCCCGCCCCCGGGCGAGGAGGGCGGGGCGGCGCTGATGCTCAAGGAGGGGCTCTGGAGGGAGCGCAAGCCCGAGGCGGTCTTCGGGCTGCACGCCTCGGCGCCGACGCCGGTGGGGGTCGTCAACTGGTCGCTCGGGCCGGCGCTCGCCTCGGCCGACTTCTTCCAGGCGCGCATCCTCGGGCGGCAGGCGCACGGCGCGTCGCCGGAACTCTCGATCGACCCGATCGTCACCGCCTCGCAGGCGGTGCTCGGCCTGCAGACGATCCGCTCCCGCAATCTGTCGCCGTTCGCGCCGAGCGTGGTCACCGTGGGGATGATCCGGGGCGGCACGCGGGAGAACATCATCCCCGCCGAGGTGGAGCTGCGCGGCACCGTGCGCACCTACAGCGCCGCGGTGCAGGACACCATCGAGCGCCGCATGCGCGAGATCCTCGACGGCACGACCCGGGCGGCCGGGGCGTCCTACGAGCTCGCGTACAACCGGCTCTACCCGGTGACGGTGAACGACACCGCGCTCGCACGGGGCTCGCTCGCCGCGCTCGAGCGCGCGCTCGGCAAGGGGAAGCTCCGGAACACCCCGCCGATCGCGGGCGCGGAGGACTTCTCCTTCTTCGCCAACGAGACGCCGGGCTTCTTCTTCTTCCTCGGCACGCTTGCCGCCGGCACCGTGTCGGGCGACCACCACACGCCCACCTTCCGCGCCGACGACGCCGCGATCCCGGTCGGGATGAAGGCGATGTCGTACGTGCTGCTCGACTACCTCGAGCGCCACGCCAGGCCGAAGGGCGCGGGCGTCGCCGGCGCCCGCTGAGTCCCGGGCCGGCGGTTCAGGCCGGGCGCCGGGGCGGCACGACGAGCACGTCGCACGGGGCGGCGTCGGCCACGGCGGCCGCGACGCTCCCGAGCAGCCGGCGGGCCGCGCGGCCGTGGCCACGCGTGCCCAGCGCGACGAGGTCGGCGCCCTGCCGCGCCGCCACGGCCGGGATGGCGGCACGGGGGTCGCCCTCCTCGCACAGGCGCTGCACCTGCACGCCCAGCCGCTCGGCGCGCAGTCCCACGCGGGCGAGCTCGCGCCGAGCGGTCTCGAGGGCGTCGCGGCGGTAGCGGTCGATCGACCTCCGGGGCGTGCCGGCGGCCACGAGCACGTCCTGCCAGTAAGGGCTGACCGCGTGCAGCAGGGTGATCCGTGCGGCGCCCCCCGTGACCCGGCTCACGGCGTGCAGCACGGCATCGGTGACGGCCGAGAAGTCCACGGCGGCGAGCGGACGGCGGTAGACCGCGGCGGGCGTCGGCCCCACCACCAGCACGGGCGCGACATCGGCCGCCGCCACGCCGGCCGCGGTGCTGCCGAGGGCGAGGCGCCGCAGCCCGCCGCCGCCCCGCCGGCCGAGCACGACCAGTTCCGCGTCGAGCGCGCGGGCGCGTCGCGCGAGGGCCCTCGCAGGCGCGCCGCGCGCCACCACGGTGGCGACGGTGGCGGCCGCCCCGAGGCGGGGGCGCAGGGTGTCGGCCGCGCGCTGGAGCTCGTGCAGGGCGGCACGCGCGAGCCCGTCGTGGCGGAGCAGCGGCGGGAGCGGCGGCCGCACGTGCAGCAGCGTCACGATGGCACGCCGCGAGAGGGGCAGCAGCGCGACGCGCTCGAGGACCCTGGAGCCGTGGGTCGAGAAGTCGAGCGCGACGACAAGGCGTTCGAGGGCGCGGACGGTCGGCATGGCGGCTCCGGAAGGGGCTCCCGGAAGCTAGCCGCCCCGCCGACCCCGCGCTCACACGTTGAAGCGGAAGAGCAGCACGTCGCCGTCCTGCACGACGTACTCCTTGCCCTCGCTCCGCACCAGCCCCTTCTCGCGCGCGCCCTTCCACCCGCCGGCCCGCACGAAGTCGTCGTAGGCCACCGTCTCGGCGCGGATGAAGCCCCGCTCGAAGTCGCTGTGGATCACCCCGGCCGCGACCGGGGCCGTGTCGCCCGCGTGGATGGTCCAGGCGCGCACTTCCTTCTCGCCCGCGGTGAAGAAGCTGCGGAGCCCGAGCAGGTGATACGCCGCGTGCGCCAGCCGGTCGAGCCCCGACTCGGCGAGCCCGAGCGACTGGAGGAACTCCGCGCGATCCTCCGGTGCCAGTTCCGCCAGCTCCATCTCGACCCGCGCCGAGAAGATCACGACTTCCGCCGGCTCCCCCGACGCCGCGATCGCCGCCCGCAGCCGCTCCACCAGCGCGTTGCCGGCCGCCGCGTCGTCCTCGTTCACGTTGGCGGCGTAGAGCACCGGCTTCGTCGTGAGGAGGTTGAACGACCGGCAGGCCGCCGCCTCCTCGTCGGTCGGCACCACCATCCGCGCCGGCTGCCCCGCGGAGAGCGCCTCCTTGAGCCGCTCCAGGAGCCGCGCCTCGAGCTTCGCCTGCGCGTCGCCCGACCGCGCCGAGCGGGCGGTCTTGTCGAGCCGCTTCTCGACGCTCGCGAGGTCGGCGAGGACCAGCTCCAGCGTGATCACGTCGCGGTCGCGCACCGGGTCCACCGACCCCATCACGTGCTGGATGTCGTCGTCCTCGAAGCAGCGGATCACGTGCACGATCGCGTCCACCTCGCGGATGTTCGCGAGGAACTGGTTCCCCAGCCCCTCCCCCTGGCTCGCCCCCTTCACGAGCCCCGCGATGTCCACGAACTCGACCGCCGCCGGCACCGTCCGCTCCGGCTTCACGATCGCCGCGAGCGCGTCGAGCCGCGGGTCGGGGACGGTGACGACCCCCGTGTTCGGCTCGATGGTCGCGAACGGGTAGTTCGCCACCAGCGCCCCCGCCCGGGTGAGGGCGTTGAAGAGGGTGGACTTGCCGACGTTGGGGAGGCCGACGATGCCGAGGCGGAGCATGCTGGAGAGTCGTTAGTCGTCAGAAGTTGGCTGGGCGGGCGCGGGGAGGCGCCGCGGAGCGTCGGATTGGGTGTCCGTGGAGTGCGGGCGGAGACAAGGATCGGGCATGGGGCACTTTCGGCGACTGGTGGGCTGGCGCAGGGCGTTCGACCTGTGCGTCGAGGTAAATGCGGCCACGGGGTCATTTCCCGAGGAGGAGCGCTTCGGGCTGACGGCCCAGCTTCGACGCGCCGCCGTCTCGGTAGCCAGCAATGTTGCCGAGGGATCCGGACGTGGAAGCCCCGCACAGTTCCGGCACGCCGTCCGGATCGCGCGGGGCTCGCTCCACGAACTCGCGACGCAACTGCAATTGGCCCAAGCCCTCGGGCTCCTGCCCGCCGCAGACTGGCAGCGCCTCGACGCCTCCGCCAGCGAAGTCGGCCGTCTCCTGACCGGCCTCCTGCGCTGCCCCCCCAAACGACCAACGACTAACGACTAACGACTACCTCCCCATACCCACGAACCACGGCGCCAGCACCAGGCTCACCACGCTCATCAGCTTGATCAGGATGTTCATCGCCGGCCCCGACGTGTCCTTGAACGGGTCGCCGACCGTGTCGCCCACGACCGCCGCCTTGTGCACGTCCGAGCCCTTCCCGCCGTGCGCGCCGCCCTCGATGTACTTCTTCGCGTTGTCCCAGGCGCCGCCGGCGTTCGCCATGAAGAGCGCCATCATCACCCCGGTCACCGTGGCGCCGGCGAGCAGGCCGCCGAGGGCGCGGGTGCCGAGGAGCGCGCCGGTCAGCACCGGCAGCAGCACCGCCGACACGCCGGGGACGATCATCTCGCGGAGCGCCGCCTGCGTCGAGATGTCCACGCAGCGCGCGCTGTCGGGCTTCGCGCCCGGCTTCCCCTCGAGGAGGCCCGGGATCTCGCGGAACTGCCGGCGCACCTCCTCCACCATCCCCTGCGCCGCGCGGCCCACGGCGGTCATCGTCTGCGCGCCCACGAAGAAGGGCATCACGCCGCCGATGAAGAGGCCGATCACGACCATCGGGTCGATCAGGTTGAGCCCCTCGGCGCTGAGCCCCACCGCCGAGGCGTAGGCGCTGAAGAGCGCCAGCGCCGTGAGCGCGGCCGAGCCGATCGCGAAGCCCTTGCCGATCGCGGCCGTCGTGTTGCCGAGCGCGTCGAGGCCGTCGGTGATCGTCCGCACGTCCCGGCCCAGGTGGCTCATCTCCGCGATGCCGCCGGCGTTGTCGGCGATCGGGCCGTACGCGTCCACCGTCATCGTCACGCCCACCGTGGCGAGCATCCCCACCGCGGCGATCGAGATCCCGTAGAGCCCCGCCATCTGGAACGACACGAACGTCGCGACGCAGATGAGCACCACCGGGACGATGCAGCTCTCCATCCCCACCGCGAGCCCCGCGATGATGTTCGTCGCCGGCCCGGTCTTCGAGGCCTCGGCGATCCGCTGCACCGGCTTCGCCGACGTGTAGTACTCGGTCGCGAGGCCGATCAGTTTCCTTGTCACCGTGACGGCCAGCACCGAGAAGAAGGGGCCGAGCGCCGGCAGCGGCGCGCCGGTCGTCGGGTCGGTCATCCCGAGCGGGAGGCGGAGGGTGAGGACATAGGCGAACGCCAGGAAGAGCCCCGCGGCGATGAACGTCACCTGCCGCAGCGCGCTCGCCGGGTTCCCCCGCGCGAGCACGCGCATCATGACGATCCCGACGAGTGACGCGACGAGGCCCGCCGCGATGTAGCCCACCGGCAGCAGCATCGCCGCGAGCCGGTTCGCGTCGGGGATGCGGGTGCTGGTGGCCGCGAGCGCCACCGTCGCGATGACGGCGCCGACGTAGCTCTCGAAGATGTCGGCGCCGAGGCCCGCGACGTCGCCCACGTTGTCGCCCACGTTGTCGGCGATCGTGGCGGGGTTGCGCGGGTCGTCCTCCGGGATCCCCGCCTCGACCTTGCCCACGAGGTCGGCGCCCACGTCGGCCGCCTTCGTGTAGATCCCGCCGCCCACGCGCGCGAAGAGCGCGATCGACGAGGCGCCCATCGCGAAGCCGGAGATGATCTCGGAGAAGAGCTTGAGGTCGCCGCCCAGCTCCGCCTTGCCCAGCGCGAGGAAGACCACCGTGATCCCGGCGAGGCCGAGCGAGGCCACCGCGAGCCCCATCACCGCGCCCCCGCCGAACGCCGCCCGCAGCGCCGACGCCTGGCCCTCCGCGCGCGCCGCCTCGGCGGTGCGCACGTTCGCCACCGTCGCCCCCTGCATCCCGATCCAGCCGCTGGCGATCGAGCAGAGGCCGCCCAGGACGTACGCGATCGCGGTCTTCGTCCCGATCGCCCACGCGAGCAGCCCCGCGACGACGAGCAGGAAGGGCAGGAGCACCATGTACTCCCGCTTCAGGAACGCCATCGCGCCGACGTGGATCTGCTCGGCCAGGCCCTTCATGGCGTCGGAACCCGCGGGCAGGCGCCTGATCCCGCCGAAGGTCAGGAAGGTCGCGCCGAGGCCGAGCAGGCCGACGGCGAGCGACCACAGGGGGAGACTGAGGGTCACGGGACTCGGGGGTTCAGGGTGACGGTCAGGTCGCGTTGAACCGCGACATCGCCTTCTCGATGCCCTCCTCGACCCAGCACTCGCAGGCGTCGGCCATGCGGTCGAGCTGGTCCTCGAGGGTGCGGCGTTCCGCCCGGCTGAACTCGCCGAGCACGAAGTCCGCGAGGTCGTCCACGCCCGCCGGCACCGGGCCCACGCCGATCCGCAGGCGCGCGTAGTCGCGGCGGCGGAGCGTGGCCTCGATGCTCTTGAGGCCGTTGTGGCCCCCGGGGGAGCCCGCGCCCCGCAGGCGGAAGGTGCCGAGCGGGAGCGCCACGTCGTCCACCAGCACGAGCAGCTCGCTCGCGGGGTCGAGCCGCCCGTCGCCCACGAGCGGCGCCAGCGCGGCGCCGCTCAGGTTCATGTAGGTCGTGGGCTTCAGCAGGCGCAGGGCGTGGCCCCGCCAGGTGCCCGTCGCCTCACGGGCCTTCACCCCGCGGCGGAAGGGGCCGAAGCCCCAGCGCGCCGCGAGGTGGTCCACCAGCAGGAACCCGGCGTTGTGCCGGGTCCCCTCGTACTCCGGGCCGGGATTGCCCAGCCCCAGGATGACGCGCAGGCGTCAGGCCTCTTCGGGCTCCTCGGGCTTCGCGCGACGGATGAGCTCGGGCTCCGCCGGCGTCGCCGAGGGCTCCGCCGCCGCCGCCTCCTCGACCCGCGCGTGCATCACCGACGCGATCGCCAGCTCGGGGGCGTTGAGGATCCGCAGCTTCGGCAGGGTCACGTCGCCGACGTGCAGCGCCTGGCCCACGCCGAGGTTCGTGACGTCGAGCTCGATGTGCTCCGGGATGTCCTGCGGGAAGCACTCGATGTCGAGCGTGTGCAGCGCCCAGTCGAGCACCGCGCCGTGGGTGCGCACCCCCTCGGGGGTCCCCGTCAGGTGCACCGGCACCGTCACGCGCACCTTCTCGTCCGCCCGCACCTCGTACAGGTCGATGTGCAGGATGTCCGTGCGCCGCAGCGGGTGGCGCTGCACCTCGCGGATCAGCGCCTTCACCGGCGCCTTCCCGTCGAGCGCCACGTCCACCACCGCGCTCGAGCTGATCCCGACGAGCGCCCGCTCGAGCGCCTTCGCGTCGAGCTCCACCGCCTCGGCCGCCCGGTTGTGCCCGTAGATCACCCCGGGGACCCGGCCGCTGCGCCGCAGCGCCCGCGCCGCGCCCTTGCCGCTGGTGGCCCGCGCGCGGGCCTCGATCGTCACCTGTGTCGCCATCGTCCCGTCCGTCTCCTCAGTCGAACAGCGAACTCACCGACTGGTCGCTGTGCGTGTAGCCGATCGCCTTGGCCACCAGGCCCGCGATCGAGAGCACCGTCAACCGCTCGAACCGCCGCTCGGGCGGCAGGTTGATGGTGTTGGTCACCACCACTTCCTTCACCGGCGAGGCCGCCAGCCGCTCGATCGCCGGCCCCGAGAGCAGGGGGTGCGTCGCGCAGCAGTAGATCTCCTTCGCCCCCAGCCGCTTCAGCGCGTGCACCGCCTCGGCCATCGTGCCCGCGGTGTCGATCATGTCGTCGGGGATCAGGCAGTCCTTCCCCTCGACCTCGCCCACCACGTTCATCACCTCGGCCACGTTCGCCGCCGCGCGCCGCTTGTCGATGATCGCCAGCGTCGCGTTCAGCCGCCGCGCGAACCCGCGCGCCATCTTCGCCGAGCCCACGTCCGGCGCCACCACCACCAGGTCCCGCAGCTGCTTCTGGCGGAAGTGGCTGACGAACACCGGCGCCGCGTACAGGTGGTCGACCGGCAGGTCGAAGAACCCCTGCAGCTGGTGCTGGTGGAAGTCGATCGCGAGCACGCGATCCGCCCCCGCCACCGACACCATGTTCGCCATCAGCTTCGCGCTGATCGCCACCCGCGGCTGGTCCTTGCGGTCCTGCCGCGCGTAGCCGAAGTAGGGGATCACCGTGGTGATCCGCGCCGCGCTCGCGCGCCGCGCCGCGTCCATGAGGAGCAGGAGCTCCATCATGTTCTCCGCCGGCGGGTTCGTGGGCTGGATGATGTAGACATCCCGCCCGCGCACGTTCTCGTCGATCTTGACGAAGATCTCGCCGTCGGCGAAGCGCTTGATCGTCACCTCGCACAGCGCCTGCCCCAGATGCGCCGCCACCTCCTCCGCGAGCGGCCGATTCGCCGTCCCGCTGAGGAGCAGCATCGGGCTCCGGGAGAAGGAAACCTCGCTCATGGCGCAGCCCTTGATCTTACAGCCGCGAGCTCCGGGCGTCAACGAACCCGTTCTGCGGCCACGACTTGGGAACAGATGGGGATCGGGATTGCCCCTGGTGGGCTCGAACCACCATTCGCGGATCCAAAGTCCGCTGTCCTGCCAATTGGACGAAGGGGCAGCGCCGACGGAACTTAGCCGCCGCCCGGCCGCAGGGGGACTCCGCCCGCGCCTGCCGGCCCGCCCTAGACCTCGCCTTCGCCCGCCGCCTCCGGCCCCGGCGCCGCGTGGGCCAGGGTCGCCGTCGGCAGCACGACGCCGTGCCGGGTCCCGAGCCGCCGCGCCGCGTCGTCCCGCTGCTCCGGCGTGCGGTAGAGGGCAAGGAGCGCCGAGCCCGACCCGCTCATCCGGCAGAGGAACGGGCCCGTCCCCGCGAGGGCCTCGAACGCGGCCCGCACCGCCGGCCGCTGGCCGAAGACGACCGACTCGAAGTCGTTCGCCGCCATCCGCGCCACGCTCCCCCAGCTCCCGAGCGACTCGAGGTCGAGCGCCACCGCGCCGCGCTTCGACCCCGCCGGCCGCGCGGCGTCCACCCAGCCGTACGCTTCGGGGGTCGCGACCGCCACGGGGGGCTGCACCACGAGCGCCGGCACCGCCGGCAGCGCCGGGAGCCGCAGCAGCCGCTCGCCGTGCCCCCACGCGAGCGCGAAGGGGGCACCGCTCGCGCAGAAGGGCACGTCGCTCCCGAGCCGCGCGGCGAGCTGCAGCAGCTCGTGGCGCGGCACCGCCTGGCCGGCGAGGTGGTTCACGAGGTGCAGCGCCGCCGCCGCGTCGGCCGAGCCGCCGCCGAGCCCCGCCTGCGCGGGGATCCGCTTCACGAGCCGCAGGTGCACCCCGAACCGCCGCCCCGTCGCGTCGAGCACGAGCCCCGCGGCGCGCGCCGCGAGGTTGTCGGCGTCGGGGCCGACGTCGGCGCCGTGGACCTCGATCGTCACGTCGCGGCCCGGCCGCCGCTCCGCCTCCAGCAGGTCGTGCAGCTCGAGCAGCGCGAAGAGGGTCTCCAGCCCGTGGTAGCCATCGGCCTCGCGCGCGAGCACCCGCAGCAGCAGGTTCGCCTTCGCGTGCGCCCGCACGTGCACGCGGTCGCTCATGCGGCCGCGCGCCGCTGCAGGTCGCCGAGCCCGAGGGAGGTGCGCGAGAGCGAGAGGAGGCCGAGGAGGGTGATCGGCACGAAGGTGAGGAGGTGGTACGCGATCGCGTACGAGAAGGCGAGGTCGCCGGGCACCGCGAAGATCGCCAGCACCGCCACGATCACCGCCTCGAACGGCCCGATGAACCCCGGCGTGCTCGGGATCGCGATCCCGAACGCGAGCACGCTCTGCAGCAGCACCGCGGCCCAGAAGCCCACGGGGATGTCGAAGGCGAGGAAGGCGAGCCAGAACGACGCCGCGTTGAACAGCCAGAACGCCAGCGACTGCACCGTGACCGCCGCGGTGCGCCCCGGCGACCGCAGGACCGCCAGCCCCTGCCGCGCCCCCTCGATGAGCGCCACCAGCCGGTCGGCGAGCGCGGCGCGCGGCACCAGCCGCCGCACGAGCCGCTCGAAGGCGAGCGGGAAGAGGAGCACCGCGAGCGCCGCCACGAGCACGACCGCGCCGACGACCGCGCCCCCCGCCGCCATGCGCGTCACCGGCACCCCCGCCACCGCGAGGTCGGCCGGGAGCCGCGCCGCCGGCACCGCCACGACGAGCAGCAGCACCAGCAGCAGCGCGTCGAAGATCCGCTCGGCGGCGAGCGAGGCCAGCGCCGTGGTGAAGCCCGTCGCCGTGAGGCGCGCGGCGACCCACCCGCGGATCACCTCGCCGGTGCGCAGCGGGAGGAGGTTGTTGGCCATGAAGCCGATCGCCAGCGCGTGCCAGAGCGGCACCGCGGGGAGCGCGGCGCCGTCGCTCGCGCGGAGCAGCGACCGCCAGCGCCAGAGCCGCACCGGGAAGCCGAGGGTCGCGACGAGGACGGCGGCGCCGAGCAGCACGGGGTCGGCGCGCCGCACCTGCCGCAGCACCTCGCCCGGGCTGACGTCGCGCATCGCCCAGACGAGGAGCGCCGCCGAGACGACGACGCCGATCGCGGCCTGCCAGCGCGCGCGATCGGACGGTCTTTCAGGCGTCGTCAAGGGCGAGCGGCACGAGGTCGAGCAACTCGTCGACGAGCGGGGCGATCACGTCGTCGCGGTGGCCCGCCTGCCGGCGCCGCACCAGCTCGGCGCGCACCTCCTGTGCCCGCAGCAGCGCCGCGCGGCCCCGGTAGAGCAGCCCCTCGATCGGCACCACGTCGGCGAAGTCGTCCGCCGCCGGCGGCGCCGGCTCGGCCGCGACGGCGGCGGGGGTGCCGGGTCCGGCGTCCGTGGCCAGCTCGAACGTCGCCGCCGGCGGCACCGCGGCCTCGACCGCCTCGACCGGCGGCGGCGCGAGCACGATCACCGGCGTCGCCGGCACCCCCGCGAGGCCGGCGAGCGTCGCCGGTACCTCGGGCTCCGAGGCGAGCAGCCGGTGATAGGTGCTGAAGCTGCGCTCGAGCGCCGTCGCCTCGTCGTCGGGCTCGAGCGCGGTGATCGGGACGATCGCCGCCGCGTCGTCCTCGGGCTCCTCGCCGGTCGGTGCGGTCGCCTCGACGGCGGGCACCGCCGCGGGCGCGGGCGCCAGCAGCTCGTCGAGCGCCATCGCCATCGTCTCCGAGGGCAGGGTGCCGCGCAGGGC
>Ga0101944_10003607_pt1 | contig 21115 bp, 21 predicted proteins | sample DewCreD2012metaG_FD_75245 | JGI IMG/M metagenome (GOLD analysis project Ga0101944, IMG submission 75245) | Hot spring sediment bacterial and archeal communities from British Columbia, Canada, to study Microbial Dark Matter (Phase II) - Dewar... ... | reverse complement strand
CGGCGAAGCGGGCAGAAAGATGCACCGGTGAGTAGATACGTTAAATCATGCGTGCAACCGTGGGAACCTGGTCACAAATTTGGTTATGCTTACGCCTTGTCCGGGCAGGCCCGGCGCGGCAGGACTCCCCGAACCTTGTCAGGTCCGAGAGGAAGCAGCAATAAGGAGACGTTCCTGGGTGCCGCCGGTATCCTGCCCGGATGTTGATTCGGGGGACAACCGTTCGATACTCGATACTCGGTATTCGATGCGCCAATAACGAATAACAAATATCGAATCGAATAACGAATAACCAACACCGAACAGCGGTACAATTATCCTCATGACTGCCAAACGCTGGTTCATCTTCATCTTGTCTATCCTGGCAGGCGCGGGGCTGGGATTGTATTATGGCTGGGTCATCAGCCCGGTCGAATATATTGATACCATCCCTTCTACCCTGCGCGCCGATTACAAAGCCGATTACAGCCTGATGGTGGCCGAAGTGTTCGAGAGCGAGAAAGATGTAGAAGCCGCAGTGCGCCGCCTGGCCTTGCTGGGCAGCGAGCCGCCTGCTGCCATTGCATCCGCCGCGCTGGAATTTGCCCGCCAGAACGGTTACGCCCCGGCAGACATCCAACTGCTGCAAGACCTGACTCTCGCCTTGCAGGTGTGGCAGCCATGAATGACCATCGCGGCCCCTGGTTCATCCTCACCGGCCTGCTGCTTGGCATTGGCATCGGCATTGGCATTGCCTGGGGAATGCCGCAAGCCCAGCCGGTTGATACCTCCCCCGCCTCGCTGCGCTACGATTTCAAAGACGAATACCGCTACATGATTGCCGCTGCCTACGCCATCAGCGGCGACCTGGGACGCGCCCAGGCCCGGCTCGCCACCCTAAACGAGTCTGACCCGGTGCAATCACTGGGGGAGCAGGCCCAGCGCATGTTGGCGCAAAATTCTTCAATCGAAAGAGTGCGAATCCTGGCGAATCTGTCCGAAGCGATTCAATCTCAGCCTCAAGCGACTCCCTCGCCCCAAGGTGGAGCAGACTCCCCTTCACCTGTCACGCCGTTAAACGAGGCCAGTCCTACCCTTGAACTACCCACCGCTACCCCCACGCCCGAACCGATAGAAGCAACTGCCGATTCGCGTTTTACCCCCACCCCAACCGATACCCCCTTCCCCACTCTGCCGCCGCTCCCCACCGCCACCCTGCGCCCCACGCGAACGGCCACCTCCACGCCTGGCGCGCCGTTTACGCTGGTCAACCAATCCACCGCCTGCGACCCCCAGCAGCCGGGGCTGCTCAAAGTGAACTTGCAAAACGCCCTCGGCCAGCCCGCCCCCGGCCAGGAACTGGTCATCACCTGGTTTGGCGGCGAGGAGCATTTCTTTACCGGCTTCAAAAACGAAATCAGCCCCGGTTATGCCGATTTCACCCTGGCGAGCGGCATCGAATATGCCCTCAGCCTGTCGGAGGGCCAAACGCGCATCACCGGTCTGATTGCTCCCTCCTGCACCGGCGAGGATGGCAAGCCCTATCTCGGCTCCATCCTGCTCGAATTCCGCCAACCCTAACCCATGCCCAGACCGTTTGCCCGACTGTTGCTCGTTTTCGCTGTCCTCATCGCGCTGACCTCCCTGTGCAACTTCCCCAGGGCCTTCCCGCCACCCGAACCAACAGCTTTCCCCCTGACGCGCATCCTGACCGATACACCCCCGCGCCCCACTGAACCCCTCACCACCGGCCCGTGCGGGTTCGTGTGGGCAAGCCAAAGCCTGCCGGAACTATCGGAGCAGTTGCTCACCCGGTTGAACGAGGCCGGTCTGCCGGTCGTTACCGCCCGCGCCGAAGCCTATGGCGAAAACTGCCTGTATAGCGACGGCACGCTGGCCTACTTCGCCGCCATGCAAACCGACTACCACATCACGTTGGCGGTAGAGATTCTTACGGATACCGAAACGCTTGGCAGCCTGCTGGAGCAAACCCTGGAAATCATCGCAGGATTCCCGGTCGGTGAAACGCCTGGACCCAACCCCGGCTATATCGGCATCACCTTCCAGGCGGGCGAATTGGTCGAAAACTTGTGGTTTAAGCAAACCCAATCTGACGCCCTGCGCGCGCAGGGTTTGAGTGGCGAACAGTTGTACGAAGCGCTGCGATAAAGGTGCGTTTCATTTGAGTTGTAATAAAAGCCGAGGGCGGGTAAAAGCAACATTTTGCTTCTTGACTTTTGACATGGCCGGATGTATATTTTGTTTAGTAAATACTAAACGAAGTATGCAAACTTATGACTCAAACCCTTGAATCCATCAAAAACGAACTTGTGGAAGGTCTGAGCGGTATCAGCGCGTTTTGGGGCTTCCCAAAAGGCATGGGCGCGATTTTCGCCGTGCTGTATCTCTCCCCCGGCCCGCTCTCGCTCGATGAACTGGTGGAGCAGACCGGGCTGACGAAGGGCGCCATCAGCACCAACACGCGCGCCCTCTCGCGGATGGGGCTGATTCGCCCCGTTACCCGGCTCGGCGACCGGAAAGACTATTACGAAGCCGAGACGGATTTCTACCGCGCCATCCGCGCCATCCTAAAGGAGCGCCAGAACAGCGAGTTCGACCGGGCGGTCGCTTCGGTGAGGGAAACGCTCTCGAAACTGGAGGCAGATTCGGCGGGGTCTGACGCGGAACGTGCTTTTTTGACGGAGCGTGTGCGGGCCTTGAACGACTTCTTTAACGCAATCGATTCCCTCGCTTCAGCGGTCACAAAATTGGAGGGCCTGGGGCTGGGAACGGTCCAGAATATCCTGAAAATCTTGAAATAACGTGGCGCGGGACGCTGTCCCGCGAAAAACCGGGGCAATCGCCGCCGGTCGGATTCATGTTGCCAAAAAAGGAGCCTGAAATGAAAATTGCTGTTACCGGTGCTTTTTCTTATTCTGGAAAGTACATTACCCGCCGCCTGTTGGCGCAGGGCCACGAAGTCATCACCCTGACCGGACACCCAAACCGCCCCGACCCGTTTGGCGGACAGGTGAAGGCGTATCCGCTCGATTTCGACGAGGCTGGCATGGCGCGCAGCCTGGCCGGGGTGCAGGTGCTGTATAACACCTACTGGGTGCGCTTCGACAAGGGCGAGAACACCCAGCCGCGCGCGGTGGAGAATACCCGCAGGCTGGTCCGTGCGGCGGTGGCGGCGGGCGCGCGGCGGATGGTGCATATCAGCATTGCCAACCCATCGGCGGATTCGCGCTTGCCGTATTACTGGGGCAAGGCGGCCAACGAGCAGACCGTGATGGAGAGCGGGCTGGGCTATGCAATCTTGCGCCCGACGGTCTTGTTTGGGATGGAGGATGTGCTGATTAATAACATCGCCTGGCTGCTGCGGCGCTTTCCGTTTTTCGGGCAGATTGGGGACGGGCAGTACGGCATCCAGCCGGTGTATGTGGATGACCTGGCCGCGCTGGCCGTGCAGGCCGGAGCGCGGGAGGACAATTTCACCTGGGACGCGGTCGGCCCGGATATTTTCACATTCGATGAATTGGTGCGCCTGATTGGCGAGAAAATCGGCCACCCAAGGCCCATCCTGCACCTGCCGCCGAGGTTGGCGCTGAAGGCGGCTCAGTTCATCAGCCTGTTCGTGGGCGATGTGCTGCTGACGCCGGATGAAGTGGAGGGCCTGATGGCCGGTCTGCTGGTTTCTAAAGAGCCGCCGCGCTGTCAGACCCGCCTGGGCGATTGGCTGGCCGAGAACCGCGAAACGGTCGGGGCCAGGTATGCCTCGGAGTTGGCGAGGCATTACCGGTAAAAGGAAGACGAAAGAGGAAAGACGGTCTCTTTCGTCTTTCCTCTTTCGTCAGACAAGGCAGGAATCTCTTATCCTTTGATGATTTCCAGCAGTTTGTCTTTAATAGCCGCATTACAGGCCAGTGCTTCGTTGTGAGTATGCCCCTCGCGGCCATCCCAACTGCCGAAGTAGCCGCCCGCTTCCTTAAAGATGACCGGGAAGGGGCCGCAGTCCCAAATGTTCATGACCGGGTCGAGCATGGCTTCGGCGCGTCCGGTGGCAGCGCACAGGTAGCCGTAGGCGTCGCTCCAGCCGCGCGAGGCGTAGGCGACGGCATTGATTCGTTCCCAGGCTGCGCCGCGCCCGTATTTTTCCATATTGCGGACATTGGTATAGCAGATAAAGGCCCGCTCGAAACTGCCAATCTCCGAGACGCGCGCCCGGCGGCCGTTCCACCATGCGCCCAGTCCCTCGGCGGCGCACAGCATTTCGTCGGTGCCGGGGAAGTAAGCCGCGCCAACTTGGATGACGCCTTCGATTTCCAGGCCAATCAGCACACCGTAGAGCGGCACGCCGCGCAGGAAGGATTTGGTGCCGTCGATGGGGTCGATGATCCAGCGAAAGGGAACGGATGTCGATAGCGGATGAAACGGAGAAGCGGATTCGGGAACGGATGGGAGCGGAGAAGCGGAGTTTGACAACGGATGAAGCGGAGAAGCGGAATCGGGAACGGATGGGAGCGGAGAAGCGGAGGGCGAAACGGATTCAGAAACGGATGTCTGCGGCGAAGCGGAGGAACGGATGGTTTCCCCGAATTCCTCGCCCAGGATGGCGTGGGTGGGGTAGCGCTTTTCGATTTCGGCGCGGATGAATTCTTCGGCGGCGCGGTCGGCGGCGGTGACGGGGGTGTCGTCGGCTTTGTAGTCGGGGCGGACGCCAGCGTTAAAATAGCCGAGGGTGATTCTCCCGGCGCGATAGGCGATTTCGGTGGCGAAATCGAGGTAAGGCTGTAGATTCATTTTTCCTCCTTGACGAACACGCGCGGCACGCGCGCGGCAATATTGGTCATCACTTCGTAAGCGTTCGTTCCGGCCCATTCGGCCAGGTCTTCGGCGGAGATTTGCTCGCCGCTGGTGGCTTTTCCGAGCAAAATCACCTCGTCGCCCAGTTCGGCATGGTCTGCCTCGAGATTGACCATGAACTGGTCCATGCAGATTCGCCCTACCTGCTGGTATTTTTTGCCATTAACAATCACTTTGGGCTGGTTGGTCATGCGGCGGAAGTAGCCGTCGGCGTAGCCACATGGAACGGTGACGGTGCGGACGGGGTGGTCTGATACCCACAACGAACCGTAACTGACCGGATGTCCAGGCTGGGAGATTTTGCTGTAAACAACCTGCGATTTCCAGGTGGCAGCGGGCGCGACTTCGACCGTGCGCAGCGCGCCCTGGTCAGGATAGATTCCGTAGAACAAAATTCCGGGCCGCACCATGTCAAAATAACTGTCTGGCAGGTTAAGGATGGCGGCGGAGTTGGCGGCGTGCGCCAGACGCGGGCGCGGCAGGCTGCGCTTCTCATAAAAAGATAATACTTCATAGAAGCGCGCCAACTGGTCGCTGGCGTAGGAAAAACCCCATTGTTTCTCGGCGCCGAGCGTTTCGAGCGTTTCAGAATTGGCAAAGTGGGTATAGATGCCCTCGATGTCGAGATGCGGACAGCGCAGCGACTGTTCGATGAAGGTTTCGGCCTCGTACCAGCGCACGCCGGCGCGTTCCATGCCGGTATCTATTTTGAGATGCGCCCTGAGCGGCCTCCCAGCGGCTTGCGCGGCGATTTCGGCGGCCTCCAACACTTTAGGGTGCGAAATGGTCAGGGTCAGGTCATGTTTGAGGTAATAGGGAACGTGTTCGGGCAGCGTCCCGCCCGCCACCAGAATCGGCTTTTGGATGCCAAGTTCGCGCAGGTGGACGCCTTCGTCGAGAACCGCGACGCCGATATAATCGACATGCGGTTCGATGTACGGGGCGACGCCATCCATGCCGTGACCGTAGGCATTGGCCTTGAGCATGACCAGCACTTTGGCCGGAGACACCCTGGCGCGAATGGCCTGCGCGTTGCGGTGAAGTTGGGAGAGGTTGACGACGAGATGGGTGGGGCGGAGAGGAACCATGATTTTAGACTTTAGATTTTAGATTGAGTGAGGGAATTATACGCCCGCTGTTCAATCACGACTCATTTATCACTCGTCATATCTTACTTCACAAACCACTCATACTTTACATCCGGCTCATTTTCGGGCGACGGGGAGATGCCCAGTTTGGTGACGACAAAACCTTTTTTCTCGTAGAAGGCGCGGGCGTTGACGTTATCCTGGAGGGTATAAAGCCAGAGGTGCTGCGGTGAAAGCGTCTGGGCGAAGCGAATCAGTTCCCCGCCGATTCCTTTCCGCCAATGGTCGGGATGCACGTACAGGTGGTCGATAAAGTCATCTTTAATCGCCATGAAGGCGACTGGGCGGTCTTGCTCGTCATCCACCACCCAGACGGTATTTTCGACCAGGATGTTTTCGCGGAAATAAGCGACATCTTCATAGAAAAAATGCCCCTTGCGGCGCTGGAAATCGGGCGTCGATTTTTCGCGGGCGATGCGCCATAAGACAACAAGCAACGTAAAATCATCATCTTTGTAAAGGCGGGGCATAAATTTCATAAGAAACTAACCTTTTGCGTGTAAAATTGACATGTTGACAGTGTCAACATCTGCTCAAACGAAAAATCCCACACGGAAAGCGAGTTCATGATGAAAATTGTAACCGATTGCGCCGCCGATATGCCCGCCAGCGAACTGGAAGAATTGGATATTACGCAGGCCCCGCTCTTTATCCAGTTTCCCGAGGGAGAAGTCAACTCTGCTGATATCAGCGCGGATGATTTCTATAACCGGCTGGAAGCCATGCGCCCGGCTGTTCCGACCACTGCCCAACCTTCGAGCGGTCTGTTTGAAGAGTTATACCGCAAACTGGCTGAGACCAGCAAGGAGATTTTTTCCATTCATATCTCTTCTGGTCTCAGTGGGACGCTCAATTCGGCGCAGGTAGGCGGTGAGCAAGCCAAAGATGCGGCAAATGTCCATTTTTGGGATACGCTGACTCTTTCTGGTGGTCAGCGTTTTCAGGTGCTGGCGGCTGCATTCGGTCAGAAGGCGGGCTGGACAATGGAAAAAATCCAGGAGCGCATGACAGCCATCCGCCAGAATACTGAGGTGATTTACACGCTAGAGACGCTCGAATACCTGGCGCGCGGCGGGCGCATTGGACGGGTGCAGGCTCTGCTCGGTTCGGTGCTGAAGCTCAAGCCGGTCATTCATGTTTCGCACGAAGATGGCAAATATAGCACGGTCAGCAAAGCGCGCACCATCCCGGCGGCGCTGGAATCGCTCACCGATTATCTGGTGGGCGTCTATAAAAAGACCCCCCTCTGGGTCAATGTATTGCATGGGCGATTTCAGCAGGGCGCGGAAATGCTCTCGGAAATGGTGGAAGAACGTCTAAACGTTGCCAAACTGGAAGTCAATCGCATTTCACCGGTGCTAGGCGTGCATACCGGGCCGGGCATTGTCGGCTGCGCGGTCGTTCCAATGCAGTTGATGGAAGACCTGGTTTGATTTGAGATTTCAGATTTTGGATTTTGGATTGACGATTTTCAACTGAAACACGGCAATTTGGTAACGAGCAGCGCATGTTTTCTTGCTGCTCGTTTGTTTTTACTGCTTACGAACTGCTGAATCAGGTCCCCCAATCGCGCAAATACAAAAAATCATAACCTACGGTGCGGGTGGTGATTTTGGCAACTGGCGGCATAACCCGTTTGAAGTGATTGCGGCGCACCCGGCGGATAACCGTATCTACAAACTCGCGCTTGAACCCTGCTTCCACGCATTCTTCTGGCGTATAGCGCTGGTCCACCAACAGGTAGAGCAGTTTATCGGCTTCTTCATAAGTAAAGCCGAGTTCCTGCTCGTCGGTTTGGCCGGCCCACAGGTCGGCGGAGGGGGCTTTATCGAGGATTGGCTGCGGCACGCCCACTTCGCGGGCAAGCTGCCGCACCTGTGCTTTGTATAGGTCGCCAATTGGGTTGAGGGCATGAGCCGAATCGCCGTATAGGGTGGAGTATCCGAGCAATATTTCGGTCTTGTTCCCCGTGCCAATGACCAACCCTTTGAAGGCTTCGGATTGGTCGTAGAGGGTGATCATGCGGCAGCGGGCCATAATATTGCCCTTGCGCATGTCTGACATCTCGGGGAATTTGGAAATCAGCCCGTCAGCCATTTCTGTAATAGGAATATCGAGATACGGAACGCACAAATCTTGAATGACCAGCATGGCATGGTCGAGCGAATCTTGGGAGGAAGTCTTGTACGGCATGCGCACGCAGAGCAGGTTTTCGGGACAGAGCGCTTCGGCGGAAAGGTAGGCTACCAGGGCCGAGTCAATTCCGCCTGAAAGTCCAAGCACGCCGCGCGAGAGGCCGGTACGGGTGATTTCAGTGCGGATGAAGCGCGTCAGCAGTCCCCGAACGAGGGAGGGGTTGATGGACAGGTCGATGTTCATTTTTTGTAGGGCAGGATTTCCATGCGCACTTTGTCGCTCAAAGTTTCCATTTCAGGGTCTTTGTGGACAAGAATGGCGTTTTCCTGTTTGGCAATGGCTGCTATCCAAGAGTCTGCTACTGAAAGCGGGTAGGATGCTTTGATACGCGCGGCAGCAAGTAAATAATTTTCTTCTTCTTGCCAGATGATTGTGACAGGAAGTTCGCGTAGTGCGATATAGCGTTTTTTTGCTTCCGCTTCTCCTACCTGGCGCATGGTCAAGTAATAGATTTCGTAAAGCACAACCCAGGGCAGAATGGCGTTGCGTTTTTCGGTCAGGATTAAATCGCGTACTCGTTCTGCGCCTGGTTCAATTCGTAGCATGGAGACGATAGCAGATGTATCGAGCACGTATTTATCTGCCACGAGCCCGCTCCTCTCTCCTGTATTCCATGAGGGCTTCCATCAAATTTTCGTCTTTTGCACAACCGTACAGGGCTTCAAGTGGGTCGTTTGGCAGGGGGATGACCGTAATTGTTTCGCCATTGTCTAGCCAGGCTAATCTCGTGCCTTTTTTTATTTTGTAGCGCTTCCGAATTTCAGCGGGTACTGAGATTTGCCCGCGTTCAGACATAATTGTTGATTCCATTTCTTTGTCTCCTTGTTTTTATTTTACAAGTAAAAACTGCAAAATACAAATAAAAATCTATTTATTTATGATATTTTGTAGTTCTTTCATTACAATCTCCGGCTTTTCATCCCGTAGCAGCGGCAGTCTCGTGCGCGTGCGGCGGAGTTGGGCCAGGTCAATTTCGCACAGGGTCAGGGCTTCTTCGTTGTAGGGCGATTGCGCAATCATGCGCCCATCGGGGTCGAAGACGGTCGAGCCGCCAAAGAAGTTCAGGCCGTCCTCGAACCCGACCCGGTTGGCGTGGGCGAAGAAGGACGTGAACAGACCAGAGTAAGCGCGATTGACATCTTGCACCCACTGGGCTGAGCCGAGGATTTCGTCGGTCACGCCGCGCCCGGGCGAGGCCGAAGTCATCAGGAACAAGTCGGCCCCATCCAGCCAGAGGGTATAGGGCGAGGAAACGTGCCAGAAATCTTCGCAGATGAGAATTCCAACCCGGCCAAAACGCGTGTCGAAGGCACGGAAACAGTCCCCGGCGGCAAAATAGCGTTTTTCGTCGAAAATGCCATAGGTGGGCAGGTACACTTTGCGGTGAACGTGAATCACCTGTCCCCCTGAGAGATAGGCCGCCGCGATGTAATAGCGAAAGCGGCGGTCTTCTTCTACAAATCCGACTACCATGTCCAGGCTATTAGAAGCCTGCAACAGGCGGCTGAAGAGCGGGTCATCGGCAGTGGGGCAGCGGGCCACAGTGGCAGCAATGTCTTGCAAAACATAGCCAGTCAGCGAAAGTTCCGGGAAAACCAGCAAATCCGCGCCCGCTTGGGCCGCTTCTTGGGCAAGGACGAGGTGCTTTTCCAGGTTGGCATCCACATCGCCGAGTTTGGTATTGATTTGGGCCAGGGCCAGGGTGAATTTCATGGCATCGCTCGAAAAATGGGGTAAATATGTTTTTAATCTTACCATAAGCGCGTTTTACGAAATCGGCATTTCCCCCCGTCGTTTTTTGCGCTTTCGTCAAATCAAAACTGGACATCATAAGCCAATCACTACAATTTTTGCGCTTAATGGATTTTTCAGAGCAAACAATGGCGTTTTTGCAAAGAAAAGTTAAAAAACTTAACGAATATTCACAGGTCGCAAGTATTGACAATGAGAGATTCTGAAGGATAATGCGCATTCGTTATTTCGATTAAGATACGGAGTCAGAGTGAATACATCCCTAAAACTCGGCGAACATTACATCGTAGACCTCTCGAACTGCGACCGCGACCTGCTCCTGGACAGCGAACGCGCCTACCGGGCTTTTTCCCGCGCGATTCACGAAAGCGGCCTGACGGTGGTAGACGAGGGCTTTTACAAGTTCAGCCCGCATGGCTTTACCTGCTTCCTGTTGCTAGCCGAATCGCACGCCAGCCTGCACGCCTGGCCGGAATACGGTTACTGCGCCATCGACTTGTTCACATGCGCTATTGATAAAGACTTGCTTCCACTTATTCAGCAAATTCGGGATGCCTTTGGGGCGACCCACTTCAGTTTCCGCAAACTGGACCGTGACGCAGAACTGATTGGGCGCATGTCGCTGGCTTTTGCCTCACCCCATTTGGCGGAGGCGGCATGAGCATTTGGCTGACCGAAGAACTGCATCCTTATTACCGCAAGTCGCTGCGGGTCAAGCGCATCTTGGCTGACGAGCAGACCGAATTTCAGCATCTACAAGTGGTCGAAACAGAGTTTTTCGGCAACGCGCTGATTCTGGATGGCATCATCCAACTGACCGAGCAGGATAACATGGGCTATCACGAGATGATTGTCCATGTACCGATGCTGGCTGTTGGTGCGCCCAAACGGGTGTTGATTGTCGGCGGCGGCGATGGCGGTTCGCTGCGCCAGGCGTTGCGCTACCCCTCAGTAGAGCAGGTTGTCGTGTGCGAACTCGACCGGCGCGTAGTGGAACTCAGCCGCCAGTATTTCCCCAAGTTCGGCGACCCCTGGGCCGACCCGCGCGCCACCCTGCTGGTGCGGGATGCCTTCGGCTACCTGGAGGAAAACCCTGGCACATTCGATGTTATTATTTCAGACACCACCGACCCTATCGGGATGGCCGAGCGACTGTTTTCGGATGAATTTTACCGGCTGATGGTGCGCGCCCTGGCTCCAGGCGGCGCGGCGGCGACCCAGTGCGAGCAGCCCTATTTCGACACAACTCTCATCAAAAGCATTTACCAATCGGCCCGCGCGCTTACCAAAAACCCAGCCTATTATTATGCCCAAATTCCCACCTACCCAGGCGGCGGAATTGGCTTTATGTATGTTTCCGATACGCCCTGGCAAAACGGCCTGAACATCCCCTACCCGCCCGGCGAGAACGAATACATCAATCCCGATGTGCATCGCGCCGCCTTTGCCCTGCCGTAATTCTTTCGGAAAGAGTTGAATCTAGTACCCGGACTACCTGAAAATGTGGGGTGAAAACCGCCTGAAGCAGCCATATTAATTTTACATCTTTAAGAATGCCGGCCATTAGCATAAAAGGCAAGACACTCGATAATTGTGATTTTTTATAGAGCAGGGATGCCCATGCCTGCTCTTTTTTGTGTTTTATCAAGTTTCTGGAGAGCTGCAACCACCTTACAAAAATGTTATACCAGGACTTGTTAATGGTCTTTTCAACAAAGCATTTTATGATAAACTATATCTGATTAGCACAAAAGTGACCCATTTTCTCAGGAGGAGATTACAATGAAAAACAAACCCAAAATTTTGTTTACATTAACATTTACCTCCATTTTCATAATGGCATGTGGCCTTTTGTCCACCCCAGAGCCACCTACCCCCACTCCTTTGCCTCCAACAGACACGCCGTTGCCAACTTCAACAAACACTGCGACACCTGAACCTACCGCAACGCCAGAACCCACCGCAACCCGCACCCCAACAAAAGTGCCAACTCCCACAGAGGTCCCGGCGTTCTTTCGCCTTGACATGAATCAGCCACTCGATAAGAATTGGGAAATTTATGTCGAGGGTGACCCAGCCAAAAACACCTACAAATTCGTAAACGGAGAGCTATTACTATCCATCAACGAAAAGTTGACGGGCATCAGTACTAAATACCTGTACTACGAATATTACGATGTGCAGCTGGATGTAGCTTTTGACAACAAGCCAGAAAGCCGAAATACTATCAACGTCGCTTTATACTGTCGATATTCTAATGATGGCTTTTATCAAGTTTCCATCACAAATGATGGTCGTTATCTATTCTGGATTTATGACTTCAAGGCACAAAAAGGGGAAATTGTTTTTCGAGGTAACTCTACTGCGATTAACGTTGGAAAAACAAAAAATGAATACGGTCTTCGCTGCCAAGGTTCCTCTATCACCCTGTTTGTCAACGGGCAAGAGATTAAAACAATTTCAGAGAACAAATTGGCTCTTGAAAAAGGACTGGTTGGTTTTTATGTCGGTTCCGTACAAGACCTTCTCCCAGTCATTGTAGGTGTCGATTGGCTGGAAATCCGCCAGCCTTAGAACAAGATTGGCTTTGGTGCGCAAAAAGAAAAGCCCCGCTCAGTCTATGCAATGCAAGACGAGGGGCTTTTTTTGCGCAATGTGCAGTAGATGTTGGAATAACTTCGCAGAAAACGCCAGCAAACGCTTGCTCAATACAGGTTGTGACACTTTCGCTGGACGCAACCACTGCGCGCCTTCTCGATTGAGCGCCTTGGTCAACTTGCAGACCCACGATATCTGCCACCACAACATCCCAGGTTCGCTGCAATCATCAAAGGTAAATTCAAGATACGGTCAGATTCAATCTACAATAATAGATTGGGCGTATACGGCAGGGATGAGGAGTTCTTCAAAGTGCTTCTGGAGCGTTTCGTCTTGCGACCCAGGCACATTAACGCACCGGACATGTCAGGGTTACTTGGTTTCTTGGTATGTGCCATATCCCAAGCATACTCGGCTACAAGTTGCTATGTCCAGCCACTCTTGGCTTAAGTTACAGATGACAGTTATGTATGATTTTAAGGTTCCGTTTGACAACAACCTGACGGAACGTGATATCCTCATGACTAAGGTTCATCAGAAAGTATCCGGTGACTTTCGAAGCGAAAGTGGCACGCAGGCTTTTGGGTACATTCACAGCTACATCTCTACCGTTCGAAAAAAAATGGACAGCGGGTACTGGATGCGCTTTTCAATGCCTTTGCCAGTTCTCCCTTCCGACCAGCCCTTCTAGCCGCTATCCAGGCTGAATAGACACTTGGTGCTTAAATGTTAATAGCGGAACAAAAAGTCCACAAAATCGCGGTTTCAAATGTCCGCTTTTTCGCGGGTGGAATGTCCACTGGGATTTGTGAAGGTTGAGTGCTGGTTGCCTGGGAGTCACTGGGTAGAAATCGATGGCCTGTCGTGTTATAGTGTAAGTGCCTGGCGAAGGGTACGGCTCTGCTGGAGAGCAACCGGAGCGCCGCCCCAGGCGGCCAGACGGCTGGGCAGGAAGCGCAGGTTTTCTGCCCAGCCGTTTTATATCTACCGCCATCAATGCGCTGGAAGGCCTGCGCAGCGGACGGTTATTCATCAGCGACTTGGCCTTGCTGACCCCAGCCAACCTGGCAAAAGGAAAAGCCGGGGGATATATCCCACCAGCTGCAAAACGGCGTCCTGTGAACTCTGTGGCTTTCAGCCTGCAAACGGGCCAACGATGGCTCGTTTTTATTTTCAAGATGCCAATTTGCCAGGTTCCGCCTAAATGGAAACTGAACGGAACATCAGCAGAACACGGTTTATCGTGTCCACCTTTGTTTAAAAAATATCCACCCCAGAGGTGTTTCACGCACATCCTGACAAGATTATTTGTGCATAAAATTACAAAATTGACATTGCTTCCCCGCTATTGTAGACTTTTTTCATGGATATCGACATCGAACTCTACCGGCGTGAAGCGCGCGTCTCTTCCAGCCCGTTAGTGCGGCTCTCGGCCATCGATATTTCTCCCGACCGGCCGCGCCGCACGCTCGTCTTGCTGCACGGATTCGGCGGTCAGGCGGCCCAGTGGCGGTACCAATTGCAAAAATTCTCGCGCGACAACCGGGTGATTGCCCTCGACCTGCGCGGGCATGGCCGCTCCGATAAGCCGCCCAGCGCCTACGATATGACCGAACTCCAGACTGACCTGAAAGCCGCCCTCGAAACCCTCAAAGCGCAGGAACCTTTTACGCTGGTCGGGCATTCCTTTGGCGGCGCGATAGCCACCGAGTTTGCCCTTCATCACCCGGAACGGCTGGAGCGGTTGATTCTGGTAGCGACCTCGGGGGAATTCAAACTCAACCCGTTCTACCGTTTTGCGCTCAACCTGCCTGTAAACCTGCTTCGCTTCATTGGGCCGCTGACCCGCTCCTGGCTTTCGGCCCCGCCGCATGTGCTAAAACCCCTTTACCACAACAACCTGTCGCGTTTTTATGGCTGGGACCTGTACCCGCGTTTGGAAGTGCCAACGCTGGTCATTCGCGGCCACCGCGATTACGTTTTCGAAGCTCCCATGTTCGAGCGCGTCACCAAATCCATCCCCGGCGCGGAGGAAGTGGATATTGGCGCATCGGGTCACCTGGTAATGCTGGAGCGGCGCGAGGCCGTCAATCGCGCCATCGAGCGCGTTTTGGAGGGCGAAGCGCAAAAGACCTGGCGCCAGGCCGGCCCCGCGGCGCAAACGGCCTCCAGCCGCGATGCGCTGCGCCGCGAGCGTCCCTGGCTGGCGCACTATGAACAAGGCGTGCCGTACACCATCGGAGTCCCTAAAATTCCACTCCATCACCTGCTGCGCTCAGCGGTGCGGCGCTTTCCCAATCACACCGCGCTGGTTTTCGAGGGCGCAAAAATGTCCTACCGGCGGCTCAACCGCGAGGTCAACCGCTTTGCCAACGCCCTGCTCTCGCTCGGGCTGGCCAAAGGCGGGCGCGTCGCGCTCCTGCTGCCGACCGTGCCGCAGATGGTGATTGGCTTCTTTGGCACGCTCAAAGCCGGCGGCGTGGCGGTCTTTGTCCCGCCCACCAACGAATCGGAGGAGATTATCCGCCAAATCAGCGATGCCGAGCCCTTCGTCCTGGTCACCCTCACGCGCTGGACTGGTCTGGCCGAACAGATTCGGGCCGAGGCGGGCATTCCGCATGTCATCTTCAGTGATGGCGGCGACTACCTCGACCCAATCAAATCCTGGGTTTCGCGCTGGCGCAATCGCGGCCTGCTTCCAACCGGCGCGCTGCGCTGGAATCGCTGGCTCTACGGGCAGAGCGACAAATCTCCCGCCATCGAAGTCTCGCCCGAAGACCTGGCCGTCATCCAGTACACCGGCGGCACGACTTCCGAAGCCAAAGGCGTCATGCTCTCGCACCGCAACCTGGTGGCCAACGCCCTGCAAACCCGCCAGTGGATGCCGGACGCCGTCGAAGGCCGGGAGCGATTCCTGTGCGTCTTGCCGCTCTCGCATTCCTACGGCCTGACCGCCGCTCTCACCGTCCCCATCACCATTGGCGCGACCCTGATTCTAAAGCCGACCTTCAACACTGCCGAGGTGCTCAACGCCGTCCGGCGCTACAAGCCGACGATTTTCCCCGGCGTGCCGAGCATGTACGTTGCCATCAACAACTTTCGGGGCGCGCGCAAATATGGGCTGGCTTCCATCCGGGCCTGCATCAGCGGCTCGGCCCCGCTGCCGGTGGAGGTGCAGGAGGCTTTCGAGAAACTGACCCGCGGCCGCCTGGTGGAAGGCTACGGCCTGACCGAAGCCTCCCCAATCACCCACGCCAACCCGCTGGAGGGGATGCGCAAGGTCGGCAGCATCGGCATCCCGCTCCCCTCCACCGAAGCCTGCGTGGTCGATTTGAAACGCAGCGCAAAGGAAGTCCCAACCGGGCAAATCGGCGAACTGGCGGTGCGCGGCCCGCAGGTGATGATGGGCTACTGGCGCAACCCGGAGGCCACCAAAAATGTCATTACCAGCGACGGCTGGCTGCTAACCGGCGACGTAGCCGTGATGGACAGTGACGGCTATTTCCGCATCATTGCCCGCAAAGCCGACCTATGGTATCCTGAAAAGCCGGGCAACCCGGCCTTCCCGCGCGATGTGGAGGAAGTCTTGTACGAAATTCCGCAGGTCAAGGAAGCGGCGGTGGTGGCAGTGGCCGGGCAGCCGATTGCCTTTGTCATCGGGACGAACGAGCGACCCTCCGCCGATTCGATTATTGCTTACTGTAAACGCCGCCTGCCGCCCGGCATCGTCCCGCGCTTCGTTGTGTTCCTCGACGATTTCCCGCGCACCTTCATCGGCAAAGTCCTGCGGCGCGAACTGGCAAAAAGGTATGAGCAATCTCACCACAATTGAAAATCACGTCAACTTTGTACAGCAGGGCCAAGGCGCGCCAGTCATCTTAATTCACGGGCTGGCCGCCTCGCTTTTTGATTGGGCCGACCTGCTGCCCGCCCTGGCTTCCAACGGATACGCCGGCTACGCCCTCGACCTGCTCGGTCACGGGGAAAGTTACAAACCAGCCAATCTCGACGATTATCACGTCGAAAAGGTGTTCGACCATTTCTGCTTCTGGCTGGAGCGGTTGGGGATTTCTGCCCCGCTGATTCTGGTCGGCCATTCCTTGGGCGGCTACCTGGCAATGGAGTTTGCGTTGCGCTACCCGGAGCGCGTTCGCGCCCTCGTGCTGGGGAATCCCTTCTATAGCCTCCAGCAGCTCCCGCCGCTGCTGCGGATTCGTTACAAAGGGCCGCTCATCAACACTGAGATGATTGAACGCACCCCAGAATGGGCCATTCGGCTGGCAATCGACTTTACCAGTCTCTCCATCCGCAACGGCCATCTGTTGCCCGAGAAAGTGCGCAAACAAACTGCCCTCGATTACAAACGCGCCCACCCCGGCATCTTCAACATCCCCGCCACCATCCGTGATATGCTGCCGCTGGCGCACCAAATCAGCGTTCCCTGTCTGGTGCTTTGGGGCAGCCGCGACCAAACCCTGGCCCCTGGCTCCTTCCCCAAGCTGGCCGCCAGCCTGCCCAACGCCCGCATGGCGACCATCAAGGCCGGCCACGTCCCCCACCAATCCCACGCCGAGGAGTTCAACCGGCAGGTGCTTGGGTTTTTGCAGACGTTGGAATAAAGAATTCCGAGATTTTCAAATTAACTCGCGCGAAGGTGTATGAAAGCCTATGATTAGGCTAATGTTCTGCCACCGCCTCCACATCTGAAACACTACCCAGTAGCGCGCTGGTGATTTGTCCCTGGCGCTGAACGTGATACAGCGTGTTCAGTGATTATCTGCGGCACAGCCTGTCGATTATCTTGATAGTGATTGTTGCCAGCGCGCTGATTTTGCCGTTGCTGTTCCCGTATTGATTGCAGGGAATAACTTCACAACAGCCTTGAAATGTTAAAATAAAAAAAACAGGTCATAATATTGGGGGAATTTTTGACATTGCTACCAGCAGGAAAACCTGGAAAATATGCGGAACAAACTCACAGATTTTCTCTCTCCGCCTTCGTTCGGGATTGATGAAGATGCCAACCGCGCAGCGCGTTACCTGAACGTCATCCTGCTGGCGTCTATTTTCCTGCTTGTTCCCTACTGGGCTTACACCGTTGCGTCAACCAGTGACTTTGGCAGGGAAACGAGCAGTGTCCTCCTCGTCCTGGTTGTTTTTTTGGCCGGTATTCGCGCACTAATGAAATCTGGCCAGTTAAAATTGGCCAGCCTGCTTCTGCTCATTCTGGGATGGTCCGTTCTGACTGCGCAAGCCTATCTTGCATCAGGCATCCAGGACACGGTCATTGTCGCCTATGTCGCCGTCATCCTGTTGGCCGGATTGTTACGCGGTATCCGTTCAGCGGTCTTTTTTTCTATTTTGAGCATCGTTATGGTCTGGTTTTTTGCATACGCGGAAATGAACGGAATGATAATCGTTCCCCGCAATTCTCCGTACCGAATGGCGCAAGACCTGACCATCATCTTCATTCTGATTACCGTCATCTCTGGCCTGACGATTTCGGGACTGCAACAGGCACTGCAACGACTGCGTGAGACGGCTGCCGAACTGGAAGAACGGGTCGAGGCGCGCACGCGGGAACTTGAATCGGTCAATCAGAAGTTGCAAAGCGAGATGGAAACCCTGCAAAACCTGGAGAAAGTGCTGGAACGCGGCAAAAAAGAATGGGAAAGCATCTTCGATGCAGCCTCAGAGATGATATTTGTGGTCGAACCCGGAGGCAGGGTGGTACGCTGCAATTACGCTGTCACCCAAAAATTGCAGACCACCTTCAAGGCAATCATTGGTTCTCCGTTTTCCGAAATTTTCCCCGGCGCAGGGTGGGAAATGCAGCCCGGTGAGCGTGAAATTCCAGCACTGGGCGGCTTTTTCGATATTTCCATCAACGAGTTGAGCGTCGAATCGACCCTGCAAAGACGCATCTTTGTCTTTCATGACATCAGTGACTTGGCGCGCGCCCGCCGCGAGGCGGAACAGGCCAGCCGCGCCAAGAGCGAGTTCCTGGCAAATATGAGCCATGAAATCCGCACCCCAATGAATGGGGTGATTGGCATGTTAGAGCTGGCGCTCGATACGCAATTAACCGCCGAGCAGCGCGACTACCTGAGCATTTCACTGCAAAGCGCCGAATCCCTGCTGACTTTGCTGAATGACATCCTGGATTTTTCCAAGATCGAAGCCAACCGCCTTGAGTTGGAAAGCATACCTTTCAGCCCGCGCGCTTGCGTAGAAGACGCCGCTTATTCGATGGCCAACCGCGCCCAGGTCAAGGGGCTGGAACTGATTTGCTACATTCACCCTGACCTGCATTTCGATTTACTGGGCGACCCGGCCCGCCTGCGGCAAATACTGGTCAACCTGACCGGCAATGCCATCAAATTTACCCGCCAGGGCGAAATCACCATCCGCGCCGAGCCGGCGCAGGAATCGCTGGAGGGGATTACCGTTCGCTTTTCAGTAAGCGACACGGGCGTGGGGATTCCCCCTGAACGCCGGTCTGCGATTTTTGACCGTTTTACCCAGGTCGATGGTTCTACCACCCGCCAGTTTGGCGGCACTGGCCTGGGGCTGGCAATTTGCAGGCAATTGGTTCAGGCAATGGGTGGCGAAATTGGGGTCGAAAGCCAGGTGGGCGTTGGCAGCACGTTCTGGTTCACCGTCCCCTTCAAATTGCATGTCATTGAAGACGCGCGCCAAGAACCCGATTGGGCGCGGAATTCCAGCATTCGCGGATTGCGCGTCCTGGGCGTGGACGACAACGCAGCCAACCGCGTCATCCTGGCCCGCATGTTAGATGGATTCGGCTGCCAGGTTGAGATGGTGGATGGAGGACAGGCTGCCCTCGAGCGGTTGCGGAACTCCTGCGACAAAGGCGCGCTTTTCGACGTCATGCTGCTCGATATGGAGATGCCCGGCATGGATGGGGAGCAAGTGATTCGGGCGGTCAGGTCCGACCCATCTCTCCAGCAGGTTAAAATCATCATCTTGACCTCGATGAGTCAGCGCGGCGATGCTGCCCGCTTACAAGCAATGGGTTGTTCTGCTTACCTGCTTAAACCAGTCAAACAACAGTTGCTCTACGATGCGATTGCTGCCATTACGGGGCAGGATACCGGACAATCGGGCGAAATTGTGACCCAACGTTCGATTGCCGGGAAAAAACGGGAGGGTTTGCGCCTGCTCCTGGCTGAAGATAACCCCACCAATCAGAAATTGGCCGTCATCCTGCTGGAGAAGGCCGGTTTTTCGGTTGACGTGGTCGAAAACGGACAGCAGGCTTTTGAAAAAGTCCAATCGGGACAGTACAACGCTGTGCTGATGGATATGCAGATGCCCGAATTGGATGGTTATGCCGCCGCGAAGAAAATTCGCGCATGGGAGGCCGGGCAAAAGCACATCCCAATTATTGCAATGACCGCCAGCGCCATGAAAGGCGACCGGGAGCGCTGCCTGGAGGCCGGGATGGATGATTATGTTCCCAAGCCGCTCCAGCCTGAAGTCCTGTTCCGGATTCTTGACCATTGGACAGAATCTCTTGGTGACCCCGCCGCGCAGCGGCCTGTTGAACTTCCCCCGCCAGGCGGGCCGACCAGCCTGGCAGAAGTGGCAGCCAGGCCGCCCCTGAATTTTACCGACGCGATGCCGCGTTTTCTCAACAACCGCGAATTTTTCGACCAGATTTGCCGCAATTTCATTGGCGACTTACCGGCTCGAGTTGCTATGATGAAAATTGCCCTGGAACACAACGATGTCAAAGAACTGTTCCGCCAGGCGCACAGCCTGAAAAGCGTAGCCGCCAACTTCAGCGCCACCCCGCTGGCGACGTTGGCGCTCGAACTTGAGGAAATGGGCCTGCGCGAAGACCTCAGCCAAGCCATAGGGACATTGACCGAGCTTGAAGCAGAATCAGGGCGTTTTATTGCTTACTGCCGCGACGAATTGAGGGTGGATGCGAGCGCAGGGGATTAAAGATGACGAATGCTGCGCGGGTCGAAGGCATCGCGCAAACCGTCAACAATGAAGCCCTCCGCATGTTGATGCCTTTGGATGATTCTATTGGGCCTTAAAAAACTGGGTTTCGTACAATTCGGAATACAGACCGCCAATTCGCAGCAACTCATCGTGCGTGCCGTATTCTTCAATGCGCCCCCGGTCAAGCACTACAATCAGGTCGGCGGAGAGAATGGTTGAGAGGCGGTGCGCAATCACAATGCTGGTGCGCCCGGCCATCACGCGCTTGAGGGCTTCCTGGATGAGGGCCTCGGACTCGCTATCCAGATGACTGGTGGCTTCATCCAACACCAGAATTTTGGGATTTTTCAGGATGACCCGCGCCAGGGCAATCCGCTGTTTCTCGCCGCCGCTTAGCCGGTAGCCGCGCTCGCCCACGACGGTCTCATAGCCTTCGGGCAGCCCCATGATGAAATCATGGATATTGGCCGCGCGGGCCGCCGCTTCGATGTCCTCCGGCGCGGCATCGGGCCGGGAGTAGGTCAGATTGGTGCGGATGGTATCGTGGAACAGGTAGGTCTCCTGGGTCACCATCCCAACCTGGGCTACCAGAAAATCCAGGC
>Ga0101944_10003606_pt1 | contig 21117 bp, 22 predicted proteins | sample DewCreD2012metaG_FD_75245 | JGI IMG/M metagenome (GOLD analysis project Ga0101944, IMG submission 75245) | Hot spring sediment bacterial and archeal communities from British Columbia, Canada, to study Microbial Dark Matter (Phase II) - Dewar... ... | reverse complement strand
CAATAAAAAGAACTCATCTAAATCGTCTCGTTCTAAGAATAAATATTCTGGCAATAATTATGACAATAAGTGAATTTAATTTTTAAATAACTGTGTTTTAAATAAATTTAACCCCGGAAAACCTTCTTGCGAAGGTTCTCCTGGGAAAAAGAGGTGAGTTTAATATTTGAGAATGATACACCATCTTTTTCTTTTATGAAGTTTTTATGTTATTATCAAAATGTTTTGTTTTATTTAAATTTTTCGTTTGTAACTATTCTAAAATGAAGAAAATATTGTGATGTGTTGGTGACGAAATCAAAGACAAATAATCAATTTCATTAAATATTTATTCAGAAGAAATAATCTCTTATTATGACTAAACAATTTCTAACAAAGAAATATGTAAGAGAGAAGAAAAAAAATATGCGTGCAAATAAAGAAAATAAGAAACTTAGTGAATTCTATACTACAGAGCAGTTAAATAAGGAAGAAATGCACTCTATAGAAGAACAAATATTTGAACATCTCAAAAATCATACGAAAAAAGTTATTATGAAAAACAGAAAAAAATAATTTAATTATTCCAATAACTCATAGGCGGAGGTTTATATTCGTTATTCTGTGATACTGTTTGCGTTGTATTCTCTGAGACGGCGACACTCTGTGTTTGTTTTTGGTAAGGCATTTGATTATGTTGTTTTACATTTTTTTGAGTAATCATCTGCGACGTTTTGTCAGACTCTATTTCTCCAATATCCTTTTTCAATGCCTTAGGATCAGGAGTTTTTAGGTCTATGATTTGTATTACATAATAAAATATTGGAAAGAATATTACTGCAGCAAGAAAGTGCTCCCATGTTAGTGGTGTAGCATTATATAGAACAGGAACAAGTATTGCGAATGCATACGTTACATCTCTTATCCTTCCAAATCGTTTTACTTTGTCACTAGTTTTAGTGCCATATATTATTATGAGTATGCCATATATTATTAGCAATCCACATAGCATAAATCGTATCCATACCGCATCATGTATTTCTCCAGCGTGTATCAAATCAAGTGTTTGTCTTATGCAGTCAATGCCGGCCCATAACACTATTACTGCATTGCTTATTGCATTGCCAAAGCTTGTTCCTACTTTTTCTTGAAAGAATTCCCCAAAGAACCAGGAGAGCCATAATGGTATAAGAATCCATAACATATCAGGATTTTTGAATGGGAGTATGAATAAAGTTTGTATCCATAATGAGAATAAGTTCCATAAATAATTTAATGCTTCTGCAAATACCATTAGACACCTCTTTATGTTGATTTTGATGCGCAGGTTTTAATATTTATTGTTAATTAATATCTATTTTAATCTTGATAATATTTTTTTTTATAACTACTGTTTATTTGATATATTATAGTTTATTTGATATATTATAGTTTATTTGATATATTATAGTTTATTTGATATATTATAATATGTAATATATGTATATAATATAGTTTTTATATTCTATTATCATTTATACATTTTATTTATTATTTATATATCTTGCAAATGTCGCAGCAACCAAGATTGGAAAGACTATTGTTGCCTCTGCCCTTAGTTTAACGTTCGGTGCATCATTCTTCAACTTAGCCCATGTTATTGCTTCCTGCGGATTGCCTCCAGAATCAGACGCATCATACTCTTGTGCAGTTGTTATGTATACAGCATAATCCAATCCCTCTCTGAAAATGTTGGCGTTAAGAATGTAATGTTTTGATACCCCTCCGCCCAGAATTATTGCGCCAGTTTTTTCTTGATTCAATGCCATATTGACTATTTTTGTGTGGTCCCCAACAATGTCAATCATGAAATTTTTTCTTTTTTGTCTTTGAAAATGCATCAAGTCACCCAGTGAACCATCTGTTAATGCAGGACAGAATATTGGAATATCATTTTTCTGGGCCCAGTATAGTATTGATTCTTCATGTTTATTTTCTTTTTCTATTTCTTTTCCTAATTCTTTTATGAATTCAGACGGGGTGAACACTTTTCCATTCTGCATATCATCATATATTCTGTCAAAGAACGGGTTCATGAACTTCTCAAAATATAGATATCGGTCATATGGTGCAAAGATGTTTCCTATCCTTCCGATGCCTTTGTCAAATAACGCTCTTCCTGCTATATCAAAGCTTCCTATCACAAAAGGTTTGAAACATTTTATTATGTCTTCCTCTATAGCTCCAGCACTCATGACTAATGCATGTATTTTCTTGTGTTTAGTTAGGTATCGTATTATTTCTCTATTGCCTGAACTAATCATGTTTGATGTGGCACTTAAAAATATAAACGCCTTGTCCTCAATCATTTTATTTATTATATCTATAGCATACCCTAGATTTGTTCCCTGTATCCCCATGGATTTGTAAGCATCAATGAATTTTTTGAAGTCAAATGATTCTTCAAAATTATATCCTTTTACTTCTGGAAATCCTTCCAGAGTTTCATATCTTCTCATGAATCTTGCCTGTTCTTGATAATCTGAATGTTCCATTTTGTCCTCCAAACGTTAAAATTATTATTTTATTTGTAAAATATTTGTAAAAAGCACACCAATATAAAAAAAGCAAGTATATCGTAAGTATATTACCATAGAATAATCTATCTAGAATCTGAAATGGCAATATGTCCCAAATATTAATAATTTATACATGAAAGAGAGAAATAAAATGGTGTTTTTAAATTTAATTGAATTCTAGATAATCACATCCTGTTTGGCATGTTACTGTTCCAGTTTTTCCATCTATCTTGAATGTTGCTTGATATACTGTCTGTGTCTGCTTGTTTGTAAATAATACCCCCGAATACCATGTTTTATTCTGTTGATAAAGGTTGATTCTAGTATATGAGTCGCCTTTTGCTTGTGCGATGGCTGTTCCATAATTATCCATAGATTTCCCTGCTTCCTGCTCTGTTATTTCTGCCCTGGGGATTGTTGGGCATCTACTTGCAAGTTTTTGTTGTGTCCCATCATAGCATACATAAACCTTAGTACATCCAGACAGCAACAATAACGATATAATGGTTGCTCCTATTATGAAGTTCATTATAATTTTCATGATATTATTATTAGTTTGTATTTTATAAATTTTGTGAGGATTTTATATGTGAAATTTTATATGCGAATTATTTCCTTCACATGATCACTGGTTTATTGTTTTATATCTGTGTTATTGTTTCATATGTGTCCTATCATAATATTTATAAAACCTCTTCATTTCTCTTGAAATATATTTTGAAAATATACTAAAATATACTTAAAATAGTGAGGTAATTAAAATGGCACTGGTTGGTTTGAATTTTACAAAAATAAGCGCTGAGAGAAAGGGTGCTTCTGAGAATGTACGAGTTGAAAGTAATGTTGCGATAACCAATGTTATCGAGGCAAAGATGCCTGATCCTAAGAAGACTATATTAAAGTTTCAGTTCCTGTTTACTTCAAAATTTGAGCCAAACATAGGGTTAATAGAGTTGAATGGAGAACTTATTGAAATGTATGATAAGGATTTAGGTGGAAAGATTTTAGAAGGATGGAACAAGAGCAAGAGTCTGCATAAGGATGTCGCTCCAAGAATACTTAATGCAATACTTGCAAAATCAAATATTGAGGCAATAATAATGAGTAAAGAGCTAGGATTGCCAAGTCCGATACAGATGCCAAAAGTTGAAGTAAAGCCAAAAGCTGCTTCATCAGTAGACAAATCAGAGTCCAAATCAGAATCGAAAATTGAAAAAGACAAAAAAAAGTGATTATTCTTTTTGCTTTTTATAGTTTTATTATTGTAATATCTTTTTTTAAACCATAAAATTTATATTCTTTAAGCCGTTTTTTGAGTACGTTGAGGTGGTTTGATTGTCTGATATTAAGCTTAAGGTTGCAGAAGCAATACAGGATGATGTAAATAAAGGTATTGTAAGAATTGATTCTGGATATATGAAGCAAATGCAGGTTAGACCTGGTGATGTTGTAGAGATACAAGGTCCAAGAAAAACTGTTGCAATAGCAGACAGGGCATATCCTGGAGATATAGGTCTTAATATAATAAGAATGGATGGCTTAATAAGAAGAAATGCAAAAACAGGCATAGGTGAAGTTGTTATAGTAAAAAAAGCGAATGTTAAGGAAGCTAAAAAGGTCACTATTGCTCCAGCAAGAGAAGGTATTCTAATAAGGGCTAACCCGATGATTTTTAAACAAGGATTACTTGGCAGAGCTGTCGTAAAAGGGGATATTGTTTCATTAGGTGGCGCTAGAAGCAGGAGAAGTGCAATGTCTCAAAGTCCATTTTTTGATGATATCTTTAACTTGGTAAGTGATGAAGCATTGATGGGATTTGGTCTTGGAGACTTAAAATTTATGATTGTTGATGTTGTTCCATCGAAAGAAGCCGTAATAATAACTGATGCCACTGAAGTAATATTCAACCCTGAGGCTGTTGTAGAAGTAAAAGAGGATAGGCTTCCTGATGTAACATATGAAGATATTGGTGGATTGGATGATGAACTAAAAAAGGTTCGTGAAATGGTTGAGTTGCCGTTGAAACATCCAGAAATATTTACCAGGCTAGGTATTGAGCCTCCAAAAGGCGTGCTGCTGCATGGTCCTCCGGGAACAGGGAAGACTTTGCTTGCAAAAGCAGTTGCCAATGAGACGCAATCAAATTTTATACTTATAAATGGTCCGGAAATTATGAGTAAGTATTATGGGCAATCAGAAGAAAATTTGAGAAAAAAGTTTGAAGAAGCAGAGAAAAATGCTCCATCAATAATATTTATTGACGAGATTGATGCAATAGCATCTAAAAGGGAAGAAACTCATGGAGAAGTAGAAAAGAGAGTTGTTGCACAATTGTTAGCAATAATGGATGGTCTTAAGTCACGGGGCAAGGTAGTGGTTATAGCTGCATCTAACATACCTAATGCATTAGACCCTGCATTAAGAAGGCCAGGCAGATTTGATAGAGAAATAGAAATTGGTGTGCCTAGAAAAGAGGGTCGTTTAAGTGTATTAAAGATTCATACCAGGGGAATGCCTCTTCTTACTAAGGATAACTATAAGCAATTGAAGGAACGTGTAAAGGATTTAGATGATAAAAAGATAATAGATCTGGATTATCTTGCTGAAATAACCTATGGCTTTGTTGGGGCAGATTTAGCAGCATTATGCAAAGAAGCTGCAATGGTTGTTTTAAGAAAAGTTCTAGGCAACCTAAATTTGAGAAGCGATGAACCCTTATCAGAAGAATTGCTCGAAAAATTAATAATAACACAGGATGATTTCATGGAAGCATTAAAAGTTGTAAGGCCAAGTGCATTAAGAGAAGTTCTCATTGAAAAGCCCAATGTGAAATGGGAAGACATAGGTGGTCTTGAAGATGCAAAGCAAGAATTGCATGAAGCAGTGGAATGGCCTCTTCAGAACAGAAAGGCATTTGAACGTTTGGGCATAAAACCTCCTACAGGAGTCCTGCTTTATGGTCCTCCAGGAACAGGAAAAACTATGCTTGCAAAGGCTGTTGCCAATGAATCAAAAGCAAATTTTATTTTAGTTAATGGTCCTGAATTAATGAGTAAATGGGTAGGAGAAAGTGAGAAAGCAGTAAGAAAAATTTTTGAAAAAGCACGCCAAAGCAGTCCTTCAATAATATTCTTTGATGAAATAGATTCAATAGTTCCAAAGAGAGGTTCTAGTTTTGATAGTTCTGGAGTTACAGAAAAGGTTGTTAACCAATTGCTTACAGAAATGAACGGTTTACAGGAAATGAAAGATGTTGTAGTTATTGGAGCAACAAACAGACCAGATTTATTGGATTCAGCATTGCTTAGACCTGGGAGATTTGACAGGATTGTTCTTGTAAGTGTGCCTGATGCCAAGTCAAGAAGAGAGATATTTGAAGTGCATTTGAAAAAGATGCCTCTTGCAAAAGATGTTAAGAAGGATGAGCTTGTATCAAAGACTGAAGGATATGTTGGTGCAGACATAGAAGCAGTATGTAGGGAAGCTGCAATGCTTGCATTGAGAAATGATATGAATGCAAAAGAAATAAAGATGAAATATTTCAATGAAGCATTGAAGAAAGTAAGACCTTCAGCATCGAAAGAAATTGAAGCATTATATGAAGAATTTCATAATTCTTTCAGAAAGACAAGGGCTGAAGAGATGAAAGAAAGACCGGCCTATTATGGATAAAAAATTAATTTATTATCATGAAATTCCTCGTTATAGGATGTTTTCACGGAAAGCTTCCAAATAAATTGAAAAATATCGCTAAATCTTGTGATTTTATTCTTAGTACAGGAGATTTTGGTGGTTCTGAAAAGTTAAGAACTGTTATGTTTAAGAATTTTTCTCGTGATTTTGAGGATAAGCTTGGAAAGAAGAGTATGCGCGAATATTATCTTGAGGATTATAATAATGGAAAAAATATATTAAAAGAACTTGATAAACTTAAAAAACCAGTATATACTATAGATGGAAATTGGGATTTTACAAAAAAAACAGATGTTAAGAAAGATTATGGTTTGAATTTCTTAAGTTATCCTAAAATAATTAAAAAAACCAAAAATATAAAATTTCTTAAAAAGAAAATAATAACTATTGAAGGTTTGAAAATATATCCTCATGGCGGTTTAATGCTTGCAAGCATATTTCATACGGATAGTTATTTTAAAGACAAACATAAATTGTATAAGAAGTTGCATGTAACGCAGAGAAAACAATTATTCAAGCAGAAATCAAAAAACTTAGACATACTATTAACTCATTGTCCGCCATATTGTTATTTTGATAAAGTGAATTATCCTGGAATAAATCCAATGAATGGAAAACACGTGGGTTTTAAACCATATAATGAGTATATAAAAAAATACTCTCCAAAATTATTTATTTGTGGTCATATGCATGAACATCAAGGCATTGCAAAACTTGGTAAAACCATAATATTAAGCCATGGTCCTGCGCAATACGGAAAGGCAGCCGTAATTGATTATTTTAATAGAAAGTTTAAGATAAAATTAGTAAAATAGACAGACGTTTAATGATTAAACAGAGATTTAAACAGTGCAATGATTGCCTATTTCTTGATAAACTTTTTAAGTCATCAGTGTTTTTATTAATTCTATGAAATTTGTTAGAGCATATTTAAAAAATGAAATCATTGAGGGTATTCTAGTCAATGAGGATGAAAAACATTATGTGGTAAAATTAGACAATGGATATAATATCGGCGTATCCAAGCATAGGGTATTACGGATTGAAAATATTTCTGAAATTATGCATGAAAAAAAAGAGAAAAAACAGTTCAAACAATCTTCAGCACTTCCAAAAATAGTTATACTGCACACTGGTGCGGTTACTGCAAAATTTGAGCCGTATGAATTGATAGAGTTGTTCCCAGAATTAAGAGAATTAGCACATATTGAGAGTGAATTAATAAGCAATATGATGTCTGATGATATACGATTTGAGCATTATAATATAATTGCTAAAGCTATAAAGGAAAATATTGAGAAACATTCTCCTAAGGGAATAATAATTACTCATGGTACTGACACATTACATTATACGAGTGCAGCATTAAGCTTTATGTTTGAGCATTTGCCGATACCTGTTGTGTTGGTGGGTAGTCAGAGAAGTTCAGATAGGGGTAGTAGTGATGCAGCAGTAAATTTAATAAGTGCGGTGTCTTTTGCTGTAAACACCAGTTTATCTGGGATTTTTATATGTATGCATGAAGATATCTCAGATAATACGTGTACAATATTAAATGGATTAAATGCTAGGAAGATGCATTCTTCAAGAAGGGATGCATTTCAATCAATAAATAAGCACCCTATAGCTAGAATAAACTTCTTCACAAAAAGTATAGACTATATCTCCGAGTATCCTGAAACGGTATTAAACAGCAAGGGTGTCCTGAAAATTAATTTTTTCAAGGATTTGAAAATTGGTTTTGTCATAAGCCATCCGAATATGCATCATGAGGAACTTGGTGTATTTTTAGGTAAAGGTTTTGATGGTCTAATATTGGAAGGCACAGGTTTAGGTCATATGCCTATAAGTGTTATTGATGAATATACTAAAGAGCATGAAAAAATAAAAAATAGTATTGCAGAATTATGCAAACAGATGCCTGTAATCATGACTACTCAAGCAATTTTTGGTATAGTAAATTTGAACGTTTATAGTCCTGGAAGAGAACTGCAGGAAATCGGCGTTATAGGAAACCAATCAACACTCTCTCCTGAGACTGCGTTCATAAAGCTTGCATGGTTATTAAGCCAAGATCTTGATCCGAAAGAAGAGTTTATGAAAAATTTTAGGGGAGAATTCTGATATTGTGTATTTTAATTATTATTTTTATTGAGTATTGAGAGGCCTTGTTTTTAATTTATAAGATTTACCATAAGCTATTTAAACATTGCACCATTTATGTAAGCATGGTTTTAGACTTTAATAAAATAGGTTTGAAGGTAGGTCTTGAGATACATCAACAACTTAATACTCAGAAGTTATTCTGCAATTGTCCAAGCGAGATACGGGAAGATCCGCCAGATGGCATTGTACGAAGGATTTTGAGGGCGTCAGCAGGTGAAACAGGAGTTATAGATGCTGCTGCATCTGCAGAGATAGAGAAACAAAAATATTACATTTATGAATATTATGATGATACTACTTGTTTAGTTGAGTTAGATGAAGAGCCTCCGCATTTTATTAATAGTGATGCATTGAGAACAGTTCTTCAATTGTCTAAAATGATGCATTGCGGGGTTGTTGATCAAGTGCATGTAATGAGGAAAATTGTTGTTGACGGCTCAAACACTTCAGGATTTCAACGTACTGCACTTGTTTCAAGAAACGGGTTCATAGAAGTAGAGAGTGAAGGTAAAGTTCATACTATACGAATAGAAACTTTATGCTTGGAAGAAGATGCTGCAAGAATTATTTCAAGAAATCCTGATTATGATGTTTATAGACTTGATAGGTTAGGTATTCCATTAATTGAGATAGCAACCGGTCCTGATATGAAGACACCTCAACAAGTGAAGGATGTTGCTGCATTCATAGGTATGATGTTGAGGAGTACTGGGAAGGTTAAGAGGGGTCTTGGGACTATAAGACAGGATGTAAATATTTCAATAGAAAACGGTTCAAGAGTAGAGATAAAAGGGGTTCAAGACCTTAAGATTATCGATAAAGTTGTTGAGAATGAAGCTCTTAGACAGTTGAACATGCTTAAATTGCGTGAAGAAATGCGTTCAAGAATAAAATTGGAATTAAATATGCAAACAAAAGATTTCACTAGCTTTTTTTCTAACACAAATAGTTTAATGATTAAGAAAAATATTGATTCAGGATTAAGGGTATATGGTAGAGTATATAAGAATTTTAGAGGATTTTTTGGTTTTGAAATAAATCCTGGAAGACGTTTCGGGTCAGAATTAAGTGATAGGATAAAAGTTCTTGGTCTGAATGGTTTGATACATACGGATGAGAATCTTGACAAGTATAAAATTTTTGATGAGGTAAAAAATATTTATGCTTCATTGAACCTTGAAGATTATGATTCATTAATATTTATTATAGGCAATAAGGAAAAATGTGAGCTTGCTTTCAAAAAGATTGATGAGACTATAAAAAGTTTTTATGAAAAAGGACTGTCTAAAGAAGTGAGGAATGCAAAAGATGATGGTACATCTTCTTATTTAAGACCTATGCCTGGAAGTTCTAGGATGTATCCAGAAACAGATGTAAACACCATAATTCCTGATATGAAGAATATTGATATTCCTGAATTAATATCTGATAAAATCATTAGATTTGAAAAAGATTATAATTTGCCTAAACAAATAGCAAAAGAACTAGTTTTCGAGCATGATTTTGAATTATTAATAAAGAAATATCCTCAAGTTAAGCCTATAACAATAGCTGAAATGCTTGTTTCTGCACCAAAAGAGGTAAAAACGCGATTTAATCTAGAAATAGATACAGAATCAGAAAAGTTTATTGATATTGCTGATAAAATATTATTCAGAATTAATTCAGGAGAGTTGGCTAAAGAAGCAATAATTGAGATATTGGTTGAGTTTGCAAAGGGAAACATTATTGATTTTTCTAAGTACACTACAAATGAAGATGAACTAATAACATTTATAACAGAATTGATAAGCAAACATCCAAATCTTAATACTGCAGCCATCATGGGTGAAGTAATGAAGAAATACAGAGGAAAATATCCTGGTGCAAGGATAATGGAATTAGTGAAGAAGTATAGGGGTGAATGATGGATTAAACCACAGTCACTTTTTCTTTGAATATATATTCGAATTCTTGCTTGAATTCTTTAACATTATATCGGTAATTGCTTTCTATAATTCTTATTTTTAATCCTTCACATGGAATATTTATTCCTACATGTCCTTCCGCAAATTTAGGTTCGCTCATGATCTCAATTACGCCAAAAGACCTGTATGAAGGTATTATTCCTAGTATTTTTATTTTTTCTTCACGGACTATAAAATGATTTCCAGGACTCCACGGATCATCATTAGCATTCTTTTTCCATTCCTTTAAGCCATCATCAAGAAAATATTTCTTAATCAATGAACAATATTTATCATATAATGGTTTATTCTTATTAATTTTTTCATAATTATAGGAATCATCAGAATGTTTTCTTTTCAATGCAGGAATAATCCATGGGATAATGTTCATGATTCATAATTATTTGTTAAGCTATATATATATTTTTTTCTAATAATAATCTTTATTAAACGTCAATACTCTCTGTTCTTTATGGTAGATGCTTTATGTCCTTACTTTGGCAAATGTGGGGGTTGTTATAGTCAGCACATCGAGTATGAAACACAATTAGAAAATAAGAAAATAGTTGTTGCAAGAAACACTGGCGTTGATATAAATACAATTAAATTATTCTCAGACTCTCCTTATACTTATCGTAATCGTATGGATTTTATATTTCATCCTAAAGGTTTAGGATTACGTGAGCGTGGAAATTGGAAGAGTATTGTTGATATTGAAAAATGTATGATAAGCAATGAGAAATTGAATATGTTGTTGAGAGAAGTCAGAGATTATTTTATGGGTATTGATGCTTTTGATATAAAAAAGAAGACTGGAACTTATAGGTATGCTGTTATTAGAACTCCAAGTAATCATTCTTCAGTATCTTTTGTTTTGAATGAGGATTCTATGAAACTTGGAGATGCTATTGAGAAGATTAAAGATTACTCAAAGTTTAGTTCTGCTGACAATATTGTTGTAACTTATGTTCCTAAAGATACTGATTCTTCGATATCAGAAAATTTTTTTGTTGTTAAAGGAAGTGATATGGTGAAAGAAGTTTTGTTAGGAAATACTTTTGAATATTCTGTTCAGGGATTCTTTCAAAATAATTCTGTATTGGCAGAGAAGATGCACGAATATATTAATCAGTTAATAAGAGCGCATCAAACAAATAATCAAACTAATAATACGAATCTTTTAGACCTATATGCCGGTGTAGGTACGTTCGGCATAAATAATGCGCATTTATTCAATAAAGTTTTTATCGTTGAGAGCGATAAACATTGTATAGCCTCTGCCAGATTAAATATAGAAAATAATAATATTAGAAATGCTGAAGCAATATTATTGGATGCTTCAAATTTAAAGAAATTAAAACTTGAAAATCCTTTGTTTGTAATAACAGATCCTCCAAGGAGCGGGATGCATCCAAAAACCATTGAGGAATTAAGAAGAATAATGCCAAAGAATATTATTTATATATCCTGCAACATTGAACAGTTGGGAAAAGATTTAAAAAAATTTTCTGAATATAAAATAAAATCTGTTGCAATGTTTGATTTATTTCCTCAAACACCACATATTGAAACAATAATTGAATTGGAGTTAAATTGATTATTTTTTTTAAGAATTAATATAGCTTTTTATTTGAAATATTAGGGTGGATTTGGAAATAATGTGTTTTTTTAATTTATTTTTTTCACTACTGCATTAAATTTATATAAAAATTCTTTATGGTTTTTTTTATGAATCCGTTTGTTTCATATCTTTCAGGAATATTAACAGCATTTACTCCGTGTGTTATTGTACTAATGCCTATAATGCTTTATAGGTTCTTTAATAAGGAGAGGAAACAATGGAAGTCTTTCTCTTTTTTCATAATAGGGTTTTTGATATTCTATTTCATATTATCATACTTGCTTGCGAGCATATTCACTTCTCAGATACAGAATGGTTTCAAGCTTGGTTTAGGAGTATTGTTTGTTGTCCTTGGAGTATTATCATTTATGGAACGACTTAATTCATTAAATTTGCCTGCAGTCAAAAATCCTCTTATTCTAGGGATGATATTTGCGATAATTGCTGCATCTAATCCTTGTGCATTACCATACTTTAGTATCATAGTTGCAAATTCTGTATCTGCTATTCTTATAATTAACATAATGATATTCGGTCTTGGGATAATAACTCCGTCAATACTCTTTGGAATAATTGGACAGAAGATGATACGCGTTTCTAAGTCTAGCGGGAAATTTTTTCATTCAATAAATAAATTGATGAGCTTAATACTCATTGCATCAGGAATTTATTTAGCATTAAGTATTAAAAATGTGGTGATTAATGATATATATGTTGTTGCAGTGATACTTGCATTAACATTTTTTATACTTATAAGAGCATTTTTTATAATAAATGATAAGAAGGACTTATTAAAGATCAAGAATGTTGTGTTATTGATTTCTTTATTGTTGATAATTTTTGTTGCTGTTTATCATTGTAATAATATATTACCAAAGAACAATATTCATAATAATGGTGTTTGTAGTGTTGATGTTTTATCTTGTTCTGTGTGTGCTAGGTGTGTATGGATTTTTGGTGTTGCAGCATTATTAGGGTTTGTTGGAGTATTCTTTATAGATAAGTTTAGAAAATAATACTATGTTTGTGATTAAATTGAATTAGAATCGTATCTTAATTGGACCAAGTTTTATTCCCTGGCTTAATTTTTCTTTGAATGTTGGTTTCTTGAAATCTTCAAGTGTCTTATTGCCTAATGCTATATCTATATACTTATTCATTGTTTCATTATTTTGTACGCCTATTAATCCTATCGGATCTGGAAATCCGTGTCCAATAATAATAAATGTCGGAACACTCATCACATTATATTTTTCTGCTTTCTTCTGTCCTTCATGTGTTGCAGTAGAATATTCTATTAGTTCAAAATCATTCCTCTCATTTCTAAAATTATAAATAAATTTTTTAGCGTGAGGACAATGAGGACAAGTAGGTGATATGAATAACATAACTTTTGCCTTTTCCATGATTCTAAAAAAAGCAGATTTTTTTAAAAGCTTGCGAAGAAGAGAAAAATATCCTTCAGAAATTCACTAGTGTGATAGTGGATTGAATATTATTCATATTCCTTACTATTATACTATGCTTCCAAATATTAATCCAGCCATACTAGAAAATATTATAACTAATCCTATATATATCAAAGTTTTTCCTGTTCCAAGCAATTTTCTTATAACCAGCATGCTTGGCAGGCTTAATGATGGTCCTGCTAGCAGTAATGCTAATGCAGGTCCTGAAGCCATGCCTTTTGTAATCAGCGCCTGAACTATAGGAATTTCTGTTAATGTCGAAAAGTACATGAATGCCCCGAATATTGATGCTATAAGGTTTCCTAATATAGTATTCTGTCCTACAAGATTTACTATTATCGATTCTGGAATTAGAGGCATGATGAATCCTGCAACGAACACTCCAACAAACAATAATGGAAGTATTGTTTTTGAGAACCCCCATGTCTCGTTAAGCCACTTATCTCTTAATTCTTTACCGAATTTAATCATTACAAGAATTATTGTTGCTAATGCAAATGCTATCATTAGACCATATTTTAATGTCTTATTTATCTGTAGACCATTTACTATCAGTATTCCTATCATGAATGCAAAAAATATTATTATCACCTTGTTGGATACCTTCAGTTTTTTGTCTTCTTGCATGAAGAATTCTCCTTTCTCTATTTTCTCTCGGAATATCAACGCCATAGTCACTCCTACAAGTATAGATATAAGTATTGATGCAGTAATCCTTGCAAGTCCTATTTCATATCCTAGAACACTAATAGTTAGGAATATTGCTGCAATATTTATTGCCGGACCTGAAAAAAGGAATGTTATTGCCGGGCCTAAACCTGCCCCTCTCTTTCTTATACCTGCAAACAATGGTAATATGGTACATGAACATACTGCAAGTATAATACCAGAGACTGACGCTAAAATATATGCTACATATTTTTTCGCTCCTGCACCAAGATACTTAAGAACCTTATTCTGTTTTATAAATACTGTTATCGCTCCCGCAATGAAGAGTGCAGGCACTAAACATGTGAGAACATGTTGTTTTGCATAATCATTAAGTAAATTTAATCCGCTAATAATAGATGTGTTAAACCACTCGCTATTATATGGCAAGAAAAAAAATAGGCTGAAAACAGCAAGTATTATTAATAATATAGTCCATTCTTTCTTTTCCATTATAACCACTTTTTAATTTCTTTAACTTCTGGAATTCTTCCATATGCCTTAACTTTTCCGTCAATAACTATTGCTGGTGTTGATATTATATCATATTTTATTATTTTGTTTATTTCAGTTACTTTGATAACTTCTGCTTTTTTGCCTGTTTCTTCCAAAGCTTTTCTTGTATTTGCTTCCAGAAGCTTACATTTTGGACATCCTGTTCCTAAAATTTCAATTTTCATTTTTTTACCTTTAATAATTTAAATGCTGTATATACCCTCTTATCTTTGATTGAATAAATTATCATTTTACCGTTACGTCTGTATTTTATTATTCCCCATTCTAATAATTTTGCTAAATGCATAGATGTATTTGATTGAGTTCTCTTAATTTTATTAGGAATTTCACAAGCACATATTTCTCCTTCTAATAATGTTTTTAGAATGAGAAATTTAGTTTCTTCACCCATTGCTTTAAATAAATAATCCCTCATATCAATAAATATTGATATATTATATATAAATTTTATCAAAATTTATTTAGAAAACCAAGAAATATAAGAAATATTATTTTTTTATTTTTTTCACGTTTTATTTTTTTCACGTTTTATTCTATCATTTACTATTTTTTTTACTTTAATTTTTAGAATCCAGTGTCCTATATTTTTTTTAACATATATGAAAATGCCAATTATTATTAGTAATATTAAAAAGATGATTACATATGTTATAAATATATTTTTTTCATCCTGTATGTAGAATTCTTGTTCTGCCTCTAAATTAGTTCCTTCTATTTTTGTTCGTATAGAATATTTTCCCGGTTTTAAATCTGTTGGTAATTGTATGTCATTTACGAAAGATGATTGTGTTTCCATAGCTACAGTCTTTTTTTTGGATATAATTATGTTATTTTTCTCGTCAAGAAGTTCGCTTATCAAAACTATATCTATCCTTTTAGTGTTTCCTAAGTTTAATATTTTTATTGTAAACCAAACATCAGTTCCTGGTTTTGTTTCCTTGTATGTTTTTGGTATTATTAGTTCTATATTGTAGTTTTGATTATTATTTGTAATATTCTCTGTAAAATTTTCTGCAGAAACAATTATGAACTTGAAAAGTAATAGCGTGCAAATTAATAAACAGAAAAGACTTGTATGTAGTATATTTTTATTCATTGCTCTCCTCTTTTTACTATATCTTTTAATATTTTTGGTATTTGTTGAGTTTTAACGCCTTTCTACTTTGTCGAAAAAATTATATATCTTCTCTAGTAATTCTTCTCCTTGTGTTTCTGGACTAAATGCTATAATTTCGGTGTTTTTTCTCGATGCAAAAGATGTTATATTTCTTATGAACTGCGCAACCTTGTTTTCAGAATTATATATTAATAAAGTCGATAGGGCATCTACTATAACAAATTTTTCTCCAGGAATATTTTCTATGAATTCAGATATTGCTTCGCTTAACATATCAAGATTGTCGGGTTTAATATGTAATACATCCTCTTTTGTTTTTTCACTTGTTACGCAGTCTATAAAGAATATTTTTTTTGTGTCTATTTTTTCTTTTATTAATGATTCTTCTGTGCTCTTATGTGTTTTGTTTAAGCTAATAAATACTCCTAGTTTTGTATTGTTTTCTTTTATTTTTTTATTTATATTTTCCTGTAATCTATCTACAGGAATTATTATTAAAAGCGATGTCATTTGAATAATACTATTCTATTTATTTTACTATTTGATATGTAATATACTTTAGCAAATCAACTATCTTTTTAAAATTAACTATTTTTAAGTACTAATGATTTTATTTATCCTAGTAACAAGATCTTCCTTAACAAATGGTTTCATTATATAATCTGAGACACCTTCCTTTTTTAATTCAGATAATCTTTCATTTGAGACAGGAATGGCGCTCAAAAATGCGTATTTACAATTTTTTTTATCTTTAATCTTTGCAAAAATATCCCATCCAGACATATCTGGCAACATTACATCAAGTAGTATTAAATCATAATCATTGTCTTTTGTTTTTTCTAAACCTGTTTTTCCATCAAATGCAATATCTGTTTCAAATCCTGCATGATTAAGAATAATTCTGACAGCATTGGCAGTATCCTGATTGTCTTCTATATACAATATTTTTTTCATTCTAGTCACCTTTCCTAATAAGTTTCTGATCAATAGGTAATCTGACAATAAAAGTTGTGCCTTCATTAATCTTGCTTTCAACAGTTATTGTTCCTTTAAAGTATTCTATTATCTTTTTAGTCAACGCTAAACCAAGTCCGGTTCCACCATATTTTCTTGAAATAGAAGAATCGACTTGATAAAAATTTTGAAATAAGCTAGTTATTTTATCTTCCGGGATACCTATTCCTGTATCTGAAATCCTTATAGATATAAAGTTTTCTAATTTATTATGCTCAATATTTACGGTTATACCGCCTTTTTCCGTAAATTTTACGGCATTGCTTATTAAATTAATTATTATCTCCTCAAATCTCATCTCATCAAAAAATATGTTAGGCAAATCATCTGGAACAATTATCTTAATATATAGCCCCTTATTTTCCGCAAGAATCTTAATATTATTGATTATAGATGTTATTTTTTCCTTTATATTTATCTCTTTAATAGTCATTTCAAATCTTCCCGATTCTATTCTAGAAATTTCTAAAATGTTATTTATAAGATTTTTTAACTGTGTAATATTTCTTTGTATAGCTTCGATGCATGATTTTTGTTCATCATTCATGTCTTTCTTATAATCTTCTAATATATCGATATATGCAGAAATTGCTGTTAAAGGAGTTTTTAACTCGTGAGATGCTATGTTTAGGAAATTTGTTTTTGCTTCATCAAGTTCTTTAAGGTGTTTATTTTTTTCATCTAAATCTTCCATTATGTTAATTAAAGCTTTTCTAAAATTGTTCATTTCTTCAATTGTTTTTTTTAATTCGGAAGTTTTTAATTCTACCTCTTCTTTTAATTTTTCATTGAAATTTTTGTTTAATTCATCAAGTTTTTTTAATTCTTCAGATGTTTCATTTATAGATTGTTGTAATATTTTAATTTCATCTATGTCAGAATTAATATTTGTTTTTTCAAAGTTTTTATTTTTCAAAGATTTTGACTGAGATATTATTTCATTTAATGAAAAAGTTATTTTTTTAGACAATATATAGGATGTAAAAATTGCAAAAAATAATGCAAAAAATATAGAAACGCATAATATCATAATAAGAGAATAAAACTCTTTAATTATTTCATCAAAGTCTTGTTCTGTAAGAATACATGCATTATATTGTGGAATCCATTTATAAAAAGATAACACTTTTACGTTTCTATAGTCAAAAGCAATTTTTTCATTTTGATCATTATTTTTTAAACAATCATTTATTGGCACAGAAAAAACCAGTTTATAATTTTCATCACTGAATCTTGATTTTGTAATCATTAAATAATTAGGCAATACAATATATGTTTCTCCAGTTTTTCCTAAATTATCAGTATACATTATATCGTTCAAAAAATTTTTGTCAAGCAATAATACTGCTATTCCTAAAGTAGAATTTTCATCTTTTATAGGGGCCGCTATTAATACGTGTGCTGTTTTTAATGTTTTTTCAAAATGTGTGAGTTCAACATATATGTCGTTTTTTGCATCTTCGAAAAAATGTTCATAATGTTTAATCTGTGCTTTTAAATCAGGGTTTGTAGATATGTCAACAATTCCATTATTTAAGGGTATAATGTATATTGTATCGATATTATAATTTGATTTTTTAATTTTCAAATAAGTGTTTATTTCTTCTTTAATCTCGTCTTCCGGGTATTCCGATTTTGTAGATTTGTTTTCACTATGAACTTTTTTTAAATAATCTATTATATCATTATTAGAAGATATTTCTTTAGCAAGCATTATTTTTTGATTTAAAACAATATTTAATTGTTCTTGTTTTAAATTTGATATTTTTTCAAGCATAGATAGTTTTTGATCAATAAAAACATTATATATAAAAATATAGCTTAGTATTACTAAAAATATTGTGAAAACAAGCAGTATAAATATAAAATAAAATATTATCTTTTTTTGAAGTTTCATAACTGGCTCCTTTTATTCATCATTTAGTATATGGCGTTTCATAAGTTTTAGTTTCATAATATTTTTCAATAAACTCATTGGTAAAATAATCATCAACCTTCTCTTTTATAATATCTGATTTTATCAGCAATTCTTGTGTATGTTCCCATTTATCTAAATTCATTATTCCTGCCGGTGTATCATGATAGAATATTAATGGTATAGCTTCTTCTAACATTAATTTTTGATGATTAAAATCATATATTTCAATAGGTACATATTTTTTTAAAATCTTTAAGGTTTCTTCTTTATTAGTATATGCATAATTCCATCCGTCTATGGTTCCAGAAACAAAACTAAAAACAACATCAGGTCTGTTAATAATATTTTCATCACTAGTTATTATTACATCACCATAAATATCAATTCCATAATCTGAAAAAAGAAATTTTTTAACATAATATCCTTTTTCTATTAGAATATTGGGTTCATTTATATTGTATCCGGTAAATACATCTATAGAATTATTCTCTAGCCATTCTGTATCAGAATTTATATAGACTTCCTTAATTTCAGAACGATTTATACCGATATTGTCGATCATTAAATAAAAACTGTTTTCAATGTTTGTTCCTTTCATTATACCTATTGTTTTATTCTTAAAATATTGTGGGTTTTTTATATCTTTATTTAAAGTATATGCGCATGAAGGATTTGTTTTATATATTACAGCAATAGCTTTCACCTTTAATCCTTTACTTCTAGCTACGATTAATTCATCTGCACCAACAATTCCAAAATCGTAAGTTCCATTAGATATGGATTCAGCAATATCATCTTCATTATATTCGTAAATAGTTAAGTTTAATCCTCTTTTTTCGTAAAAACCTTTTTCTAAACCATTATATATACCAGAAAATTGTGCTTGGTGATACCATTTAAGTTTAACACTAACATTTTGCATATTTTTATCTTTGGAATTGATTACAATCAATGTTATGCTCAATAATACAAATAGGAAAAGTATAATCGCTACTGTAAAAATGTTCTTTTTTTTAATCATTTTTTCTTATTTGTTCTAGTTTTTCTTTAAGTTGTTTTATTTCTTTTTTTAGTTCTATCATTTTAAGTTCTCTATCAATAGTGAGTTTGTTAATTTTTTCAAGCTCAATATTTCTCTGTTTTAGCAATTCCTCTTTTTTAACTGATTCAGTAATATCAAGTTTTATGGCTACAAAATATTTTATTTTTTCATCTAAAAATATAGGGCTTATAGATGCGTCTTCTATGTAAATTTCACCGTTCTTCTTTTTGTTATGGAAGTTACCTCTCCACGTTTTTCCAGAATTTATTGTATTCCATAGATTTTCATAGAAAGCTTTATCATGCAATCCTGATTTTAATAAACGAGGATTTTTACCTAGAATTTCTTCCTTTGAATAACCTGTTACTTCTGTAAATCTCGGATTCACATATTCAATATTGCCATTAACGTCAGTTATTACTATTGATGCTGGATTTTGTTGTATTGCTTCAAAGAATTGTTTATTTTTCGTTTCAGCATCTAAAATATTCTGAACATCTATGCATGAACCTATATAACCCATATATTTATTATTATAAAATAACGGTGTGCATACGCTTTTTATCATATGATATTGGTTTTCTTTATTTATTAGTCTAAAATTCATTTCAAAGGCGATTTTTTTAAGAGTTTGTTCATTAAAATATTTTAAACATTTATCTAAATCATCTGGATGAATCTGTTTCATAAAACCAGTTCCGATTTCTTCAGTTAATTCTTTTCCTGTATATTCTATCCATGCTTTATTGAAATATTTACATTTGCCTGTTTCATCAACTATGAAAATCATAGAAGGCAGATTATCAAGCATGTAAAAGTTTTCCATATATAACCTCTTTTTTTGTAAATAAATTAGTTATTGTTATTAAGGTTCTTTTCTTTATCCTGATGGTTTCTTAGAGTTTCTAGTTCTTTTTTTAGTTCTATCATTTTAAGTTCTCGATCAACAGAAAATTTGTTAATTTTTTCAAGTTCCTCATTTTTTTCTTTAATTTTGTCACTGAGCGTTTTTTCTATAGTAACATCTCTTATAAATACTAAACAACCGTTGTTTTCAATAGGTATTAGTCTTGCATCATAATATTTTTCATTATTTTTTATTTCAATCTTTTTCGTTTCGTTAGAACTTATGCTTTCCAGAGCATTTTTTCTTAGTAGCAATATATTTTCCTCACTTAATAATTCCTCTATTTTTTGTTTTTTATCATTAGAAAAATTATTTTTTATAGTAAGTATTTTTCCATCAGAATTTATATTCAGAACCGTATCTGGTAAATATTCAAAAATTGATTCTTTTTCCTTATTTAATAAGGATATTTTATTTACCGATTCTGAGAATGCTTTTGCAAGGTCTGATAGTTCATCATTTT
>Ga0101944_10003604_pt1 | contig 21142 bp, 17 predicted proteins | sample DewCreD2012metaG_FD_75245 | JGI IMG/M metagenome (GOLD analysis project Ga0101944, IMG submission 75245) | Hot spring sediment bacterial and archeal communities from British Columbia, Canada, to study Microbial Dark Matter (Phase II) - Dewar... ... | reverse complement strand
TCGCGGCCGACCCCGCGCACGTCTTGTCCGGAGCAGTTTTCGAGCCGGAACGGCCGCTACTGCTTAAGCCGAGATCCCCCGCTTTCCTGCTCGACAAAGATTACGTGCTTTTTGCTTTGGGTCTCTTGGCGCAAAGCGACTCTACCAAGGCGCTCCGACTGCTGCGTAAGCATGTCCAGCTGCTGGAAGGACACGCCGGGACTGCGGGCAACGGGACTTCAGGCACAAGGGTCGCTGGAGCCTGTGCTGTGGGAACCAGTGCTGTTCAGGCGAACGCCAGTGGGGTGTTCGGCCGCTGAGTGGGCACATTGAGGCGTGAATCGTGAGGGGGAGGCGATGAAGAACGAAGAGACGAACGCCAGGTACGTGGTGGCGCGCCCGGCCTACGAGTTGGTGCCGGCCTTCCCGGTGGAGGGGCGCATCCCGGCCATGACCCTTCTCAGCAACAGCCTTGTGCCGGGAGCCGGCGCCTACGTGGAAGCGGGCTGGATCGTAGCTATGCCTGACCCCAATCCTCATATCGGGGAGCATGTCCATGACTACGATGAGATAGTCCTTCACTTGGGGACCGACCCCGACGACCAGGAAGACCTAGGCGCGGAGATCGAGTTCGTGGTGGATGGCCGGCCTTACACCATCACCAAGACCTCCTGCGTCTTCGTCCCCAAAGGTGTGAAGCACGGGCCGCTCACCTGGAAGAGCTTCACCAGGCCCCACCTGGAGCTCACCGTCATGCTTGGGGCCGGCAGCCTGCAAGAGGCCGACCCCGGTGGCCACCTGAAGATGCTGGGACAGCGTACCCTGGGGCAGGGCAGCCTGGGGCAGGCGGAGCTGGGGCGGCAGTCCGCGGGTGACCACGCCACGCCCGGCGAGCGGGACGAACCCAAGGAGGGAGAGAAGCCATGACAGAGCCCGCGCCGGGGAGCGGGGCCGAGGCGGAGCCGATGCTACCTGCGGCAGAGTCGATGCCACCTGCGGCAGAGCCGGTCAGGCCGACCCACTACGGCAAGTACATCCTCACCGAGGACCGGATGCCCCCCATGCCGCCGGCCATGGCGGAGGCCATGGAGCGGCAGGCCAAGGAAGGCCGGGTGCTGGATCGCACCCTGCTGCTTGGGATAATGGATTCCATCGTCCCGGGGTGCTCCCTCTTCGTGGGGTGCGAGGTACTGTGGGGCCTTCCCAACGGTCTGCCCGTGGAGATCGAGTTGCCTCACTCCCATGACTTCGACGAGGTTATCGGCTTCGTGGGCACCGACCGGACCCGGCCCCGCGAGCTAGGCGGCGAACTAGAGTTTCTCATCGGCGGGGAGAGGCACACCCTCACCCAGACTTGTCTCATCTTCGTGCCCAAGGGTGTCGAGCATTGCCCCATCACCATCAAGAGCGTCAGCACCCCTATCGTCATGTTCGAGGCCGCCAACGATCCCGAATACAAGAAGGTGTTCTAGTGATGATGACCTACGACGAGATCGCCGCTTGGGTGGATGAGTATTTCGCGGCCTTCGATAAGTACGGGCAAGACCCGGACCTCATCCATCACATGGACAAGTACTTCAGCAAAGACTTTGTGTTCAACCCCTACATCGCCCAGGTGGGCAAGGTGGCAGGCCGGGAGCAGTGGTACAAGGTGTTGACCTCGCACCCCTCCGGCGTGGAGAAGCTCACTCCGGAAGACGTCCTCATCGACGAGCGCCGCCAGGCCTTCGCCGCCCAGATCAAGGCCGAGATCAAGGACCGCGACACCGGCGAGGTCCTGGTGACCAAGCGCTACTTCGCCCGCTACCCGCTGGTGGAGGAGGAGGGAGTCATGAAGATCGCGCGCCTCGACTTCTTCTGGGAAGTCCTGCCCCCGGGGGCCAGGGAGATCGACGACGTGTTCGAGCGGGATTGGGGGAGACGGGGAGGCCCGGCATGAAGCCCAGCTACCAAGAGATCGTCCAGTGGATGAAGGACTACTTCGCCACCTACAACCAGTACGCCCAAGATGCGGCCACGGTCCGGCGTCTGGATGAGTACTTCGCCCCCGACCTTCGCTTCATTCCCTACATGTACGTGTTCGGCGGGCCGCAGGCGGGGCACCACAGTCGCGAGGACTTCTACCGGATGCTGACCGGCCACCCCGACGACTATGAACAGTTCGAGGTCCTCGACATCTTCGTCGACGTGGAGCGGTTGGTGGCCGTCGCCTTCCTCATCGCCCGCATCTATGACTCCCGGACCGACGAACTACTGGTCGAAAAGCACTACCTCCCGCTCTATGAGCTCACGCTCGACGAGCGTGGGGCGCTCAAAATCAAGACCATCCGCTTCTTTTGGGAGGCTTCGCCCCCCGAGGTCGATGCCAAGTACTCCGGTGCCGGGAAAGGGAACTGAAAGGGAACCGACGGACGATGGCTGCCACTGCTTCCACTTACGAAAAGCTGCTCGAACCCGGTCGTATCGGTCCGGTCACCACTCGCAACCGCATCATCAAGACCGGGGCCGGGATGCTCATGTGGCACGAGAGCGACACCCACATGCGGCCCGAGATGCTGGCCTTCTACGAGCGCATGGCGCGAGGCGGTACTGGTCTCATCGTGGTGGAGTCGCCCACCATCGACTACCCGGCCGGCGCCCGCTGGCGCATGCGCTACCGCATCGACGATGACCGCTTCATCGAGGGCTTGAAAGAGCTGGTGGATGTCATCCACAAGCACGGCTGCCCTACCTTCATGCAGATGAACCACGACGGCCCCTGGCAGGCCGACCTCCGGCACATCGAGCCCGACCAGGTTTTCCCCGGTCCTCCACTAGGGGCTTCACCGGTGTCGGTGCCCTGCGAGACCGATTTTCATAACGAGGTGCCGCGGGAGCTCACCATCCCCGAGATCGAGGGCTTGGTCGATAAGTTCGCCTCCGCCGCTGAGCGGGCTAAGAAGGCCGGGTTCGACGGAGTGGACATCAACGCGGCGAGCAGCCACCTGCTGCACAACTTCCTCTCCCCCTTTTGGAACCGGCGGCAAGACATCTACGGTGGCAGCACCGAGAACCGCACCCGTTTCGCGCGCCAGGTCATCGAGGAGGTCAAGCGCCGCTGCGGCAAGGATTTCGCTTGCACGATCATCATCAACGGGTTGGAAGTGGGCCAGGTCCTCGGCTTTGACGACAGCCAGATGCTCACCCCGGCGTTGGCCCGCGAGAACGCCCGCTGGCTGGAGAAGGCAGGAGCCGACGCCATCATGGTGCGTAGCCACTGGCTGGGCTATCACGTGCCGGCCTACCTCACTGACTTACTCTTCTACCCAGAACCGCCCATCCCCTTGGAGAAGTTCCCGCCGGAGTACTACGCCAAGGAGAAAGGGGCGGGTGCCAACACCCTACTGGCGGCGGGCATCAAGAAAGAGGTCTCCATCCCGGTGACGGTGGTGGGCCGGCTGGACGCCGATTTCGGCGAGCGCTTGCTGCGAGCGGGTATGGCCGACTTCATCGGCATGACCAGGCGCCTACATGCCGACCCCGACTATGTCAACAAGCTGCGTGAGGGCCGGCTGGACGACATCGCTCCCTGCACCGCCTGTGACAACTGTCTGGGTAGCCGCCGCTGTCGCATCAACGGCTTGTTGGGCACTCCCTACACCGACATCGAGAAGGCCCCTGTCAAGAAGAAGGTGCTGGTCATAGGGGGCGGCCCGGGCGGGATGGAGGCGGCGCGGGTTTCTGCCCTGCGGGGCCACGACGTCACCTTGTATGAGAAAGCCACTAGGCTGGGCGGACTGCTCCCCATCGCCGCCATCGTCAAGGGCCCCCACCCCGAGGACGTGCCGCTCATCGTCCGCTACCTGGAGGGCCAACTACGCAAGCTCGGCGTCAAGGTGAGGACCGGTAGGGCGGCCGACGTCTCCACGGTCGATGAGCTCAAGCCCGACGTAGTCTTCTTGGCGACTGGGGCCAGCGCCACCATCCCGCAGATCAAGGGTATCGACCGCAAGAACGTAGTGAGCGGTGCGGCCCTCCACAGAAAGCTGAAGCTGGCCACCCGTTTCGTCCCTCCCTACGCCTTGCGCTGGCTGACTAAGCTGTACATACCGCTGGGCAAGAATGTGGTGGTCATCGGTGGTGCCTTGCAGGGCTGTGAGCTGGCCGAGTTCTTGGTCAAACGAGGCCGGAACGTGACCATCGTGGAGCAGGCGGATATGCTGGGCGAAGGGATGGTCGACGCTGTCCTCGGTAACCTCATGACCTGGTTCGCTAAGAAGGGGGTGCGGCTGATCTCCGGGGTGAAGGAGTATGTCGAGATAACCGACGCAGGGCTCACCATCGTGACCAAAGAGGGCGAGCGGGTCACCTTGACGGCCGACACCTTCGTCTCCGCCCTGCCACTCAAAGCCAACGACGATCTCGCCCCGGCTCTAGAGAAGAAGGTGCCCGAGGTCTACCGTATCGGTGACTGCAAACAGCCCGGCCTCATCGCGGACGCCATCGGCACCGCGCTGCGGACGGCGCGGGAAGTGTAGGTGAGAAGATGGTCGCCGCTCCCTACGGCTACATGGGAAAACTGCTCTTCGTCGACCTGACGGAGCCCCGGCTCTGGGAGGAAGAGCTGACGGAAGATATCGCCCGTCGCTTCGTGGGCGGGTACGGCATCGGCGCCCGGGTCATCACGGAACGCATGAGGCCGGGTGTCGACCCGCTGGGTCCCGAGAACGTCTTCGGCATCGGCACCGGTCCCCTCACTCTGTCGGGAGTAGTGTCCACTTGCCGCTTCGCCACCATGGGCAAGTCGCCGCTCACCGGCTACTGGGGCGACGCCAACTGCGGCGGCGATTTCGCCAACGCTCTGAAGGCCTCCGGCTACGACCTGGTCTTCTTCCTGGGGCGAGCCGAGCAGCCGGTCTATCTCAAGATCGAGGAGGGCAGGCCGGAACTGAAGGATGCCCGACACCTGTGGGGCAAAGACACGGCGGAGACCGAGGACCTGATCCGGCGGGAGAACGAAACGAAGAACCTCAAGGTGGCCGCCATCGGCCCGGCGGGGGAGAGACTGGCCCGCATCGCCTCGGTGATCAACGACCGGGGACGAGCGGCGGCCCGCTCCGGCCTGGGGGCGGTCATGGGGTCTAAGAACCTCAAAGCGGTGGCCTGCGCCGGTTCGTTGCGGCCCCAAGTGTTCGACCGGGCCGCCGTGCGCGAGCTCATGAAAGCCACGCTGCGCGAGACCTGGGAGCATCCGTCCGGCATGTTCTATGGGCTCAGCCACGGGGGCACGCCGGGGGCCATGCCTATGCACATGGCCGATCACGACGTTCCCATCAAGAACTGGAGCGGCACCACGGTGGAGGACTTCCCTGAGCCCAAGTGGAGTTCGGTGGCCTGGGACGGCATGACCAAGTATGTGACCCGCCCCTACGCCTGCACCGGCTGTCCCATCCGCTGCGGCTCCCTGCTCACGGTGGTGGACGGCCGCTACCCGGTCGAGAACGTCCACAAGCCCGAGTATGAGACGCTGGCCGCCTTCGGCCCTCTATGTCTGAACGACGACATGGAGGCCCTCATCTACGCCAACGAACTGTGCAACCGCTATGGGCTGGACACCATCTCAGCCGGGGCGACCGTGGCCTTCGCCATCGAATGCTTCGAGAACGGCGTCCTCACTCGCGACGACACCGATGGTCTGGAACTGACCTGGGGCAACGCCGACGCCCATGTGAAGCTACTCGAGAGGATGTGCCGGCGCGAGGGCTTGGGTGAAGTGCTGGCCGATGGGGCCAAGTGGGCGGCTCAGGCCATCGGGCGCGGAGCGGAAGCCTTTGCCATGCACGTGGGCGGCGAGATGATAGCCAAGCACGACCCGCGCTGCTTCCCTGGCTGGGGCGCCACCTACGTCTCCGATGCCACGCCGGCGCGGCACACCCGGGGCGGGACGGCTTTCGCCGAGCATGGGGGCGTGAACGAGCGGGCCTACGCCGGCATGGGCATCCCCTTCCGCCTGGAGCGCTACGACCCCACCGGCAAAGGTGTGTACCACGCCAAGCTGGCCGGGTGGCAGCACTGGGTCAACACCTCTGGCAGCTGCCTCTTCGCCATAGACAGCATGCCGCTTGACTTCGTGGCTTGCCTGCGGGCGGTGACTGGCTGGGACCTCGACTACGAGGAGATCGTGGAGACGGGCATGCGCATCACCACGCTGTTGCATGCCTTCAACCTGCGCGAGGGGTTCAAGCCGAGTGACTTCGTGTTGCCGGAACGGGCGCGTGGTAATCCGCCGCTCAAGGTTGGAGCGCTTGCCGGAGTCACCGTCGATACCGAGGAGCTGAAGCGGCAGTTCTACGAAGCCATGGGGTTCGACCCCAAGACCGGCGCTATCGACCCCGAGCGGCTGCGTCGCCTGGGGCTGGAGGAGCTGGTGGCGGCGGGATCGGGCGGGCGGCAAGCCGGGAGGCGGGCGGCCGGGCCGCCCGAGGGCGACTCATAGGGAACTGGACCGTCTAGCGAAGGGGGCGCCTGATGTTGCTCAAAGACAAAGTGGCGGTGGTCACCGGGGGCGCCAAAGGCATGGGCCGCGGCATCGCCCTCAAGTTCGCCGAGGAAGGAGCCCGGCTGGTTCTCTGCGACCTCGACCTGGAGGGAGCCCAGCAGGTGGCGGCGGAGGTAGAGGCCAGCGGCGGCGAGGCCCTGGCGGTCCAGATGGACATCACCGATGCGGCCCAGAGCGAGCGCATGGTCGCGGAAAGCCTGGCTAGGTTCGGCACCATCGACATCCTCATCAACTGCGCTGGGGGCGTCCCGGGGACCCACGGCGCCGGCAACAGCGAGAACATCACCGAAGAGGAGTGGGACCGCATCGTCGACCTCAACCTCAAGGGGCCGTTCCTGGTGACCAAGGCTGTCCTCCCCGTCATGAAGGCCAAGCGCTCCGGGAAGATCGTCTTCATCTCGTCCATGGGCGCGGTGTCACCGGTGGTCTCGGTGCTTCACTACCATTCGGCCAAGGCGGGGGTAATCGGTCTGTCGCTCAATCTGGCCTTCGAACTGGCTCCGCTCGGTATCTGTGTGAACACGGTAGTGCCGGGGCCCGTGGAGACACCTTTCTGGGACGCTCTGATGCCCCCGGGACCGGAGCGCGACGCTTTCTTCGCCGCGGTCTCCCAGCACGAAGTGCCGTTGGGGCGCATCGGCCAGCCCAAAGACGTAGCCGGCGCATGCCTGTTCTTCGCCTCGGAGCTCTCCGATTTCGTGACGGGCCAGACGCTCTGCGTGGCGGGGGGGCAGCCCATGCTGTCCCAGCGGGCCACGTTCAACATCGAAGCGTATCTTAAGGAGCGCGGCATCTTGGGGGAGGGAGCATGAGCCGTCTTGAAGGTAAGGTCGCACTGGTCACGGGGGCGGCAGCCAAGCGCAGCATGGGCCGGGCCATCGCTGTACGGTTGGGCAAAGAAGGGGCTCACGTGGCCGTCGCCGACAAGCTAGCCGCCCCCAGAAGCATCTGGCCGGGAGACGAGGGCTGGCGAGGCCTGGAGGCGGTGGTTGAGGAGATCGAGGGCTGGGGAAGCAAAGGGCTCGCTCTGACAGCCGACGTGAGCGTCGCCTCCGAGGTGGAGGCCATGGTCGGGCGGACGCTGGAAGTGTTCGGCAAGATCGACATCCTGGTCCATTGCGTGGGGGTGCGGGGCCCGGTACCGGTCCCGGTAGTGGAGCTGGACGAAGCCACCTGGCGCATGCTGCTGGACGTCAATCTGACCGGGGCTTTCCTCGTGGCCAAAGCGGTGGCCAAAGCCATGCTGGCCGATCCGCAAGGTCCGGAAGGCAAGAAGATCGTCTTCATCTCCTCGATGGCAGGTGTCTCGCCCTATCCGGGCGGGGCGGGCTACGCCGCTTCCAAGCACGGTGTGCTCGGTCTGATGAAGGCTTTGGCCCGGGAGCTGGCTCCCCACAAGATAAACGTCAACGCTATCAACCCGGGTGCCTTCGAGACCAACTTCCGCGATGAGAGCCTCCTTAAGCAGGCCGAGGCGCGCGGCATCAGTGTGGAGGAAGCCATAAAGACTCCCCCCACGGGTCCCACCGGGCAGGCCGGGCCGCCTCCCATCCCGCTGGGTCGGCTCGGCCGGCCGGAGGACGTCGCCGCGCTGGTGGCGTTCTTGGTGTCGGAGGAGGCGAGCTACTTGACGGGAGAGGACATCAACCTTTCGGGGGGCGCCACCTGAGCGCCGGCCCTCATGCCTGCTGCCGGAGGAGAAACGGAGGGTCGCCGCGCGGCGTAGACGGATCAAGGTTGACGGACGAAGACGATTCGAAACCAGAATGAGACGACAGGTCTAGGTCAGAAGAGGAGCCCCAGATGGCAGAACAGGCACCCTACACTTTGCGCATCCTGCGAGTGGACTTGGGTAGCGGCCAAGTCTCCGAAGAGCTCATCGATGGGGACACTACTCAGAAGTATGTCGGCGGTACCGGGCTGGCCACCAAGTACCTGTGGGATGAGGTACCAGCCGGGGTGGAGTGGTCGCACCCCGAGAACCGGCTGACCTTCTTTACAGGGCCGCTGGCCGGGACTAGGGTCTCCGGCTCGGGGACTTTCTCGGTGACCACCAAAGGGGCCTGTACTGGGATGTGCGGCACTTCGCAAGCCAATGGGTTCTTGGGGGCCTTTCTGCGTTTCAACGGGGTTGACGGGGTCATCGTGCAGGGGGCGGCAGAGCGATGGACTCGCCTGCACGTCGAAGAAGGCACGGTGAGACTGTTCGACGCCGAACACCTGGTGGGCCTGGACACCTGGGAGACCGAGGATGCGGTCAAAGCCGAGGTCGGTGGGCGCTGCAGCGTCTTCAGCATCGGTCCCGGCGGCGAGAGGCTAGTGCGGTTCTCCTCCATCGTAGGCGACCGGGGGCACGTAGCCGCGCACAATGGAGTTGGTGCGGTCATGGGCTCCAAGAAGCTCAAGTGTATCTCGGTGGCGCGGGGCAGCCAGAAGCCGCGGGTGGTGGACCCGGCTCGCTTGGTGGCCAAGGCCAAAGAGCTAGCGCAGGTTTCCAAAGACGTGGACCCGCCGTTCGTCAAGTGGGGCACCAACGCCGGCTTTGCGCCGCTTTCGGCTATGGGAGCGGTGCCTATCCGCAACTACCAGACCAACGTCTTCCCCGAGCCCAACAAGTACGTCCCGGATTACCTACGAACGCATTTCAAAGCCCGACCGCTGGCCTGCTGGGCCTGCGCCATCGCGCACTGCCATCTGATGGAGGTCACCGAAGGTCCCTACGCCGGCTTTGCCGGGGAAGAGCCCGAGTATGAGGGCATGGCTGGGATGGGTCCCCTGCTCGGTATGACCGATCCGGGCGCCACGGTGATGTTGTGCAACCTGGTGGACCGGCTGGGCTTCGACGTCAATGAGTCGGGTTACATGGTCGCCTGGCTTATGGAGTGCTACGAGAAGGGTCTGGTGACCAAGGACGACCTCGACGGCATCGAACTGCGCTGGGGCGATGCCGAGGCGGCGGCGGCTCTGCTGCGGAAGATCGCGCGCCGCGAAGGCTGCGGCGACGTCTTCGCTGACGGGGTGAAGCGGGCAGCGGAGAAGTTGGGAGGCGAGGCGCGCGACTGCGCGGTCTACACGCTTAAGGGCGCTACTCCGCGGGGACACGACCACCGCGGGCACTGGCAGGAGTTCATCGACACCTGCCTTTCGAACACCGGCACGGTGGAGTCGGGCGGGCACCTCTTCACGCCGCCCAACCTGGGCCTGGAACGGCCGAAGGACCGTTTCGATCCGCTGGCTATGTCGACCCAGAACGCGAACCTCAATGGCGGCCGCAACCTGGAGGACTCATTGGGCATCTGCCGCCTGTGCACGCCCAACCTGGCCCTGACCCTCGACTGCCTCAATGCGGTGACGGGCTGGGAGTGGGACGTGGCAGCGGCCCGGCACTTCGGCCTGCGCATCGTGAACTTGATGCGGATGTTCAACTTCCGCCACGGCCTGACTAAGGAGATCGAGGCTCCTTCGGTGCGGTATGCCTCCACGCCGGTGGACGGTCCAGCCGCCGGCATCGGTATCGCCGCCCATTGGGAGGCCATCCGCGACAACTACTACGAGAAGATGGGCTGGGACGTGGCGACGGGGCGGCCCTTGCCGGAGACCTTGCGCCACTACGGCCTAGAGTTCACTTTGCAGGAGACGGACGGCTGATATGGGCGGTCTGCGGACCGACATCAAGAACGCCCCGGGACTCGCCGGCAACACGGCCCCAGCCCTCGAGGCAGTGTCAGCCTCCGGCGCCGCTTCACCCTCCCGACATGAAAGGGATGATGCGGACGTGATCACCGTCTTTGAGGCGGTAATCGGGACGCGCATGGACGCCGTTGACGAGGACTGCCTCGGTGTCCGCCGGGAGGTGGAGAAGGTCCATAAGTTGGCCCAGGGTCATGCCGTCGGTAAGAGGCACCGAGCGCGGCGAGTCGCCCGACCGCGCTGGGAAGCGCTCCACGGTCACCTTGCCACTCGGGGTGGGCTCCATGTGAGTCCTCTGCTCTGCTCTCGGGGGTGCATGATCTCGGCCAGGCGGCTGACCAGGCGGCTGGTTTGGCGGCTGGCTTGGCGACTGGCTTGGCGGGCCAAGTTTACTGCAGCCGGACCTTCGCCGGCGGAGCCTTCAGTCGCCGGACGGTTGGCGGCTGGGCTTTCGGCCCGGGGACCATCGGTCGCAGTATCTTCGGCCGTGGCGTGAGAGGAGAGTGGCAGAGCGTGGCGCGGGAGCATTCAGGGGTGGCCAGCAAGGGGGCGGGCGTGGTGGAGAAGAAGATCGTCTGCTGGGCTTCGCCGGGGTGCATCCACCAGTGCGGGCTCATCGCCACCGTCAAGGACGGGCGACTGGTCGGCCTGCGCGGCAACCCGGACTATCCCACGCCTAACAGGGGCTGCAGCGACCGCATGCCGCACCACATCAAGTGGCTCTACAGTCCCGACCAACTGCTGTACCCGCTTAAGCGGGTGGGAGAACGCGGCGAGAACCAGTGGGAGCGCATCTCCTGGGAGCAGGCCCTGGACGAGATAGCCGCCAAATTGGCCGACCTCAGGGCCCAGTACGGGGCCGAGACCCTCGCGCTCAATGAAGGCACTTATCGGAGCGACCTCTACCCTATGCGCACCCGCTTTCTCAACCTGTTCGGCAACCCCTCCAACATCGGCTGCGCGGGGACCATCTGCCGCTGCAACACCATCGCCTTGAACTACGCTTTACTCGGCTGCGCCAACTCCCGGCCCAAGCTCGACCGCATGCAGTGCGTGGTGCTCCACGGCTGCAACCTCCCGCACACCGCTCCTCTCGACTGGCAACGATTGAGGCGGCGACTAGAAGCGCGGGAGACCAAGCTCATCGTCATCGACCCGCGCAAGACTGAGGCCGGCCGCTACGCCGACTACTGGCTCCAGCTTCGCCCAGGGACGGATGCCGCGCTGCTATTGGCCTGGATCAACGTCATCATCGAAGAGGGCTTGTATGACCAGGAATGGGTCGACCGCTGGACCTTCGGCTTTGACCGGCTGCGCGAGCGCGCTGCTGAGTACTCGCCGGAGAGGGTGGCCGAGATCACCTGGGTGCCGGCCGAGCTGATCCGCGCCTCTGCCCGTGTCTATGCCACCAGCAAGCCCGCCGGCTTTCACTGGGGTTCGGCCACCGACATGTTGGGTCGCAACTCCGCTCGGGTGGAGCAGGCCCGCGTCTGCCTGCGGGCCCTCACCGGGAACTTGGCGGAGGGCGGTGGGGAGATGGTGGTGGGGCCGGGGCCGGTCATCGGCGGGAAGATGGGCATCCGGGATTCTATGCTGGTCTTCCCGGAGCTGGTGCCGGTCGAGCAGCGCCGCAAACAACTCGGTGCGGATCGCTTCAAACTCATGGGTTGGCCTGGCTACGAGGTCATGGGCAAGTACCACGAGGAGACCTACGGGGTACCGTTCCCCACCGCTGCGCACAACTTCCTGGCGGTACAGCCCCTGCTCTGGAAGGCAGTGCTCGAAGAAGACCCCTACCCGGTCAAGGCCATGATCACCTGGGGGAGCAACGTTCTTCTGAACGGGGGCGACGTCAAGACCATCTACCGGGCGCTCAAGAGTCCCCACCTTGAGCTACACGTGGTGCTAGAACACTTCATGACTCCCACCGCGCTTCTGGCTGACTACGTGCTGCCGGCCGCCAGCAAGCTGGAGAAGCCGATGTGCGCCACCCATGAGGACTTCGCCCCCCATATTGCCTGCGGAGAGGCGGCGGTGGAGCCCCTCGGCGAGCGGCGCAGCGATTTCTACTTCTGGAAGGGGCTGGCGGAGCGTCTGGGATTCGGGGAGTACTTCCCGTGGCAGACGGAGGAGGAGCTGGCCGACTACCGGTTGGCTCCGTTGGGGCTCACTTTCGAAGAAGTGGCCACAGAGATGTATTTCGTGCGAAGTGACGAGCCATGGACCTACGCCACCCTCAATCCGCGCACTGGGCGGCCCACCGGCTTCGCCACCCCGTCGGGCAAGGTGGAGCTCTACTCGCAGGTCTTGGAGGAGCTGGGGTACGACCCGCTCCCGTACTACGAGGAGCCCCCGGAGAGTCCCCTATCCACTCCCGAGTTGACCGAGGAGTACCCTTATCTCCTGATCACGGGCGGCAACTTCCGGCCCATGTTCCACTCCGAGAACCGCCACTTCGGCCTGGGCACGCGAGAGCAGTACTCGGAGCCCATCATGGACCTGCACCCCGACACGGCGGCCACCATCGGGGCCCAGGAGGGCGACTGGGTCTACGTGGAGACGCGGCGGGGAGTCATCCGGCAGAAGGCTCATCTCACCGACGAGATCGACCCCCGCGTGGTCAACGTGCAGAGCCATTGGTGGTTCCCGGAGCGGCCCGCTCGGGAGCCCTGGCTGCACGGGCTGTGGGAGTCCAACGCCAACGTCTTGACATGGGCGACTGACCCTGAGAGCTTCGATCCGGTGACGGGCGGCTGGCCGCTGCGGGCATTGCTCTGCAAGATCTACAAAGAGAAAGGGACGACATGAACGATCAGGCTCGCGATCCGCTGTTCGACGGCTGGGAAAGGCTCGACTGGAAGGAACGACGCGAACGGCGCTTTCAGCGGTGGCTGGAGGCCCCCGGCATAGAGTTCCAGAGCGAGAAAGCCCGCCAGGACTATCGCGAACGCGCGCAACTTCTCATCGATGTCCTCTCTCTGCGCAAGCCGTCCCGGGTGCCGGTCACCACCTCGGTCGGTTTCTACGTGGGCAAGTACAGCGGCCTCACCAAGAAAGAGGCCATGCATGACTACGACAAGGCGGCGGCGGCGCTGGTCAAGTTCCACGAGGACTTCCAACCCGACTTTCAGGCGGCTTCGGTGGCGCCGGCGCGGGTGTTCGAACTCTTGGGGCTGGAGTTGGTTGACTGGCCGGGCCGGGGCCTCTCCGACGACACGCCCTGGCAGTATCGCGAGATGGAGTACATGCGGGAAGACGAGTATGACGCCCTCATCGCCGACCCCGAAGTGTATTTCCGGCGCAGTCTGCTTCCGCGCTTCGGCTCGGCCTTCGGCGGTCTGGCCGCCTTCCCGCCGCTCACCGACATGATGGAAGCCACCACCATGCTTTTCGCCCTCCCCGCTTTCGCCGACCCGGCGGTCCTGGAGGGGATGGAGAGGCTGGCGGCGGCGGCGCGGGAGTGTCTGGCCTATCTGATTGCCATGGGTGGGGCCGGCATGGACGCGGCGGCGCGGTTGGGTATCCCGTCGTCCTTTGGAGGGCTGGCCAAGGCACCTTACGACATCCTAGCCGACACTTTGCGGGGCACCAAGGGCATCATGATCGACCGCTTCCGCCGGCCGGAGAAGATCCTGGCTGCCTGTGAGCGGCTGGTGCCCATCGTAATCGAGTGGGGAGTGCGGCAGGCGTCGCGACCGGGTGGCCCGCTCATCATCTTCGTGCTCCACAAGGGGGCCGACGCTTTCATGTCGGACGCCGACTTTCGCACCTTCTACTGGCCGACGCTCAAAGCGGTCATGAAGGGCCTCATCGAGGAAGGCATCGTCCCCGCCATGTTCGCCGAAGGTGGGTACAACAAGCGGCTGGACGTCATCGCCGACCCGGAACTGCCGGCCGGAAGCGTGCTTTGGATGTTCGACCAGACCGACATGGCGGCCGCCAAGCAGGCCCTGGGTGGTCGGGCGGCCATCGCCGGCAATGTGCCAACGGCGCTGCTGGCGCTCGCCACCCCCGAGGAAGTGGAGAAGTACGTGGTCGACCTGCTCGACACCTGCGCCAAAGACGGCGGCCTCCTACTGCAGAACGGGGCGGTGCTGGACGACGCCAAGGCCGAGTGTCTGAAGGCCATGCTGGAGGCCGGGCGGGCCTGGCGAGGGTGAGGCGCCGGTGGGTGCACCCCGGCACTCTGAGGCGCGGCGGACGCGTGTCCGGCCCCGAAGCAGTATGACTGGCGCGGAGCGGCCGCCTCAGGTACAGCGAAGGAGAGGCGAGAACTGAACCCCATGCACAAGCGCAGATATCCCCACCTCTTCAGCCCCATCCGCCTTGGCGATGCCTGGTTCCGCAACCGTTTGTTCGCCGCGCCGATGGGCTACGAGTACCTCTCCTCCCGCAACTACCCGCTGGAGGAGACCGTGGCCTTCTTCGAGCGACGGGCGATAGGCGGTGCGGCCGTCGTCAGCTACGGCTCGGGGGCGGTGGATAGCAAACGGGGCGTCATCGGACTCAGCAACCCGCCGCTGGACGATCCCGAAGCGCTCCCGGCGCTTTACCGGCTCGCGTCGGCCATCAACCGGCACGGGGCGGTGGCGGCCATGGAGCTCGGGCATTTCGGGGCCAACTCCTACATCTGCGCGGCCCGCGGGCACCAGATTTACGGCGCGGTGGATGGCGAGAACGCCTTGGGGCAGTTCGTCCCGGCCATGCCCGAGGAAGTCATCTTGGAGACCATCGAGGCTTTCGCTGATGCCGCAGCCTTCGTCAAGTTCTGCGGGTTCGGGCTGGTCACGGTGCACGCGGGTCACGGGTGGCTGCTCAACCAGTTCCTCGACCCGACTGTCAACAAGCGCAGGGACCAGTGGGGCGGCAGCTTGGAGAATCGGTGTCGCTTCTTGCTCGCTATCGTCAAGCGGATCAAGGAGAAATGCGGCCGTGGGTTCCCTGTGGACGTGCGCATCAGCGGGTCGGCTTGCTACGAAGGCGGCTACGGCATCGAGGAAGGCGTGGCCATCGCCAAGCAGCTCGACGGCAAGGTAGACCTCATCCACGTCTCGGCGGGCAGCCACGAGGTGCCCGAAGTTTTCACCATCACCCATCCCAGCATGTTCTTGCCCGACGGCGCCAACGTGCAGCTGGCTGCGGAGATCAAGAAACACGTGCGTACACCCGTGGCCACGGTCGGAGCGCTGGCCGACCCGGAACTAATGGAGGAGATCCTCGCCTCGGGTAAGGCCGATGTGGTGCAGGTGGCCCGGGGACTGCTAGCTGACCCTGACCTCCCTCGTAAGGCGCGCGCCGGTCGTTCGGATGAGATCCGGCCTTGTCTTCGCTGCTTCGAGTGCTTCGCCGGCATCACCACCAAGCGGCAGTATCGGTGCGCAGTTAACCCGGAGATCGGGTTCGAGCAGGAGTCGCGCTGGTCTCCACCGCTCACTAGGCCCAAGAAGGTGCTCGTCGTGGGGGGCGGGGTGGCTGGCATGCAGGCGGCCCTGACGGCGGCGGAACGGGGGCACCGGGTGGTCCTCTGCGAGAAGCGAGAGCGGCTAGGCGGGGTGCTTCTTTGCGAGTCAAACGTCCCCTTCAAGCGGCTGCTGCACCGTTATCTGGACTATCAGTGGCGGTCGGTCGCCCGGGCCGGGGTGGAGGTGCGACTGGGGACCTTGGTCACGGCGGATATGGCCTCGGCCTTGGAACCCGACGTCATCCTGGCGGCCGTGGGCTCGCGGGCGGTGGTACCGCCGCTTCCGGGCATCGACGGTCCTCAGGTTCTGGGGGCCGAGGAGGCCTTCGCGCGCGCCGGGGCTGGTGCGGGCGCTGAGCCTGACGCGTGTGCTCGGGCTGACGCGCGTGCCGGAGCGGTCGCGCACCCTGAGGCCGTCGGCGAGCGGGTGGTCATCTTGGGCGGCGGACTGGTCGGCATCGAGCTGGCCATCTTCCTGGCCGGTCTTGGCAAGCGGGTCACTATTCTTGAGATGCGGGAGACCCTGAGCGACGGCGGCAATCCCGTTCATGCCTTGGCTTTAAGCAACGAGATCAGGCGTCACCAGATAGAAGTCGTGACAGCCACGGAGGCTGTGGAGGTGACCACCGAGGGGGTGGTCGGCGAGTACGTAGGTGACAAATACGTCGTGCCCGCGGTCCCCATAATCCAGGCTGCCGTTCTTCAGTCGAGCAGCTTCGGTAAGGTGTTCGCGGCCGGCGCCACGGTGGGGACCCGACGTCTCTTTCCTGCCGATACGGTCATCTACGCCACTGGCCGGGAACCGAACCGCGAAGGTTTCGAGCCGCTGCGCTTTTTGGCCCCCGAGTTCTACGAGATGGGTGATTGCTGGTGTCCGCGGAACATCCTCGAGGCCACGCGCATGGCGCATGCCGTGGCCCGGGACTTGTGACGGGTGTTCGTGGCGCACACGCCGTCGCGCCGCGCGCCGAGCGTTGCGACTCACCGGCGCAGGCCGCGGCCCCTGTAGTCGCCCCAGTGCCGTGCGCCAGGATCCGCAGTCGCAAACCCTGGGTCCTTGCGCTCAGCGGCTAGGAGGTGTCGGCCGCTGCACCCAGAGGCCAGTCGCCTACCCCCAGTAGCAAGAACAGCCCGACGAGCACGGGCTGATGAAGCAGGTAGATGAGGAGCGAGCTCTGGCCCAGGTATCGCAGCACCTTGACCGGGCGACGTCCTGCCCAGTCCGGGACGCGAAAGCGCCGGTTGCCTTCGGGGAAAAGCGAGCGCCCGATGAACACCCCTATCAACACGGGGCCCAACATCGGCAACAAGGGCTGGTGGTCGACTCCCGTCCCGGCGGTAGGCAGCAGCCACAGAAGCCAGCGGATATTCAGATACAGGGTGTCTAAGAAAGCGCCCAGCCCGATGGTCGCCACCCCCAGGGCCAAGCTGAGCCACCGGTGGCGGACTAGTGGATAGGCCAGGATGATGGCGACCCCTATCAAGTGAAGGATGCCGAAGCGCACGAAACGCTCGGGGCCGAAAACCAAGTAGGTAACCAGGCTGACCACCATCCCCCAGACGAAGATAGCGGCGCCCCGGGCCACCGTCCGAGCTGCCGCGCTGACCCCAGGCAGAGTCGTGGAGCCTCGCTGGTAGCTGAGGGCGAGAGAGACCCCCACCAGAAGGGTGAACAGTCCGGCGGTCGCCATCTGCCAGTAGGACCAGAAGCCGGCACTGGCGTCGATGCTATAGCCTCCGATGTCCTCCAGGTCCCAGACGAAGTGGTAGACCAGCATCATGCAGACGGCGATACCCCGCCAAGCGTCGACCTCCCAGAGGCGGGTGGTCTCGAGGCGGCGCCTGGGGCGGACTGCGGTCAACAGGGCGCGTGCGAAGAGATCCGGAAAGGACCGTCGATCCATGGTCAGGGCGGTAGATCTCGACGGCATTCTTCAACATCCGAATCGCATTGCACCCAGCACGTTGCACCACTTGGCCGCGCAGCCCTGGACGGCGTCCTCGCGGGCGGGCTTAGTCCCCAGGGGGCTCCACCCTACTGTACCGCCCACGCGCCCGTGGCTGGGTCGAAGGTCAGCCAGACTTTGGTGCCATACCCGGGCTTCATGGTCGAAGAGGTAGGTATCGTGTCAGAATAGGTTAGCTCGTACCTGCGCAAAGATCCTTCCGGGACGGGCCCTAGTTCGGCTCTTACGCTGATGAAGTACTTCCCCTTCATGTTGGTGACGTACCAGCGCATGAAGTTCTCGGGATCGTCGATGCCAAGGAATGCTTCCTCCGTGTTGGTCGCGAAGTAGGCCTCCACCCGGCCGGCAAAGAGGGTGTCCTCGTCACTATTGTAGGATGCTATGGTTCCGTAACCCGCGAACTCTGGGACCTTTTTCGAAGTCCAGGTGGTCAGGTAGACGGTCCCAGGCTTGTCGTGCTCCCCGGTCCAGAGCTTTTCCGCTACCACGTCGCGGATGGCGAGGTCCCAGTCAGCGGATCCAGGATAGTTCGCCCACATCTGCATGATCTCTGCGCTGCGGTCCACTACGCCCCCGCCGCAGGTGGCCAGGACGCCCGATAGTAAGACCATCGCCAGCAACGCACCAACCAATACTCCCCATCTCGATCTGCGGCGTGTCATCTCTCCCCGTCCTCCTGGCTTGCCCCCACTTGGCTCTGGGCGGTGCTGTCAACCCTGAGCTGCGCGACGCCCGTGCCCTGCCCCCAATGTATGAAGGTGGCAAGAAGCTGTCAAGCCGCGCGAAACCGTGGAACGCTATACTCAAGAGGGACCGCCAAGGAGCAGTATCGCGGGGCGACAAGTGGTCCAGCAGCATGACAGTGTGGGCGGCTGCCCCCGTATGTCGAGGGTTTGCGGGGCGGCGTGCTCGGTGCTACGAGGTATATCCTCGGCTGCGGCGGTCCTGCTTGCCATGCTCGTAGCTCTGGCTGTACCGGGCTGCTCCCGGGGGGAGGAATCCCCGAGTCCCTCGTCTGTGGGCGCAGCTAGCAGCACCGTGCCTGATGCCACCTCCCCGCTGTCATCTTCGTCGACCAGCTTGGGCAAAGGTGGGGTGCACCCTCTCCCTGCTCCGCGTCTAGCGGGAGACATGAGCCTGGAGGAGGCGATCAAGGCCCGGCGCTCGGTTCGTGACTACACGGGCGAGCCGGTCAGCCTGGCCGAGGTGGCACAGCTTCTGTGGGCGGCGCAGGGTATCACCTCGGAGCGGGGTGCCCGGGCCGCGCCTTCCGCGGGTGGCACCTACCCTCTGGAACTTTACGTGGTGGCCGGTGATGTCGAGGGCCTTCCGCCAGGGGTGTACCACTATCGACCGAAGACCCATGACCTCGTCGAGTGGGGGCCGCGCGACCGACGGGCGGCATTGGCTGAGGCCAGTCTTAACCAGGCCTGGGTACGCACCGCGGCCGTGGACATCGTCATCGCTGCCGTGTACGCGCGGACGACACAGACCTACGGAGAACGGGGCATCCGCTACGTGGACTTAGAGGCCGGCCACGCGGCGGAGAACCTCTGTCTGCAGGCGGTGGCTCTTGGCCTGGGATCGGTAATGGTGGGCGCCTTCTACGACGATGAAGTGCAAGGGGTGTTAGACCTCCCGGCCGACCACGAACCCATCTACGTGATACCGGTGGGGCGGCCGGCTAAGTTGTGAGGGGGTGCGGTCGGGCTGGGGCCCTTGTTTCGATCCGACTGACTTGACGCTTCTGGCTACCACTCAGCGCGGGGTACGTCAGAGTAGGACTCGGGAAGGGTCAGGATTGAGCCCCATTTGACACCCCCGCCTCCCTCCAGTATCGTCAGGGCCTGGAGCCGGCTGGCGGGCTCGACTGCCTCCACGTCATCGGAAGCGCCGAGATAGCTGCGCCCCAACGGCGAGCGGCGTGGCGAGAGGGGGCTTCCATGTATCGGGGTCGTAGAATCAAGACCAGTCGGGCTGCTGGCGCCGGTCGTCTCCGGAGCACGGGGCGCTTTCGGCTTAGGCGGCGCGAGCACTCGGACGGTGTGATTTCTGCCGCGATTTCCCCGATACTCTGCCGCGCGACCCTGGTGCTGATGCTGGTGCTCCTTCCAGCTTTGGTCCTGACCGGTTGCGCAGGCTCTGGGCCAGACGGTTCCGCGGAGGGAAACAGTCCGGCCGGCGACAGTGTCGCGGCAACCGCAGACACGCCTGGCACTACTTCGTCGCTGCCGACGAGTTCCACCGCGACCACGACCGGCGAGGCTGTGAACGCTGACTGGACCCTGTACGTGGACGACACCATCTCGGTCGAGGTCCAGGGAGCGAAAATCGTCTACAACCTGGTGCTCTTGGCCCAGAAGTCCGGCGGCACCGACTCGCTGGGCACTTATACCGGCAAGGCAGTCATATCGATGGCCATGGATGCAGGTGGCCTCGGTGGGGGAGTCCTGAACGTGGAGGGTGGCTTCAACGGGTACCTCGGGTCCGACCAGCTGACTTTCGACGTGGTCCGGTACGACGAGGAGGGGTACAGCTCGTTCGAAAGCGACGTGCCGCTGGCGCCCCTGGTGGAGTACGATGCCATGGCTTTCGTCTCGGCGGAGATGTCGGGGAGTGGCGCCCTCGGGGTCTCCGTCTCGGGGCCCCAGGGCGAAAGCGGAGGGATCGACAACAGTGGCCAGGGCTCCGCTTCGATCTCGATGCGCATCGCCATCGATGGCGGCCAGGTGACCGTGGATGTGCCGGCACTCAAGGTCGAAGGGTCCTTTCGCGGGACGGTGACCGGTGACCCGGTGGAAGCCGCCGAGAGGAAGAAGGCGGCTGAAGACAAGCTGGCCACCGCAACGACACAGGCCGAGGGGGGCGGCACCTCGCCAAGTAGTGGCGGCTCGCCCCCGGGGCTCGGCGTGACGGGTGAGCACCTTGCTCTTCCCACGACCTTCCCGGTTGACCTCATCCCGGTGCCTGCCGACGCCAACATCATCAGCGTGCGCGATAACGCCCCCACGTCGGTCGGGATCACTTACATGACGGCCAAGAGCTTGGCAGAGGTCACGGGCCTCTATGCGCCACTGGTCAAGAAGATGGGCGCCGAGCCGCTGGCGAGCGATGACTCAGTCGTCTACATGGGTGACTTGAGCGGCAAGTCGGTCAATCTCGTCATCGTGGAGAACCAGGTCAAGGGCGTCATTGTGATGATCGACGTACAACTCTAAGAGACGCGGAGCCCTTCCTTCGCAGTCGACCAACCACTACAATCGGGCGGTCGGATTGAGCGCAGGACCGCCCAGACAAGGAGGCGAGCCGTGCCCAGGATCGAGTTCACCGACAACTACGAAGACCTCTCCACCGAGAGCGGCTACCAGTTCAAGTTCATCTGCGAGCGGTGCGGCAACGGGTACCTGTCGACTTGGAAGGCGAGCAAGGCCGGTATGGCGACCGGGCTGCTGCGCGGGGCCGGCAGCCTGCTAGGCGGCTTCATGGGGAGCGCGGCCAGCGGGGCCG
>Ga0101944_10003603_pt1 | contig 21147 bp, 18 predicted proteins | sample DewCreD2012metaG_FD_75245 | JGI IMG/M metagenome (GOLD analysis project Ga0101944, IMG submission 75245) | Hot spring sediment bacterial and archeal communities from British Columbia, Canada, to study Microbial Dark Matter (Phase II) - Dewar... ... | reverse complement strand
CACCGGCTGTCCGGTGCAGTGGGCCTCTCCATCTTTCCAGGTCCAGGTATTGGAATGGCAATTAACATTGATGAAATCGGCTTCTCCGAGCGCCCGCCAACCCGGGCCCTCGCCGTCAATAAACGCCTTTGGAGGCGGAGCCGGCGATGAATCTTGCGCGCCCGCGGTTGCCAGCGCCAACATCAATCCGGCCCCCAACGCGATGACCAGCCCATTCGTTTTTTTCTGCATAAACATCGCCCAACAATAGCTTTTCTGTTTCGTTTACGCCAATAAAGACATCGTCGCGGAGCCGCGCAAAACCCTGATGGCGGCGATTCAAGGCGTGGCGGATCGGGGGGCTTTGGTTTGCCGCACGAGCCGGGCAATGCGCTCGCCGACGCGCCGCGCGCCATCCACTTCCGCCTCGCTGACGCCCGGGTCCAGCGGCCCGGTCATGGCCGACGCGCCCAATTCGCCCCAGACACTGCCGGTGGCGGGGTTCCCGTAAAGCGGGCCGGCCACCACCATCCGGTTTTGCAGCATGAAGATCAAAAGCGAAATCACCGTGTGTTCCTTGCCGCCCGTCTGCCCGCCGCCGGTGGCAAAAGCGCCGCCAATTTTATCCGTGAAATCCACTTTCCATTTCCAGTTCCAATCGTCCATCGCCGTTTTCATCACGCCAGGGATATCGCCGAAATAAGCCGGGCACCCAAGGATGAGTCCGTCGGCCGCGGCCAGGTCGGCCGGGGTGGTTTCCTCTAGCTTTTTGAGGACGGCGGTGACTCCCGGCACCCGGTTGACGCCTTGGATAACTCCGCGCGCCATTTGTTCGGTGTTGCCTGAGCGGGAGTAAAAAACGACCAGCACTTGGGGCGCGCCGTTCGCCGGGGGCTGGGACGCCGGCGCAACTGTCCGCGCGGGCGAAGCGCAGGAGACCAGCAGGCAGGCCAGGGAGAGAAGTGCCAGAAGCATCAACTTGGGTGACCAAGAGAGGGGCCGGTCAGCGGCAGGCTCGCTCCTATACGGCTGTGGATTTTGGAGACAGACTGATTTCATGCCAACAGGATGGTCAGCGCCGCCGCGCCGCGCAAGCGCGAACTTGGTCTTGCCAAGCCCGCCCCCCTTGCCGCAAATTAAACGCATGAAATCTGACGCGCCCGCCCGCTTTACGCGCCGCCAATTGCTGCGGCTGATGTCCGCCGCCGGTTTTGGCGCGGCTTTTGCCGTCCGCACCGTGGCCGATGAGGCCGACAAAACCGCAAAAGGCGGAAAAACGCCGGAAAACATAGTGGTGCCGGTGGCTCCGCGGGATCGGTATCCGGCCCGGCTGGAGGGCGGCAAAGTGATCCAGCCTGAGCGCCCCTTGCCGGTGATGCACGAGACCGATGTGTTGGTGGTGGGCGGCGGGCCGGCGGGCTTCACGGCTGCTGTGGCGGCGGCCCGGGCTGGCGCCAAAACCGCGCTGGTCGAGCGCTACGGTTATCTGGGCGGTCTGTGGACCGGCGGGTTGGTGCTGCTGGTTTACCCGACGCATGCGACCGAGAACGGCGTGTTGACCAAGGTGGTGCGGGGTGTGGGTGATGAACTGCTGGGGCGGGTGGCGAAATACCCCGATGCCGCCACGAATCACGCCGCTGGCAAACCTGATCCAACCACCGATCCCGAGATCACCAAGCTGGTCATGGACGAGATGATCCAGGAAGCGGGGGTCAAAATGTTTTTTCATTGCTGGGTGGCCGACGTGGTGATGGACGGCAACGCGGTGCGCGGGGTGGTGCTGGAGAGCAAGGCGGGTCGCCAGGCGATGCTCGCCAAGGTGGTGGTGGACGCCTCCGGCGACGGTGATGTGTTTGCCGCCGCGGGGGCGGAACACGAGCAGCGGCTCCACGCGGTCGGTTTGGTGCATCGGGTCGGCAATGTGGATCGCGCCGACATGGCCAAATTGCAGGCCGCCGGCTTCAAAAACCTTGGCTCGATCGAGCCTTTGTCGAGCGTTCGCTGGGTGAACCTGCGCGGGCCAAGCACCGATGGCTTGAATATTGCGGAACTCAGCCGGCTGGAAGTCGAGCACCGGCGCAGCATTTGGCAGCGGATGGAGAAAATCAAGCAAGTGCCTGGCGCGGACAAAGTTTTTCTGCTCCAAGCCGCGCCCCAGATTGGGGTCCGCATCACCCGCCTGCTGGCCGGCACCCGCAAGATGACCAGCGCCGAAGCGCGCTCCGGGAAAAAGTATCCCGACGCCATCGCGGTGGGCGGCACCTACGGCGCCGGTCGGGGCAAGCCCGGTTTCTCGATTCCTTACGGCGCCATGGTGCCGAAACGGGTTGACAACCTGATCGCCGCCGGGCGCTGCCTCGACGTGGACTCCCCCATGGTTGAGGACATGCGCCTCATTGCCACCTGCTTGCTGACAGGACACGCGGCGGGCGCGGCGGCGGCGCTGGCGGCCGCCGGAAATCGCCGCCCGCGCGAAGTGGACATTGCCAAACTGCAAGCTCTGCTCCTGAGCCAGGGCGCGTATCTGGGGTAGCAAAAAGCCGGCAAAAGCGGCGTGCGGAAATTGCTCCGGGCATTTTTGCCGGGGGCGGTCCAACCCAAGAAACCGTTAGTGTCAGGAGGAGGATATGCGCCTCGTTGCCGCCTGCCTGCTGGCAGAACATGCAGCGCGCCAGTCCTCTGGCGCTTTGGCAGGGCTGAGGTGTCATCCATGACATGTCCGACACACGCCAAAGTCACGCGCCAGCGCAAAGCGGTAGAGGACTACCGCACTCCAAGACCTCGCGGAGTTCCCACGCCGCCTGCGCCACGCGCGACGTGAAACGGTTAAAACCGTTGAGTTGCGTTCCCGGACGTCCATCACTCCCCTGAAGCGGGGTGTTAATGGGAAGGGCGCTTGCGGACGCGCGCCAGCGCGTACCGCAGACTTCCAGTCTGCTGCCTGCCCGCCGCCAGGCAGGCGGGTGTCGCGGATTTCCAATCCGCAAGGTTTGGGGGTTTTCCGGGGTTACGGGTTTGTCCAAGGCCCTGCCGACTTGGAAGTCGGCGACACAGCAGGTTGGAAACCTGCGGCACACCCCAACGCAGACCTCCGAGCCTGCTGCCTGGGTCTTCGCTGAAAAAGAGCGCGAAACCGCCAACCAAATGTTCGGTGTTGTCTAATCCAAGCACCTGTCAGCAAGGCAGGCTGCACCCTTGGCCAAGGATTTGGGGCGTAATCCTGTCACCCAGCGCGCGCTTGCCATCGGCAAGGGGGTTTGTTTTACTCGCCGGCATGTTGCAGCAGCAAACATTGAAAGGCTCCGTGTCGTTTTCCGGGATTGGCCTGCATAGCGGGAACAAGGTGAACATGACGTTCCTGCCGGCGGCGGCCAATACCGGCATCCGCTTCCGCCGGGTGGATTTGGAAGGGAAACCGGAAATTGAGGCGCGGGTGGAGCAGGTGGCGGATACGACGCGCTCGACGACCATCGCGCGGGGCAACGCGAAGATTCACACGGTGGAACACGTGCTGGCGGCGTTCGCCGGGGCGGGGGTGGACAACGCCATCGTGGAATTGGACGCCAACGAGCCGCCTATCGCCGACGGCAGCGCGCGGCAATACGTGCAGATGATCAAGGATGCCGGGGTGACGGTCCTCCCGGAGCGCCGCACACCCTATAAGGTGACGGCGCCGATCGAGATCAGCCAAGGCGAAACCATGATGACGGCGCTGCCGTGCGACCAGTTCAAGATCACCTGCACCAGCGCGGACCGGGCCGGGCGGTTCACGCAGTTCTTCAGCCTGGCGGTCAATCCGGCTTCCTGGGAGAAGGAATTATCCCAGGCCCGGACTTTTTGTTTTTTCGAGGAAATTGAATACTTGTTCAAGAACGGGCTGATCAAGGGGGGCAGCCTGGAGAACGCGGTGGTGATACGGGACGATGCGGTGCTGACCAACGAGCCGCTGCGCTACCCGGAGGAGTTCGTGCGGCATAAAATGCTGGACATCGTGGGGGACCTCAGCCTGGTAGGCCGCCCTTTGCTGGCGCATGTGATTGCGGTCAAGCCGAGTCATTCGGCCAACGTCGAACTGGCCCGGGCCATCGCCGCCCAGATGCGCAAGCCGATCGAGGCCGCGCAAACTTTCACCCCGCCGCCGCCCGAGGCCGCGAAGGCGGCGGTCGCGCCCAAAAAAGAGAAGGAGCAGGAGCCCGCGCCGGCTGGAAGCGGGACGGCTACCCCCGGCCTGGTGCGGGATGGGGCGACGTTGGATGTCATGCAGGTGATGCAAATCCTGCCGCACCGGCACCCGTTCCTGATGGTGGACCGGGTGGTAAAGATCGAGGGTAACCGGGTGGTGGGTGTCAAGAATGTCAGCATCGGGGAGTTTTATTTCGAGGGCCATTTCCCGGGGCACCCGATCATGCCGGGAGTGCTGCAATTGGAGGCCATGGCCCAGGTGGCTGGCATCCTGATGATGCGCCAGGCGGAAAACGCCGGCAAGCTAGCCTATTTTATGTCCGCCGAGAACGTGAAATGGCGCAAGCCGGTGCGGCCGGGCGACGTGCTGACGATTGACGTGGAGATGCTGAAGATGCGCGGCAAGATCGGCAAGGCGAAGGGCGTCTGCCTGGTGGCTGGCGAAGCGGTCAGCGAGGCGGAAGTCACCTTCATGCTGATTGACCGCTGAGGAGGCGAGATGATTCATCCCACCGCGATCATTCATCCCCGGGCGCGCCTGGGCGCCGGCTGCCACGTGGGGCCTTATTGCGTCATTGGCGAGCACGTTGAGTTGGGCGATGACTGCCATCTCCACTCCCACGTGGTTATTGACGGCCATACGGTGCTGGGCCGGGGCAATGAAGTATTCCCTTTCGCCAGCATCGGATTGAAGACGCAGGATTTGAAATGGAAGGGCGGCACGACTTTTACCCGGATTGGCGATCACAACACCTTTCGGGAATACGTGACCATCCACAGCGCCACCGGCGACGGGGAAACGACGGTTGTTGGCGATCACAATCACATCCTGGCTTATTGTCACCTGGCGCATAACGTGGTGCTGGGCAGCCATGTGATCATGTCGAACGTTGCCACCCTGGCGGGGCATGTGACGGTGGAGGACCATGCGGTGGTGGGGGGGCTGGCGGCGGTGCATCAATTTTGCCGGATTGGGAAGATGGCCATCATCGGCGGCTGCTCGAAAGTGGTGCAGGATATACCGCCGTTCATGCTGGCGGACGGGAATCCGGCGGTGGTGCGCACAATCAACAAGGTGGGTTTGGAGCGCAACGGGGTCTCTCCCGAGGCGCAGTCCGCCCTCAAGCAGGCCTACAAAATTCTCTGCCGGGACGGCCTGACGGTGTCAAATGCCATCGAGCGCATCGCGGCCGACCTGCCGGCGCTGCCGGAAGTGCGGCATTTGGTTGGCTTTATCAAGGCCAGCGAACGAGGCGTGGCCCGGGGATGAATCGCTTGCGCGGGCCTGCGCTTTGGGCTGGCCGTTGCGCAATCCGGCGGGGCAAATGCGGACTGGACGCACCCCCGAGGGGTGCTAAATTGGGCGGGCATGTCGCTGACAACAACAACGCCGAGCGAGAAGATCAACCTGCGCCGGCCGGACATCATGGCGGCGGTACAGGCCCAGGTGGTCTCCCATTACCGCAGCGAGCTGGTGGAGCGCATCCGCGCCAACGGCAACTGGTTGCGCGCCGGCGCGCTGACCATCAAGCTGGCCAAGGAGTTCGGGTTCTGCTACGGGGTGGAGCGCGCCATTGACCTGGCGTACGCGGCGCGGAAATCTTTTCCCCCGGAAAAGCCCATCTATCTGCTGGGCGAAATCATTCACAATCCGGAGGTGAACGACCAGATTCGCCACCTGGGCATCCAGACCATTTCCAGCCGGCCCACCGCCGAGGAGCTGTCGCGGTTGAACGCGGGCGATGTGGTGATCATTCCCGCCTTTGGCACCGAGGTCGCCACGCGCCAGAAGCTCCAGGAAAAGGGTTGTCTGTTTGTGGACACCACTTGCGGCGACGTGATGAGCGTCTGGAAGCGCGTGCGCCAATACTCGAAGGAAACCGTCACCAGCATCATTCACGGCAAGGCGCGGCACGAGGAAACCAAGGCCACCACCTCTCAGGCCACCGCTTACGGAACCGGTCATTACCTGGTGGTGTTCAATCTTGAAGAAACCGATTACGTTTGCGACTACATCCTCAACGGCGGCGACAAGCAGGCGTTCCTGGAGCGCTTCAAGGGCGCGTATTCCCAGGGGTTCGACCCCGACCTGCATCTCAAGGCGGTGGGCATCGCCAACCAAACGACCATGTTCCGCGGCGAGACCGAGGAAGTGCAGCGGCGCTTCAAAAAGGTCATGGAAGCCAAATACGGCGCGGACAAGCTGTCCGAGCATTTCCGGTTTTTTGACACCATCTGCGGGGCGACGCAGGACCGCCAGGACGCCTTGGGCGAACTCCTCAAAGAGCCCTTGAACCTGCTGCTGGTCATCGGCGGCTACAACTCTTCGAACACCTCGCACCTGGCGGAGATCGGCGAGAAAGTGTTGCCCACCTATTTTATCAAAAACGCGGCCAAAATGGTTTCGCCGGAACTGATCAAGCATTGGGACCAGCACCAGCAAAAAGAGGTGGAGACGACCGGCTGGTTCCCGGCCAAGGCAACCTATATCGGCATTACCGCCGGCGCCTCCTGCCCCAACAACCTTATCGAGGAAGTCATCCGCCGGCTGCTCGAACTGCGGGGACTGACGGCCGACGCCATCATTTGAGCCGCCGGCGGTGTCTGGATATGCCTTGCGCCCGCGAACAACTGGAGCAGCGCGAAGCCGCCACCCTGGCGCCTTATGCCCAGCTCAGCGCCGCCACCCGGGGCCGGGCGCACCGGGAACCGCCGCCGGAGTGGCGCACCCATTACCAGCGGGACCGCGACCGGGTGATTCATTCCCGCGCCTTTCGCCGCTTGGAATACAAGACCCAGGTTTTTCTGAACGGCACCGGCGATCACCTGCGCACCCGGCTCACCCACACCATGGAGGTCGCCGCCATCGCGCGCAACCTGGCCCGGGCGCTGCGGTTGAATGAGGACCTGGCGGAGACCATCGCGCTGGCCCATGACCTCGGGCATTCGCCCTTCGGCCACAAAGGCGAGCACGCGCTCAACCACCTGATGCGGGACCACGGCGGGTTCGAGCACAACCGCCAAAGCCTGCGCCTGGTGGAACGGCTCGAACAGAAATACCCGGGGTTTGCCGGCCTCAACCTTTCCTGGGAGGTCCGTGAGGGGCTGCTGAAGCACGGCGCCGGCGAGGGGCATCCCGGTTTCGACCCCGGCTTTCCGGCGAGTTCAAATTCCCTTGAAGCCCAGGCGGCCAACCTGGCCGATGAAATTGCCTATTACAGTCACGACCTGGACGACGGCTTGGACAGCGGCTTGTTGGTGGAAGGGAAGCTCGCCCGTGAAGTCGAGCTGTGGCGGCAGGCTGATCGCGCCGTCCGCCGCCAGCATGGCCGGTTGCCGGACGAATGCCGGCGCCATTTCATCATTCGCTGTCTCATTGACACCCAGGTGCGCGACGTGGTGCTCACCAGCGAGAAGTTAATCCTCCAATCCGGCGTGCAATCGGCGGACGACGTTCGGCGTCAGCGCCGGCCCCTGATCCAATACAGCCCCCGGCTGCAGGCGGCCAACCGGGCTTTGCGCCGCTACCTTTACCGCAACCTCTATTACAATCCCGCCGTGCATGAGCCCAACCTGCGCGCGGTGCGGATGTTGGAGCGGCTGTTTCATTTCTACCTGGACAACAAAAAAATGCTGAGCGAGCAGACCCGCCGGCGCGCCCGCCGGGAGGGTTGGCACCGCGCGATTTGCGATTACCTCTCCGGCATGACCGACCGCTACGCGACCTTGGAATACCAGCGGCACTTTGGCCCGAAGGAGTGACGCGCCGGCCGTGAGGTTCCAGCTTTCCTTGCGGAAAGTGTTTCGCGCCCGCCCGCAGACCGCGCTTCGTCGCCTCAGTGACGACCGCTTGGTCGATCTGGATTGCCACCAGCCGGGAGTTGAGCGCATCACGCTCGCTGACCGCCGCCGCAAGCTGCTTGTCCAGGTCAGCCTTCACCGCTTTGACGCGGCCTTCGACAACCTTCTCAACTTCGCCCGCCGTGGTGGCCGCCCGCAGGGCCGCGGCTTCCTCGAGCTTTCGCTTTTCATCCGCCAGCTTGCGGACTTCATCGGGATCAATGCCCTCGAAGCGCTGCTTCAGTTCATCGCGCTCCTTCATGAGTGCGACATTGGTGGCGCGGAACTCTTCGAGCTTCGCCTTCTCCACCGCGCCGTCCACGTCCAGGTGCCACGCGCCATCACGCTCGACATACAGGTTCGAGAGTTCCGCCGGAACCTCGTACTTCGATTTGATCTTAAACTTGATTGCCATAATTTTCGCTGCCCCTATTCATACACCCTGTTTTTGCGGTTCAGCTTCGTGCTTTCCTTTGGCGCTTTTTCCACTATGACAGTTGAAACCGTCGTGGTGTCACACGATGACAGACCGTGACAAAGATTTTTTCACAAACCGCTTGACGACATTTGGCTTTACGATGTTCCAAGTATCACCATGATCACAGCCCATGACACACATGGAGCAACTGATTTGTGAGTTCCTTGATTGGCAAGGCTACATCGTTAAGAGTAATTTTTGCGTGGGCAAGCGGGCAGCAGGCGGTTGGGAAATGGAATTGGATATTGTCGCCTATCACCACGCGACGAAGCACTTGGTGCAGTATGAGCCTTCCATTGACGCTCTTTCCTGGCAAAAGCGCCTGCAGCGTTATGAAAAGAAATTCAAGGCTGGCAAGACCTACATCTTCACGGAAGTATTCCCGTGGTTGCCTCCAGACACAGAACTTCATCAGATTGCGGTGTTTATCAGCCACCCCCGAGGGAGGGATACGATTGCAGGCGGCAAGCTCGTGTCAGTTGATGAAATGATGGCCGAGGTTCGCAACAAGGTTATCCAAAACGGCCCGATGTATAAGAACGCGATCCCGGAGCGATATCCGCTGCTTCGCACCATTCAGATGGTCCAGTGCGGTTATTACAAGTTGCTTTGAGACAAATCCCCGCTCTTTTTCTGAGCCGCAATCAGTTTGTTTTCCTCAGCGTTCTTGCGGCCGTCCGGCAGAATCTCCGAGCGCCGGAACTGCTCGAACATCGTGTCTTCGCTGATCGCCCCGGCCTGCCACGCCGCCACCAGCGCGGTCACTTCGTTGGGCGACATCCCACGCGTGCGGAAGTCCGTGTTCAAATCAATCAACGCCTGGTCATCCGTGATGTCACCCGGCTTACTGATAGAAATCGCTTTTGGGCACCGTTTATGCTGCTACTTGACGCGATGCGGTTATGCTCGTACTAGCGATTACTCGCAGCGCGTTTCTTCTCCATTCCCAAGCCCCGTCCGCGCGTCACCGGTCCTGGCTTGGGCATTTTGAGTTCGCGCAGCCGTTTTTCGCCATCGGTTCGCTTCACTTGCGCGGCCGAGTCATCAATCTGATTGTCGTATTCAAACGACTCGTTCTCCGCGAGGTAGAGTTCGCGGTCATGGCGGGCGTTGGCCCACTCTGTGTACCGGTAAGATGCTGTTCGGACGGAGCGTCCGACAACATCGGTGTCAGTGGCGACATCGTAGTGATAGATCATACTGAAGGCGTGCGCATCGGGCGCGGGCGCGGCCGAGTTCAACGCGGGCACGAGACTTTTTCCTTCCAAACCCAGTGGCGCTTTCAAGCCGGTCAGTTCGGCGAGCGTGGGATAAACATCGAGCAACTCGACCGGCTGCGTTACCACCTTGCCGCGTGGGATACCGGCACCGGTGAAGATGAGCGGCACGCGTGTGGCGTTTTCAAAGTTGGAATGCTTGGCCCACAAGCCGCCGTGGTCGCCGAGGTGAAACCCGTTGTCGCCCAGAAGAACCACCACCGTGTTGTCCCAGAGACGATGGCGGTCGAGTGTGTCCAAGAGCAGCCCCAGATTGTCATCCGTGAAGGAGATGCAGGCGAAATATGCGGCCACGGCCCCCGCGCGTGATTCTGGCTGATCGGACTTGGACAACTCGGTTTGGAGCGCAATGTCCGGCACCTTGTTCATGGGGGGAGATTTCGGCAACGGAATTCCCGGCGGATAGAGATCGAAGAAACGCTTGGGCGCCGTCCATGGCAGGTGCGGTTTGTGAAAGCCCATCGCCAGAAAGAACGGCTTACCGGACTTGGCCTGTTCGGCAAGCTGGTTCGCAACCGCACGCGCATTCAGTCCATCGCGCGTCTTTGATCCATCACCGTCAAGCACGTACCAGCGCGGAACCCGATCCTCTCCGCCATACCGCGCCGTGAGTGCGGCCTTCTCCTGAGCATCATCGCCGTCGCCGTCCTGATAAACGTCCCACGATTTGGGATCGCTGTGGCTCGTCGAGTGATAGACCTTACCGGCCCCGAGGCAGAAGTAACCGTTCTCGCGGAACAACTGCGGCAGCATGGTCGCCTCCGGCATCGCCTTTCGCGGCGCGAGTTTCGCCGCGTAGATGCCAGTGGTCTCCGGTCGCCGACCGCTGAGGAAGGACGCCCGACTGGGAGCGCACAGCGCATACTGGCAATAGGCCCGGTCAAACCGCACGCCGCAAGCCGCGAGCCGGTCGATGTTGGGCGACTTCACCACGCGATTGCCGTAGCAGCCCAGTTCCGTATTCAAATCGTCCACCACGACGAACAGCACATTGGTGTTGGCACCGGCGCTGGCAATTGCTGAGAGCAGAACCAGAATGCAGAACAATTTCATATTTTTTGATCCCTCTTCTCCAAGTCGGAGAAGAGAATATTTCCATTTAGCCACTTGGCATTATCTGAATAAAGCTTTCGCCAGGCGGCAGCCCGTCCGCGACCTGGCACCCTGAAAAGAAGCAGGTTAGTAGATGTTGCCATAGCGCACCACGTCCGGCAGAACGTCCACCGCCGTCTGCACCCTGGGTTTCGTCTCACCCGCGACCTTTTCCATCAGGATGGTGGTTCCGCTCAACTCCGGCCGCTTAACGGTCTCGCCGAACTGGAGCTCGCGGGCCGCCTGGCCGCTCACCAGCGCTGCTGTACCGGCCTCGTTCCAGATCTTGAGGAACGAAGGCTTCCCGCTGTCAAGCTCCGCCTCAATCGTCCAGCCGTCCACAACCACCTGCTTGCGGCCGTCTGCCGAGACCTGCTCCTTGCAGGGTTCAGGATTTTCTATCGATACCGGGCGGATGACGTTCAGGAACCGGAGCTTGGCCACCGGATTGGTGACCGCCATATAAGCGTGCCAGTGATTCACCGGCTTCATCCACGCTTTCATACCCACTTTCCAGAACAGTTTCTTTTTGAGCAACTCCTGATCTTCACCATGCCACTGGTCGGTTAAAGTCGTGTTCAGCGCTTCCGTGGTGAACAGCTGCGCGACCGCGACGATGTTGGTGCCGGACAGAATCCGGTTATCGGACAGCTTTTGCAACTGGTCGTGGTTATTGAGCATATAGGTCCAGGTAATCGGTTTTTTCGCTTCGAGCTCGTCGTAGACGATGACCGTGCCGGTTTCCAGCAGCGCGAGATGGCGCCGCCAGCGGGTCACGCCCGGCTTAATGAATCCGCCTTTCTCCGTCAGAGCCAGTCCGGCCCCCTTCAGGTTGCCTTCGTGCCGGGTGAACTTGCCGCTGAACGCCTGCGAGGCATCACCCAGGCAGTAGCTGATTTTATCGCCGACGAGGAAGCGCGGCATCCAGCCGTACCCGCTGGAGTCAAGTCCTTCGCAGACGTTGCCGCAGGGCAGAATGCTGTTTTTCGCCCGGGTGTGCTTATAGTTCTGCAGCGAGAAGTAATCGCCGGAAGAGCTGTAATACCCAGTCGCTTCAAAGGCCGCCTGCCCGTTGTAGCTGATGACGAAAGCATTGTTTCCGGGATGCCCGTGGCCGATCAGCCCGAACGGACAGGAACGCATCAGCACCTTCACATTGTTCGTGGGATCGCCGGGGTTTGTGCAAAGCACCACCAGTCCGGTATCACGGAACAGGACGCCCTTCTCCGTCAGTGGCTGAATCGGCACCGCCGGATTTTTGCGGTTCGGCAGCGGGGCCTTGGCCAGGGCTGGCAAGGCGTACCAGTCGAGCAGCCGCAGTTCCGTCACGTTCCGCGCATTCAGTGAATTCTTGTCCGTATCCCAGCTGAGCTGACTGTAGCGGTCGGGATGGTAGACATTCAGCATCTCTGCCAGAGCGGTCATATAGGTGTTGCCGTCACCCCAGCCGGAGGTTGATCCCGGCAGCGAGATATAGGCCTCCCGCTTGGCGAAATTGGCATACCACGGCAGATCGAAATAGTTGTAGCCGGTGTGGCGCGAAAAGAAAAAAGGCACCTGGAACAGCTCGCGCGCATGCACCTCGAAATAGCCGTACGCCGCCCAGTCGCCTGAGTTACGGTCGCCGACCGGCCCGCGGAAGTTCCACAGGTCGTAGAGATATTCCAGCGCTTCGACCGAGGCCGGAACCTTCTTGTCATACAACACACCGGCCATGACCTGCATGCACGGGATATCGGACTGCCAGTCGTGTTCATTGAGCGTATAGCGCTCCACATCATTGATCCGGCAGTCAATTGCGCCGAACAGCGCATCGCTCAGAATCTTGCGGATCTTTTCACGCTCGTCGACCGGCAGCTGATCATGCAGCAACTCGTAATAAAAAGCGACCGGCGTCGGCACTTCGAAAAAGAAGCCTTCGCGGGGGTTGAATTTTTCATTCGCCAGAATGAAGTCGATCGCTTTTTTCATTTCCGGGATGTACACCGGATCTTTCGTAAGCGCATAGGCCGCCAGATACGGATTAACCACGCTCCACAAGAATCCTGATTCGATCTGGACCTTCGCATTGGCGCTTTTTTTGTCCGCCGGGATTTTGGACTTAAGATCCGCCGCGCTCTTCGGCAGGACAATCGGAATCTTCGCCTTAGCCTTCAGGGCTTTTTCCACCTGCGCGCGGAACTCTGCATCCTGCGGCCAGAGCTTGCCCACTTCCTCCGCCTTGCAAATCACGCGCGGCAGCGGACTCTTATCCAGCGCCTCCGCCAGCACCCGGAAGGGCGGAACCTTATTGTCGCGGGCGTCATCCGCGATCCGGAAACTGCAGGTCTTTGAAAAGTTAAACGCGCCGGTGCCAACCTGGCGGTAGCCGTACTGCCAATACCAGACACCCTTGGTCAGCACCTGATAGGGACTGTAAAAGGACCAGCGCCGCGGGGTGCCCTGAATCACAGCCTTCTTCATCTCCGGGTCCTGCGAAAGCCGGAACACATATTCATAGCCGGTCCGGTTGGGAACCTCCGGTGAACAGAACAGAAAGGGAGGGTTCTCATCAACCGGCAGGCCGTCGACCGGCAGCACGTCATACGGCCCGTCGCCGATATACATCGGATAAAGCTCTTCCGCATCCAGCCGGAGCTCGGCCGTCCGCTCTGCCGCCGCAAAAACTCCGGTACACGCCAGCAACAGGCCGACCGCCAACCACGCTTTCTTATCGTGAAGTCGCATATGATTCCAAAACCCATTCATTTCTTTTTTTCATCATTGGAATCCCACTCGATTGGACTGGCTCATGGTGTGGGTGCGACGTCAGCGTACTGGGCGCGCTCACTGCCGATCTTCACGTCGGTCACATAGATGACTTTGTTGGTGGCGACCGGGCGTTCCTGGTCGAACGCTTCCCGAGCGCCGTCCTTGTCGAGATGCCAGGCGGGATGGTAGATGCCGGTCTTGAGATAGGGCGTGTATTCCACGCCGATCGTTGAATAGACGTTCTGCCCCTTGCGATCCACGACGAGCTTGCCGTCCTTCCAGATTTGCACGATGCCGTCGTCGCGCGGCGACCACTTCGCGTGGACCACCCACGAAACCCACTTCCCCATCACAACCGGATCGTCCAGGTCCGTCTGCCATCCCGTCTTCTTGGTGTGCGGGTCTCCATAAGTCTGCCGGATGTGCCAGCGTGTGTTCGCCACCGAAATTTCGAGGTTTGGATTCGTGGCCTTGCCGTTGCCGGGGATGGCGTGCCATTGCATCACGAGGTCATGGCCGCGCGCGGGATCGAAGACCCACTCGTTCGGAACCAGGACGCGTTCGCCATACCAGCGCTCCTGAAACCCCGGCTCGTGGGGCAACGAGATTTCGGCGCGGAACGAATTGGGTGCCTGCGGAACAAAAAAACGCGCGGCTTTCGTTCCCGCCGCCAGTCCGGGAGCATCTACGATGGCAATTCGCTCCGGCGTTTCACGTTCAAGCCGGTACCGGTCATCCTCGGAGAAGTTCCAGCGGCGAAACTGGCCCGTGCTGAAGTTGTCCTGAAATATGAGCACTTGTTTCGGGTCGAAAACATCCTTCGCCCGGAAGGGCCGGACCGGCTCGGCGGCGAACGCCAGGACGGTAGCCAGACAAACCGCGGCGATCATCGGAAGCTGCCCGTGATTTTTTCTCATTTAGGCACCGGCTAGCGTAGGCGCGCTAGCGTAGCTGTCAAGCCATACCTTGGTTCGTTTTTAAGTTTAAAATCCCCATCCCCCTCAATTCCCCGCCACTGCCGCGTTGTTCGTGATTGCCTGTGCGGCCTGCGCTCCACCTTTCTTCACCATCGCCGCCTCCTCCTCATTCGTCCGCCCTTCCGGCAGCACCTCGCCGCGCCGGAACAATTCCATCATCGAATCCCGGCTCAGCGCCCCGCTTTGCCACGCCTGCACCACCGCCGTGATCTCCTGCGCGCTCAGGCCTTTCGTGCTGAAATCCGTGTTCAGCTCCAGGCGCACCAGCTCCATGCCCGCCTCCGTCGGCCACTCTTCCGTCGAGTTCCACCAGTAAGCCCAGCGCATCACCAGCGTCATGGACACGCTCACGCTCATCGCCAGGCTCCCCAGGATACTGTTCTCGCCGCTCTGCTTCAGCTCGATCGCCTCCGCCGTTTCCCCCACGCGCTTTTGCGTCTCCAGCAAACGCGCCCCCAGAATCGCCATCAGCTTTTCGTCTCGGTCCATCGCCCGCTCGAAAGTGGTCAGCCCTTGACCCGTGTATTCCAGGAACCCGGCCGACGCGCCCGGCGTGTCCGTCACCCACGCCGTGCTGGAACCAATCCGCAACGTCGCCGCCTTGTCGAAACCACTGACCCACGCCGTTGGCAGCGCCGTGAAGTGCATCCCGTGGCGGTAATCAGCGTGCAAACGGTAATGGTCCAGATTCACCGCAATCACATCCCCCAGCGGCAACTTGTCCACTTCGGGCATGGCATTGTTCGGGCCATGAAACACGAACGGAATCAACGGCAGCGGCTTCCCCAACCGCAGCGGAATGCGCGTCTCGACCAGTTCCCATTCCTTCGCGCCCCGCCGCCCCCGCTCCTTCTTGGGCCGCCAGATTTCCACTTCGCACCGCCACCCCCTCGCCGTAGGAGACGAGGTAACGAGACTCTGACTTTTCTCCGGCACCAACCGCAGCACCCGAATCTGCTCCCCAGCCCCATCCCCGTCCTCTTCCAGCAATTCAGCCTTCTCCGCGAGCGCCAGCATCGTCAGCAAATTTCGCCCGCCGATCCGCTCCGTCCGCCAATTCAGAATGTTCTCCGCCGCATACAGCGAGGCATAGACTCGGTTTTCGCTTTCGGATTCCCAATCCACCAACGTCCCCGCCCGCCCCACCGCAATGACTTCCCTTACCACGTAGCGCGCGTAATTGGCCAACGAAGTGCCGAGCATGTCGGCATCATTGACGAACTGGGCCATCGCTCGCTCCAACACCGAGCGCGCATTCCCTCGCCCCCTTGGGGGAGAGGGCCAGGGTGAGGGGGTGGCTTCTCCGGCTTTCGTGTCTTTCGTGTGTTTCGTGGTTCCAACCCCCGGCACCTTCACAAACGGCGGTCGCCGGAAAATCAAACCCAGGTAACCGTCCGCCGTCCGAGCCGTCGCGTTGAAAAACGCCGCCCGCGCCCGATACGCGGAATACTCCTCATCCGTCTGCGCCTCCAGTCGCGGCAAATACCTCTCGCCGGCCGACTTCACCGCGTCTTCCCCGGCGATCACATCGCGCGCCCGCAGCCACGCCAGCAGCGCCCCGTCATACTCCGCATGAGTCGTGTTCACCGGCATAATGTCACCCCTCCTTTTCCCACGCCTCCAACTTCAACCGCGCCGCCCGTTCCGGATCCCGCTTCTGCAAGCGCATCTGCTCCGTCAGATTCCAATACTTCCGCGTGAACGGATTCCGCATCGGCAACACCGGCTCGGCCGGGTCTCCGGGCGGCAGTGCCCCCGCCGCCGCCAGTTGTGCCCGCGTCCATTCCGCCGCCGTCAGCACATCTTCACTCCCCTTGGCCCGCAAAACCGTCTTGCCATCCGCCGCCACGGGGAAGACGCCCCCATTCACCGGACGGAACACCTCACGCGCCCGCCACACCACTTCCTCGGCCACCTTGGCGGGTGCTTTCGCCTCGCGGCACAACCGCCGCACCTCAACTTCCACCCGCAACAGCTCTTGCGCCGCCGCTGGTCTTCCATCTGCTGCCTGAGCGTCCATTTCTCCGGCAGCACCGCCGCCCCGTGATCCGAAACCGTTGCATTCATATTCATGCCCCGATCCTAGCACGCTTTTTTGCGCGATCCGCCCACCCGCCAGCAACCCCACTGCGCCACGCTGCGGCGTGCTGCGCGACCTCGCACCACGCTGTGCCAAACCCGCACGAAATCCATTTGACACCCTTCCGCCATCCTGCCTTCTGCCATTTCGCAAGCCCATCGGGACAAAAGCCAATAGTCCAGGGCCAACAGCGCTTCCGGACCGAGTTCAGCGTGGTGCTTTTCTGTTTGAGTAAAGCTTTTGGATGCGGTTCAATACGGCCACATGAACTTCGACAGCGTCATCGCAGATTTGGATGCCCGCACGGCTGAGGCGGTGGCGTTCTATTGGCAGACACGGCAGCGCCAATCCACGGAGCAGGCGGCGCGGGGCAACAGCGACCAAGGGAGCCGCTCGGCGGTCACTGGCGGCGCACAGATGGATAGGTTCCTTGAGTTTATCGCAGACTACCTTGTGAGAGTCGGTATTCCACGGTCCTCGATTCATTTTGAAAGCCGGTTGGAATTGCCTGGATTCTTCCGTCCCACCAAAAAGTGGGATCTCTTGGTGGTCAAAAACGACCAGTTGCTCGTCGCCCTCGAAGCCAAGTCTCAAGTCGGTTCTTTTGGGAACAATTTCAATAATCGCACTGAGGAAGCCATGGGTTCGGCTCTGGACCTCTGGACGGCATTCCGGGAAAGGGCTTTCAATCCGTCCGTGTCGCCTTGGCTTGGGTACATCTTCCTTTTGCAGGATTGTGATGCGTCTCGCCGGGCCATTAGGACCGATGAGCCGCACTTCCCCGTCTTCCCCGAATTCAAGAATGCTTCCTACGCCACGCGATATGAATTATTTTGTCGGAAGCTGGTGCGGGAGCGGCATTACACGGCTTCCGCTTTCCTGCTCTCCGATGACGTTCAGGGCCGCAATGGGCGCTACGCCTATCCGGCACCTGACCTAACAATTCACAATTTCATGCGGTCCCTCCTTGGCCATGCTATCGCGCACGTTTAATTCCGGCCCCACCATCCAAAAGCTGGTGTTGGGTGATGCTCGTCGGCTGCGGTTCATTGACGACGAGAGTGTTCATTTAGTGGTAACTTCGCCACCTTACTGGAATTTGAAGCGATACAACGAGCACCCCGAACAGCTTGGGCATGTCCAGGATTACGAGGTGTTCCTCCACGAATTGAACAAGGTTTGGGAAGAGGTTTACCGAATTCTCGTTCCAGGAGGGCGTTTGGTTTGTGTCGTAGGGGATGTCTGCGTTTCGCGCCGAAGCTTCGGCCGGCATGTGGTCTTTCCACTCCACGCGGATATTTGCGTGGCCTGCCGCAAACTCGGTTTCGACAATCTGAACCCCATCGTCTGGCATAAGATTGCGAACGCCTCGTATGAGGCCAACGGCAACGGCGCAGGATTTTTGGGCAAACCGTACGAGCCAAACGCCATCATCAAGAATGACATGGAGTTCATTTTGATGCAACGCAAGCCGGGGGGATACCGGCAGCCCACCGATGAACAGCGCGAGAAGAGCAGACTGACCAAGGAAGAATACGGAGCCTGGTTTCGGCAAATTTGGACGCTGACTGGCGCTTCCACACGCGAGCACCCCGCGCCATTTCCCTACGAACTCGCCTATCGTCTGGTACGAATGTTCTCCTTCTACGGTGACACGGTTTGCGACCCGTTCTGCGGCACTGGTACTACGCTACTGGCAGCCGCCAAGACCGAACGGCACGGTATCGGTGTGGAAATCGATGTCAATTACGCGCGCATGGCTGCCCGGCGCCTCAAGCATGAACTAGGGGGACTTTTTGACCGCACCACTTTGCAGTATTACCGCGTAGATGCTACGGAAGTTGTGCAACTCCGGGAAGACCCTGGCACCTACCGCGTTTCAAAGGCTGCTCTTGAGACCACAGGCGGGATTATGTAATGGAATTATTGGGCTGCGCGTGCCAGGTTGAAATGCGGAATTTTGACGCGGTCGAGAACATTTTCTCGCTCTGAGACGGGCAGGATGTATAAGGAACGGTTTTATGCCGCATTCGTTCAGACATAGCGCCGGCTTCGGCAAGCGGATCGAGTATTGGATTATCGGTCGAATGCTCAAGGAGGGCTTGGACGTTTACGTGCCCCTGGTTGACGACGACGCCATTGACGCAGTCATTCGCAGAGAGGACGGCTCTTTCATCACAGTGCAGATCAAAGCGCGTTCCAAAGATGTCAAGGATGGTGATGCCGCTCTATTTGCCGCGATCCCGCATGAACTTCGTGACAATTATTGGTTCATCTTTTATTCGGAGCGGTTGGATTTGATGTGGATAATGTCGTCGGAGGAATTTATTGCCGAGGCAGTGCAGAACAAAACCGGCAAGCATGTCGGGGTGCGGAGTATCTGGTTTAACGGGCGAAAGCGAGACCCGGCAACCGGCATCCCTCGCGAGTACTGCAAACCGCAGTTTGAACAGTTTATCGCAAAGGATTTCAGCCGCCTTCGCTGACTCTGCGCCCCCGCAAATTCGACCGCGCTTCGTGAATGGCTGGCATGAAGCACCGGCAAACGCTACGATGCTCGTTCCTGCGCGTCTGGGCGTTTGCCTTGCTTTCCCCTCCCAGTCACAAGAGCAGTTATATTCAATGCCGCCCCAGCCCCGGCTCCCGCTTCGCAGGACCCCCGGGGCCGGGTCCCCGCCGCCTCCCGCCGACCCCACCTAACCATCCGGCGGCCCGGTTCATTGATATATAACTGCGCCTTGTGCCCACTCGGGCCGTCCGCCTGTCACGCTCACTGCTATCCCCACCCTCGCGCTCGGTGGGGGGGCAGTGCTCGCGCCAGGCGGTCAAGGCATGCTTCACGCCAGCCACTCACTGCGCTGGCTTTGGCGGAAATCAGGCGGGGGCGCAGGGGACACAGACAATGTCAGCTCACTTGGTTCGAGGTCATACGCGCCATCCCTCGCGTGCTGCTGGCTTCGAAAAAGGAAAAGGCAAAGTCAGCTCAGCCAGCAACACGCCCCCCACCCACCCCCCAGGAATGCTCGCCCCCCCTCCACTCCCCAGGGGGGCTCGCAATTTGTTTTCCCCTGATCCCCTTAAAATCGCTCAATCGCCGCTGGGCTGGAAAAAGTTAGCTCGCTGACGCTCGAAGAATTGGAACGCTCAAACGCCGCTTGGCTTGGAAGAAATCAGTTCGCTGTCGCTCAAAGGATTTGATTCGCTCAGACGGCGCGAGCCTTGGAGATTCCAGTTCGCAAGCCTGTCGCCATGTCGCTGGTGGCCAGTGCGGCACGCACCCGCCAGCCCCTCCGTCGCCTGGTGGCTGGCGCCAACGGCTCCTCCGGGCTCTGTCGGCTTCGGCTTGCTCAGGTTGTTGGTCCCGTCGCCGCCCGCCCGTCCCTCCAGCGCGGGTGCCTTCGGCAAACGCGCTTCCGGGCCGGCCGGGCTTTCTTGGTTGGCACCGCGGCAGCAGTTCCGCTCAGGCCGGGTGCTGGCGCAACGGCCTTCGCCGGGCCTGCCGCCGCTATTCCCCGTGGCCCACTCAGGCAGCTTGGTCGTTTGCCTCGTGGTTCTCCTGATTTTTCTTATTGTTTTTTCTCTTCATTCTTTTTCTATTCTTTTATGCACCTGATCATTATGGACGCCCGGAGCAAAAAGGTTTACCGCCAGTCATTTTCTACTGGCGCTTCTCCCAATTCATCCGGAGAAAAAGGCAAGGCTAGTTTTATGGCTCTTGATCTTATTAGCGATTTTTGGAGGGACTGCGAGTACTTTCTTGGGGTTGCCGAAACAGCTGAGGCCACAGGTGATGCTCTTGTCAGGCTCCGTTCGTTGCGGGTAGCTGTTTCATGTCTTTTTTCTCATCTGGATGGCGTTGTTACAGGGTGCTATCGTAAGGCAAATCTTGAGGAGGTTCGGAAATCACATCCTGATTTTAAGAAGAGGAAGTGCAGCCTCTCACTGAAAATCCAGCTTGTTTCTGAAAAAGCGAATTCTATTTCTCGTGCTGTCTCTGCCCCCCCTTTGAAATTGAGAATCATCCGCGATTTGCTTCAGCATCCCAACGCAGATTTGAACCATACTGTTGCTGATTCATATGATGAGCCAATGTCCCAGGTTGATGTTTTCGGTCTGGAAATATCCGATGTGATTTCAGATAAGACGCAGATTAATCAATGGCTGGATCATGTCTGTAAGGCTCTTGAATATCCTCGTTTTATAGATTGTTGCAAAAGTAATTGCATATACAACTCGAGCATGGTAAATTGGTGCTCATGAAGCGCAGCACCAAGTCAAAGCCGCCGCGAAAACCGAAGCTCACGGCGACGGAGGAGGCGCGTTACCAGAAACGCAAGGCGGCGATTGCCGCCGTTGAGCAAGGCGAGTCCCCCACGGTCGTGAGCCGGGTGTTACAGGTGCCACGAAGAACTCTCTTCTATTGGCTGGAACTCTATCGGGCCGGCGGCTTCGCCGCCCTGCGCGAGGGAAAACGCTCCGGGCGGCCCCGCA
>Ga0101944_10003602_pt1 | contig 21150 bp, 15 predicted proteins | sample DewCreD2012metaG_FD_75245 | JGI IMG/M metagenome (GOLD analysis project Ga0101944, IMG submission 75245) | Hot spring sediment bacterial and archeal communities from British Columbia, Canada, to study Microbial Dark Matter (Phase II) - Dewar... ... | reverse complement strand
CAGGGAGTTGGAAAAATACCGGAAGACCAGGTCCCCTCCGCTCCAGGTCGTTGCGGCGGTTGATGGCTGAAAATAGGCGGGATATTCCCGGACAATCCAGTCAAAAATGCAATCTACATCCTGCTTGAACAATTTCGTCCGGAAAACCTCCCTTTGGCCGTTTTCCAATTTCTTTCCCCAATTTGCAGTCCAAAATATTTGGGTTCCATCAAAGCTTAAGGCGGCCGCTGCTTCATCCCGGTAATCTCCATCGTATGTGTTGTAGGTAGGGGTGATTCGTAATACTCGCGGATTTTCGTTCGCTGGTTTCATTTCGACCATAAACAGTTGATTGTTGGCCCATTCATCGTTGGTCTCTGCATACGTACTAATGAAAATCCATCCGGGGTTCATGGATGTGTAAAACTTTCCATAATGAAATCCATTTCCCCATCCCATATCTTGATGAGCAATGATACTGATTGTTTCACCCGTATAGATATTTCTGGCCTCGGTATAATCGGTACGATTGTTTTGTGAAACGAACATTTCATTACCCGCCATATCAAAAGACCAGCCGGAATGGGTTTCATCAACGGCGATTTTGACAGGGTTCTTGAAGTCCAATGTCCAAGCGTGTGGGCCATCAAGCGGCGTGCCGATATCTTCCGGTCTGTTTTCCGCCCAACACCTTCCATAATGGGTAATCACACGAGTCCCTTTCGGGGATATTTCTACCATATTCGGTCTGGGTAGAGATTTTGTTTTCCCCACATCCGATGGTTTCAATATTCCAAGAATTTTATCGGATTCAACATCATAGGTAATTATGCGTAAAATTGGAAATTCTTTACCATTATACCGGCCCCTTACCATGAAGGCCCAGTACCGGGAATCTGCGGATGAATCGCCCTCTACATCGTTCAGTATTTGTACACCGTCTGGAAAATCCTTCGAAAAATCATGAATAACCGATCTCGTTTTGTCTTGATTCAGTACATCCATCGCATACAATTTCATATCAGCAACAAAATAGACCCTCGTTGGATGCAGCCCGGAGTAATCCCAACGAATTTCATTCACCTCACCGATCGACTCGGTATCATTCAACCGCAGCTTATCGATAACCGCATAATCATCCACCCGGTAAACCCATGAACTTGTCGAATCCTCACCATGCACCAGAAGATATTGTCCTGTTGTATTCAGAGGGGTATAGCGCGAATAAACGATAATCAACCCTGGCTGATCGATCGTTGGATCATGAATGTCCGTCATTCGGGTAATCGGAACCCCCGTTGTCTGCTCAATAATGGTTTGTCCCTTTTTAGGAACAGTGGAGTAGTTCGGTAAAATAATGTCTCTGCCAGATATCAAATCATCGTAACCATTCGAAGCATAGGCGGAACAACCGATCGAGATATCGGGGGGTCTATCCGTATTAGACATCCGCCAATTTAAAATGAAACAAGTTAAAAAAGTCAGGAGTACAATATCGATAAGTCTTTTCATGATGCCACCCCGTCCAATATCTTTTGTAATTGGATATGGTTCGAACGCTAATCGACCACGTTTACCTTGACTGGGTTGATATAAAGAGGGGACTCTGTTCTTCTTGCTTTTCCACCTGCGAAACAATCGGGCTCAACCACAAATTTCCCGGTTGGTCAGGCAGTACACTGGAACCCGAACAAACATCGAGGATGCTGGCTTTACGACGCTTGTAGTGGGTCTCGCAGCCATTGGCGTAGCGTTCCGTGGCATCCGCGAAGACTCTGGGGGAGGAAATCGCTTTTAAATCAGATTTATTTCAATTTCTAAATTAGGTGTCAACAAAATAATCACACAAAATTTTGTAGAGGCAGCAATCTGCAATGCGTGAAAGCCTATGGCAAACTCTGAAAGAAGGAGAAGGTACAATTTAGTCAATACCCATCAGCCAGGATGTTCCGGTTTTTTGAAAATTCAATTTCATAGAACATATCATCCCCCTCTGTGTCAATGTAGCTGAGACATTTTTCACCCTGTAAATTGAACTAGTTAAAAAGGGGGAGGGAGCAATAGAATCATCAAAGAAGATGAAGCGGCCCTGGTTTGTGGATTAGTGGAACGTCTGATAGAGGAGGGAGACATAGCTCGCGACCTTCTAAAACGAGCGCCATGGATTTGGATTTCGTGAATTTTAGATTGACACATTCCATCCAATATGGCATGAATACCCAAAATCTCGTATATTCAAATATTGCATATCCCCGCTTAAGCTCGCCACTCACACATAACGCCCGTCAGGTCAGGGATCGCTCGGACACAAGGATGTGTGTCCACTACCATGCGCTGCACCTATGTCCCTAACCGACATCTGTCGGATGTCGCTTGATGATACAGTTTTTGTCACCTGTAGCCACCTCATCACCACACCACTTTAAAGCCAAACCGTTTTGATTTCATTCTGTCCGTGCTCCCTCAAACCATAGCTGTTTAATCTCCAATCAAGGAGGATTCACCAGATCCGACAGAAGGGGACATCGATTGTTCCATGAGAACCTTAGGAGGTATGCCGATGAGAACAAACAGAATGCGTTGTGTTCACACAGGAAACGGTACCACCATCCTTGCAGCAATCTTCTGGATTTGGTTATGCTGCTCCTCGTTCGTCGTATCTGCGGTGGCAGCCGATAATCCCAGTCCGCCATCTTCTCCGATCAAACTGATTTTCATTCACCACTCTACCGGCGGAAACTGGCTGGCGGATGCCAACGAAAGCGGGCCTTATGGTATGCTGGGAATAGAATTGATGAAAAACAACTATTATGTCAGCGCCACCAACTATGGCTGGGGGCCCGACAGCATTGGTGACCGTACGGATATTGTCAACTGGCCTGAATGGTTTACCGGCATCAATCATGGAGCAATCCTAACAGCCTTGTTTGCAGAGACGGGTCAGAATATTCTGGAATATGGTGATTGGACCCGGCTGTCAGCGGATCCGGGCGGCGAAAATCAGATTGTTCTATTCAAATCCTGTTTTCCAAACTCCGACCTGTATGGCAATCCGACCGATAGTGCGTATAGTGAACCCAATGACTGGGAGTTTTCGGTTGCAAACGCCAAGGCCGTTTACAACAGCCTGCTGTCCACTTTTGCCGTGCATCAGAACAAACTGTTCGTGGTCATCACTGCACCACCTCTGGCCAAAAACGAATATGCGCCAGATCGACATCAGTCTCCTGCTTCCCGTGCGGCCAACGCCAGGGCATTCAATAATTGGCTGGTTCAAAGCTGGCTGATCGACTATCCTTACAACAACGTTGCAGTGTTCGATTACTACAATGTGCTGACCAGCAACGGCGGCAATGCCGACACCAGCGATGTCAACCAGACCTCGGGAAATCATCACCGATGGTGGAATGGCAGTGTTCAGCATATTCAGGAGCAGGACAACAATTTTGCATCATATCCCACCGGTGACAGCCATCCCAGCTCGGCAGGGCAACAAAAAGCAACATCCGAGTTTGTACCGTTGCTGAATGTATTTTATCACCGATGGAAAACGGAAACCCCTGCCAAGCCGGATGTAGATTGCGTTTTTGACTGGATTGTCCGGGAATATCCCGCCTATTTTCAGCCATCAACCGCCGCAACGACCTGGAGCGGAGGGGACCTGGTCTTCCGGTATTTTTCCAACTCCCTGGCATACCTGGCAGCGTATTTCGGAACAATTCCGGAATTTGCAAACAACCTGCTCTATCTGGGGCCTTTGACCGACAACACCATTGCCAACCTGGGGCCAATCGATATATGGGCCGGTACGTGCAATTGTCAGGAGCAGTCGGAAAACCTTCCCAAAGCAGCCACCTTGATATCTCCAAGCGGAACAACCGGATCGACCCCTACCTTTTCATGGAACGCGGTTTCCAAGGCAACATCCTATTATCTATGGGTCAACGACAGCAACAAGACATGCATCAAGACCTGGTTTACTGCGGCACAGGCTGGCTGCACATCCGGGACAGGAACATGTACGGTTACACCCGGCACCAGCCTGCCGGACGGCTCGTATACCTGGTGGATTCAGGCTGCAAACGAGTATGGAAGTGGGCCTTGGAGCAAAAGCATGACTTTTTCCATATCGACCTCTAAAAGCAAACTGGTCCAGGCATCCGATTTCATCTATCTGGGCGCTTTCCGTCTTCCGGACGGCAGCAACCGCCCCCTGACGTTTGAATACGGCGGTGGTGCCATGACCTACAATCCGAAAGGGGATCCAACCGGAAAGTCGGACGGCTTTCCAGGGTCCCTGTTTATCATGGGCCACAACCGAATGCCATACGGAGAGCTGCCCAACGGCAATCAGATCGCAGAGGTGGATATACCGGTTCCCTCAATTCAGTCCAAGGTCGCCAGTCTGAATCAGTCCCGGTTCATTCAGTCGTTTCACAACGTGGATAACGGCGTATTTGCCGTTTACGATGAAATTCCAAGAGCAGGCATGGCATACCTGAATCACCAGACAACCGGCCCTAAAATTCATTTGTCTTTCGGACAGCATTTTCAGGAATCTACGACACCAACCCATGCCTGGTTTGATACGAATCTGTCGGCTCCGAATCTGCAGGGCGCCTGGTTTATCGGGAACCAGTCTCCATACAGTACATGCGATTACCTATTTGAAATTCCATCAGAATGGTCGGATGTTCACGCGATAGGCAAATATCTGGCAACGGGACGCTTCAGAGATGGAGGATGGTCCGGCATGGGGCCTGCCCTGTTTGCATATTGTCCGTGGACCGACTCTGCCGGAACGCCGGCGCTATCCGATACCCGGCTGCAGGAAACGACACTTTTGCTGTATAAGAGTTCGGAAGATACTCCAAACATTGAAAATGCTCTTCAGGGGTATCAGCATCCGGATGAATGGTCCGGAGGTCAGTGGATTACCACTTCATCCGGGAAGTCCGCCGTGCTGTTTGTCGGGAACAAGGGGGTCGGTGACAAATATTGGTATGGGTACATCAACCCCCTGGGAAGTCAGTATCCGTGTGTGGATGCCGCTTCAGTTGAGTACTTTACGGCTTGCCGAATGGCCAATGGTCAGCCCTGCCCGAGCAGTGACATGATCGAGTGTGAAGGGCATACTTCCTTACGAGGTTGGTGGGCATCGGAATGGAGAGCTCAGATCATCCTGTATGATCCTGCTGATCTGGCTCGGGTGGCTTCCGGTGCGATTGCGTCCTGGGAGCCGCAGCCGTATACCAGTTTCAGCATTCATGACCGGATGTATCTCAATCCGGACCAGGTCGATACGGAAGCACTGGGTACAGGGGTGCAGCGCCGTGAGTTGATCGGAGATGTGGCCTTTGACCGTGCCAATGGTTTGTTGTACGTTCTGGAGCTTTTTGCAGATGGCGCAAAACCGGTCGTACATGTCTGGCGGGTAAGCTGAAATTCGGACAACCAAATCAAATAGACCGGCTATCCGACTTGCCATGAAGGCATTGATCGGAAGATGGTGTTGATGGGCATCGGATTTGATCCGAAAAAACGACAGATTATAGATTGGCAAACAGAGATGAATGTTCGCTGACGGCACTTCTATTCCAAATCCGCCGCACATACAAATGCCGCCCCCCTTCCACATCTCGTGAAAATGAGGAAGAAGGGCGGAAACATTGGAAGGTTACGCCCTGCGATCCTTCCCTCTGAACGCTTTCGTGGTTCCAAAAGCCGGATCACACCACAGGCCAGCGCTTCTCCGGAGAAATGTCGGAAGCAAAGAGGTGCCTGCCCCGCTCCATCGCGCAAAAATCCCCGCACATCGTGCAGGTGCGGTCGTCTTCCGGGGCCCGGGCGTTGCGGATGGCCCATGCCTTGTCCGGAAACATCAGCCGGGAAAACTGCTCTTCCCATAGGCTGTCACGACGGGCCAGCGATACGAGTTTTTCCCTTTCGCGTCGATGGGGATACTTGGCGAGATCTCCGATATAGGTGCCGAGACGGGTCGCCCGGATCCCTTCCCGAATGTCCTGCTCATCGGGAAGGGCCAGGTGTTCCGCAGGAGTGATCGTGCAGATGAGATCCGCCCCATAGCGGGCGGAGAGGGCCGCACCGATGGCGCCTGTGATGTGATCGTAGCCTGCGCCGCTGTCCGCCGGGAGGGGACCGAGAACATAATACGGTGCATTGCCGCTCATCCGCTTTTCCAGCACGATGTTGGCCTCGATTTCATCGAGGGGCACGTGCCCCGGACCTTCCACCATCGTCTGGCACCCGGCCTTCCGGCCGATCTCCGCCAGCTCGCAGTTGACCACCATCTCGGCCATCTGCGCCCGGTCGTGGCTGTCGTGGATGGCTCCAGCCCGGATGCCGTTTCCGAGGGACAACACGGCATCGTATTTCTTCATGATGGAAAGCACCCGGTCGAACTGCTCATACAGGGGGTTTTCCCGGTTGTTGTATTCCATCCAGCTCACCATGAAGGTGCCGCCTTTCGATACCAGGCCGCCATAGCGGTACCCCTGGTTGCGCAGCCGCTCGATGCTGAACCGGTTGATACCGCAATGAACAGCCATGAAGGAAATGCCATCGTCGAGTTGCTTTTCGATCAGCTCGAAGAGGTATTCGGGATCGAGGCGATTCGGGTTGCGGTATTTGTGAGCGGCATCGTAGAAGGCCTGATAGAGGGGGACATTGCCCACGGGAAGTGTCACGGCATCGAGAACCGTGCGGCGGATCCGGTTGAGATTGCCTCCTGCCGAAAGCTCCATCAAGGTGTCGGCCTTTTCCTCCTCGGCAGCCCGGGCCTTTCGGACTTCGAGATCGAGGTCGCAGATGTCCGATGACGTCCCCAACGACGCATTGACTTTGGTGGCAAGTCCACTTCCGATTCCTACGATCTTCTGAAACGGCCGCTTCGGATGGTGCAGAATGACGATCTGCCCCAAAGCCACCTTCTTCAGGACTTCTTCCGGTGCAACCCCCTCCTGCCGGGCCACCTGCTGCATCTGCTCCGTGATCACGCCTTCCCTTGCCCATTCGATCTGTGTCTTCATGTCCAATGCTCCTGTAACGTGTTCGGCGAAATGCTATTGTGCGCATCCCGCCTCCATGATCATCAGAAACGATGGACAGTCGTTTCCCGGCCGATCGTCTCTTGACGACGGATACCTCCGACAAAAAAGGCCGTATCGCATTCGCGATACGGCCTCATTGGACAATCGGTCCGATTTCCGGATTCGGGCAGGTCTTCTGACTTGCAGATCATCCCTTCATCACGCCTTCCCATCGCCTGAACGGCACGACAGTGGCATCCGGTGATGTCGGTCCCTGCTTACAGCGCCGGTCCAACGTTACGGATTTTCACCGTATTCCCTTTTCACGGCCGCAGCCGGCCGCACCTGAATCCCTTCATCGTCAGAAACATATCACATTCAGAGCAGGGAGAAAAGATGGAACATCCAGCCGTCCCGCTCCAGCCTTTTTTCTATCCGAAATACCGTACGGCATTCTCGAAGATTCTCGTCCCCAACACATCCACCGTTTCATCGACTGCAAGCCCTCGGGACCTTCTTTCCCGAACGCGGGTCCAGTCCGGATGGTGGGTGGGGTGGTGGAAGGCTTCCGGATGCGGCATGAGGCCGAATACCCGTCCTGTGGCATCGCAGATGCCGGCGATGTCGTCGATCGAACCGTTGGGGTTTTCCGGAAAGCGGCCGCCCGCTGCCTCCCCGTTTTCGAGGGCATATCGGCAGACAATCTGACCTTTCCGCCGAAGGGCCTCAATCACATCCGGCTCCGCATAGAACTTGCCCTCCCCATGGCGGACAGGAAGGTCGATCCGTTCGATGCCTGTCGTCCAAACGCATGGAGAATCCGAGGAAACAGCGATCCGCACCCATTGATCCCGGAAATTTCCGCAATCGTTGTGGATGAGGGCTACCTGTCGGTTGCCGTAGCGCCCGTCGAACCCCGGCAGAAGACCCAGGTTCACGAGGGTTTGAAATCCGTTGCAGATACCGATGACAAGCTTTCCGTCCTCGATGAACCGATGCATGGCCTCTCCCAGATGGGTGCCCATGCGAACGGCCTGCACCACCCCGGCCCCGTGATCATCCCCCCAGCTGAACCCCCCGCCGAAGGCGAGAATCTGAAAGGATTCGAGGGTCACCTCCCGGTCGATCAGGGCGTTGATGTGCACCCGCTCCGCCGAGGCCCCAGCCTTCTCGAAGGCAAAGGTCGTCTCGATGTCGCAGTTCAGCCCGTAGCCCGTCAGCACCAGTGCCCGTGGTTTCATATCAACCCTCCGAAAGGTCGTTTCCAGGCAGTCCGAAGTTCAGCCACCGGAACATCGATGATGAGCCCTCCATCCTGTCCGTACACCCGGAACGGGGAATCGGAATCGGTCACCCGCCCGATCCGCCCCACCGGCAGCCCGTCCATCACCGCCTCGAAGTCCGCAGTTCGCTCCGGTGCGACCGTCACGAGAAACCGGCCTGCCGATTCCGAAAACAGGGCCTGATCGGCCCGAAGCCGTTCCCGAACCGGAAGATCGGCCAGGTGGACCTCCATGCCGACATCCCCTGCAATGGCCATCAGCCCGGCATGAACACCGAGCCCTCCACTGTAGATGCCGTGGACTGCAGAGACAAGCCCCCGATCGAGGGCTTCGGACAAGGCCCGATAGGTCGGCAGGACATCCTCAGGCGTCACCTTCGGCACCCGAAGGCCCACATACCCGAAACGGTTGTAATAGATCGATCCGCCGAGCTCGTTTGCCGTGCGCCCGATCCCATAGAGGATGTCTCCCGGGATCTTCGGGTCCATCGTCTGACAGCGGTCCATGCTGCGGACGATCGACACGGCGGAAAACTGCATCGTCTCGAGGGCCGACACCTTGTGTGTCTCCCCGTATCGGCCCGGCAGATGACCGTCGACGTACATGCTGTCTTTGCCGGAAAGAAGCGGAATCCCGTAAGCCAGGCACATGTCTTTCAAAGCCAGACAGGCCCGAACAAGCTGGGCGGCCTTGAAACGGCCGTCCGGGTTGCGTTTGGGATCATACTGGATGTTCGGCCAACAGAAATTGTCGACACCGCCGATGTGATCCGGATCTCCACCCACGGCGATGAGTCTGCGCACGGCTTCGTCGATGGCGCACGACACCATCGCTGCGGCATCGATGCGGCTGTAGAACGGCAAAAGCGCCTGCGAAAAGGCAAGCCCCCGCTCCGAGGAGAGCACCGGACGGATGACGGCCGCATCGCTTGGCACATCCCGGAACTTTCCGACAAGCGGCTTGACGGCGCTGGTTCCCTGCACCTCGTGATCGTACTGCCGGGCGATCCACTCCTTCGAGCAGACGTTCGGATCCGCCAAGAGATCACACAAAAGTGCTCCATAATCCTTCGGCTCCCCCAACACCGGCTCGAAGAGCCCCCGCCGCTCGGGCCTCACCCATTCGGCATCGAAACGCCACTGGGGAAATCCGGAGTCGAGGAAGGCCAGATCAACGTAGGCACAGGTGACGCCGTTGTAGGTGATGTGGAGCTTTCCCGTATCCGTGTAGCTGCCGATGGGGGTGCTTTCGACGGCGTGCCGACGCGACAAGGCCAGAAACGCATCCAGGTCTTCGGGTCGAACGGCCACCGTCATCCGCTCCTGGGATTCACTCACCCAGATTTCCCACTGATCGAGGCCTGCATACTTGAGCGGAGCCTTTTCGAGCTCGACATGGCAGCCGTTCGAAAATCGGGCCGACTCGCCGATCGAGGAGGAAAGCCCCCCGCCCCCGTTGTCGGTCACAAACTGGATAAGCCCCCGATCCCGGGCCTCGAGGAGGAAATCGTGCATTTTCTTCTGGGTGTAGGGATCTCCGATCTGTACATGACCGGCAGGGGTGCTCTCGGAGAACACTTCCGAGGAAGCCGTCACCCCATGGATGCCGTCCTTGCCGATCCGGCCTCCGCACATCACGATCACGTCTCCAGGGGATGTGGTCTTTTCGGCGGTCGGCTTTCCGAGAACCCGGTTGGGCATGATGCCCAGGGCCGTTACGAACACGAGGCATTTTCCCATATAGCCTGGATGAAAGAAGACCTGACCGAAGGGGGTGGGAATGCCGCTCTTGTTCCCGCCGTCCCGCACCCCTTCGATCACACCGTCCAGAAGCCGCCGTGGGTGCAAATGGGGTTTGAGATCGCCGCTGTAGTCCCTCGGGCCTACACAGAAGCCGTAACTTCCCATGATGAGGCGGGAGCCTTTTCCAGTGCCGAGCGGATCCCGGTAGACACCGACGATTCCCGTGATCGCACCGCCGTATGCCTCCATGTTGGAAGGGGAATTGTGCGTTTCGCCGGTGATGACGTAGTCGTTTTCATCATCGAAGCGACCGATACCGGCATTGTCCCACAGAACGGAAACGACCCAGGGTTTTTGGGCCTTCAGGGCGAGGGTCGGCTCCTGGATGCAGGTCTTGAAGAGGTTGTCGATGAGACGCACATCGCCGGTGTCGCCGTCCACATAGCGGAAGAGACCCCGAAAGGTGTTGTGGTTGCAGTGATCGCTTCTGGCCTGGGAAATGTATTCGAGCTCGACATCCGTCGGTTCGGCAAGGCCGACTCGGGCCCGTTCGGAAAGAACGACAGGATCGGTGAAATAGGCCCGAATGACCGGAATGTCGTCGGGGTGAAGAGCAAGGTTCCGCTCGCGGCTTAGGCGGGCCAGGGTGTCGTCGCTGTCCACCCGGATGACGGAAACCGTGGGTTCGTGATCGAGCCGCACCCGCGGCAAAACGATCCCGATCCCGTCGGTCGGATTCCACCCTTCGGGCAAATAGATCCGCCACTGTTGGATGATGGCGTTCGCCAGAAGCTCCCGGGCGATGAGATCGAGCCGTTCTTCGGAAAGCGCATCCTCGCTTTCGATACAGTAGCGCTTCGAGGTGTACACGGCCGTATCTGCCGCAAGATCACGGCCCAGCACATCCGACATGGCCTCGATGGCTGTAGCTCCGGCATTGTCCCGCACCCCGGGTCGGAACCCCACCCAGATGCATCCGTCGAAGGGCAACGGCAGCGGGCTGTAGGCGGAAATCTGGGTGACCGGGTTGGTGAAGACATCGGTACGCACCCGTTCGAGCTCTTCCGCAGTCAGGTCGCCGTCGATCGTGACGATCCGCACCGTACGCACAGAACGAAGCGAAATGCCGAAGTATTCCTGTGCCTTTTTCCGGATCGAGGCTCCTTCTGCGTCGAAGAGCCCGGGCTTGAGCGCAATTTCCAATCGATGGGCCATAGGGTCACCTGCTGGTTTCGAAGAAGATGCGGGTCAGATCGTTGTAGAAGACGAAGGCCATCAGCAGCACGAGCAGAAAGATGCCGACCTGGTTGGCCACTTCCCGGGTGCGGATGGAGAGCGGTTTTCGGGTGACCGCCTCGATGAGAAAGAAGAGCAGATGGCCGCCGTCCAGCACCGGAATGGGCAGAAAGTTCAGGATCGCCAAATTGATGCTGATGACCGCAATGAAGTAGATGAGGTTCTCGGCGCCTTCCCGCGCCTGCTGCCCCGCCATTTCGGCAATCAGGATGGGGCCTCCCAGGGTCTTCGGAGAAAGGGTGCCGTCAATCAGCTTGACAACGCTCATCACCGTCAATCGGGCGATTTTCCACGTCTGACCGACACTTTCGACGACGGCCTCGCCGATGCCGATTCTTTTGGATGCCGTCATCCCCGAGGCCGTGATCCCGATGACATACCGCTCGGAATCTTCACCGAAGAGGTTCTTGACCGTTCTTCGCGATGGTTGGACGTCGACGGTGCGGGTTTCACCCTCCCGCTCGATCGTGATCGACAGGGGCCTGCCCTTCGAGTTCAGGATGCGCTCCGACATCGCCTCCCAGGAATCGACGGCAACGCCATCGATGGCGACCACCGTATCCTGCGACCGGATCCCCGCCCTCGCCGCCGGCCCGTCCGGATCGACGCCGCCGATGTGGGGTTTGAAATAGAAAATCCCCGAATACAAAAACACCCCGAAAAAGATCAACACCGCCAGGATGAGGTTGAAGGTCGGGCCTGCGGCCACGATCACGAAGCGGGGCAGCAGTTTCTTGTGGCTGAAAGAAAAGGGAATGTCCTCCGGCGGAATCTCGGCATCCGGCTCCTCCCCGACCATCTTGACGTATCCGCCCAGAGGAACGGCCGAAATCCGATAATCGGTCCGGCCGACGGTTTTCCCCAACAGCCTCGGACCGAATCCAAGCGAAAAGATCTGAACCCCCACCCCGAACACCCGGGCCATCAGAAAATGACCCAGTTCGTGAAAAAAGATCAAGACCCCAAGAACGATGGCGAATGAAACGATGTTGCTGGTCATCGATGACGTTCCCTCTTTCCTTCCCTCAAAGCATCTCCTCCACAAATTGTCTCGCCCACCGATCCGCCTCGAAGATATCCTTAAGGCTTGGACCGGAAACCACCCGATGGGCGGCCATCGTCCGCTCGATGCGGTCGGCGATGTCGGTGAATCCGATCCGCCGATCGAGGAAGGCACCCACCGCCACCTCGTTTGCGGCATTCAGGACCGCCGGCATGGTTTCGCCGATGGATGCGGCCTCTTTGGCGAGGCGAAGGCAGGGGAAACGCCCCTCGTCCGGGGCCTCGAAATGCAGGGCACCCAGGGCGGCGAAATCGGGAAAAGGCTGCCCGATATCGAGCCGCTCCGGCCAGCTCAGGCTGCAGGCGATGGCGGTCTTCATGTCCGGAACCCCCATCTGGGCCATCACCGAGCCGTCACGGAAAGCCACCATGGAATGAACGATGCTTTCCGGATGGACGACAACCTCGATCCGATTGACGGGAACACCGAACAGGTGGTGGGCTTCGATGAGTTCGAGGCCCTTGTTCATGAGAGTGGCCGAGTCGATGGTGATCTTGCTTCCCATCGACCAGTTGGGATGTCGCAGGGCATCTTCCGGGGTGATGCGACGAAATTCGGAGGCAGCAAGCCTGCGGAAGGGCCCACCGGAGCAGGTGAGCAGAATCCGAGCCACATCCTGCTTCCGGTTTCCCTGAAGGCACTGGAAAATGGCGCTATGTTCGCTGTCGATCGGAAAGATAGAGACGTTTCGCCGCCTTGAGGCTTCCATGACCTCTTGGCCCGCCATGACGAGGGTTTCCTTGTTGGCAAGGGCGATCGTCTTTCCGGCCTCGATGGCCGCCAGAACCGCAGGAAGCCCGACAGCCCCCACCATTGCGGCAACCACCGTATCCACATCGGGATGTGCGGCAGCCTGCAGTCGGCCCTCTTCCCCGAATGCAATCTCGACATCGAAGCCGCCCGGTAGCAACCCCCGCAGGGTCTTGGCGAAATCGGCATCTCGAACCACCGCAAGCTTCGGCCGAACGGCTTGAATCTGCTCGGCCAACAACGCCACACTCGTATCGGCAACGAGGGCAGCCACCTGAAACCGATCCGGAAACCGAGAAACGATGGCAAGGGTGTTCCGGCCGATCGAACCGGTCGATCCCATGACAGCAAGTGTCTTCATGATGGGTCATCCCCACATCGTTTTCAGGATCCAGCCGACCGGGGCGGCGAACAACAAGGCGTCGATCCGGTCCAACATCCCGCCGTGACCCGGAAGAATGGCGCCAGAATCCTTGATGCCGTAGGTGCGCTTGATGACGGACTCGAAAAGGTCCCCGATCTGGGAGGCGACACCAAGGCACAAGACCACGACCACGGCCTGAAGGAAGGTCAGTTTCGGAATCCCGAAAGTTGCGATGGGCAGCCCCACGACAAGATTCGATGCAATGCCGCCGAGCGCACCTTCGATCGTCTTCTTGGGGCTGATGGTCGGGCATAGCTTGTTCCTGCCCCTGTACGTGCCGACATAGAGGGCACCGATGTCTCCGGCGAATACCACGGCCAGAAGGAAATAGATCCAGATGACCCCGTCAACGGCCGTGTGGATCCAGACAAGGGAAGAGAGGGAAAGCGGAATGTAGATGACGGCACATACGTGCTTGACGACGGCATCGACGACATCCGGATCCTCCGAAAAGCGGTTCAGGGCGATTGCTCCGACGCAGAGCACCTCCAAAAATACGCCCGCCCAGGCCCCAAAGGAAGATCCGCTGGCTGCTGAAAGAACGATCCACACACCGACGACATATCCCCACGAAGTGAAGAGAAGCCGGGTCATCCGATGGGTTGCGGCATAGAGCATGCGGAAGAGTTCGGACAGGGCGAGAACAGCAACTGCCGCCACCACGGAGGACAATATCCAGCCCTGTCCCCAGGAGATGATGTAGATGAGGATGGGTAGGGCGACAAGCCCCGTGATCCAGCGTGTCCGCATGTTCAGGCCATCCCGAAACGGCGTTCCCGTCGTTGATAGTCCTGCAGAATGGAGATGTATTCTTCCCGGTCGAAATCGGGCCAGAGGGTTGGGGTGATGGCAAGCTCGCTGTAGGCGATCTGCCAGAGCAGAAAATTGCTGATGCGCATCTCACCGCTGGTGCGAATGAGAAGGTCCGGATCCGGCATGGTACGGGTGTACAGCCGATCGGCGATCAGCCCTTCGTCGATCGAAGCGGCATCCAGAACGCCATCCCGAACATCCCGTGCGATGGATGCGACCATCCGGAGAATTTCGGCCCGGCCCCCATAGCTGAGGGCGAGGGTCAGCACCATCGAACGGTTTTCCGCCGTCAGCCTCAGGGTTTCGGCAAGGGTTTCCCGTACGTCTTCCGGAAGACGCTCGATTTCCCCGATCGTATTCAAGCGGATATCGTTTCGCATCATCAGATCACGCTCGCTCACGAGGAAACGCTTCAACAACATCATCAGGGCGGAGACTTCCGCGGCGCTGCGCCGCCAATTTTCCGTCGAAAAGGCATACAGGGTGAGGAATTCGATCCCGATCTCCCGGCTTGCGGTCACGATCGTCCGTACGGTATCGGCCCCCTTTTCGTGCCCGCGCACCCGGTTCATCAGCCGCTGTTTGGCCCAGCGGCCGTTTCCGTCCATGATGATGGCGACATGCTTCGGAAGCTTTTCCGGATCGAGCCCGTATCGGGTGGCATCGGCATTAGAACTCAAGGATTTCCTTTTCCTTTTCGGCGTAGACCCCGTCAATGGCCTTGATGAATTCGTCGGTCATCTTCTGGATCTTTTCCTGGGCCTTGAAGGCCTCGTCTTCGGAAATGTCGCCGTCCTTCTTCAAGGACTTCAACTGTTCGTTGGCATCCCGGCGAATGTTCCGCACCGCCACCTTGTGTTCTTCGCTCATCTTGTGAATGACCTTGACGAGGCTCTTGCGACGCTCTTCGGTCAAGGGCGGGATGGAAATGCGGACGATCTTTCCGTCGTTACTGGGTGTGAGTCCTAAATCGGATTTCAGGATGGCCTTCTCGATGTCCTTGATGACCGAGGCATCCCAGGGTTGGATGGTGATGAGCCGGCTTTCGGGAACCGACAGCGATGCAATCTGATTCAGGGGGGTGGGGGTGCCGTAATAATCGACCCGGATCCCGTCCAAAAGCGACAGTGATGCCCTTCCCGTCCGAACCCGCTTGAATTCGTTTTTCAGGGAGGCCACACTTTTCCCCATCGACTCCTTGGCTTCTTCGATAACGAGATCGATCATAGACGAATCTCCTGTCTTTCGTGCGAACGAGGAAACCCGATACCCGATCGTTGGACACCGGGATCGGTGGGCCGGGTCAAACGATCCGGGTGCCCGCCTTTTCCCCGCAGACGATTTTCCGGATATTGCCCGGCTTCGAAAGGTTGAAGACTGCCAGAGGCAGTTTGTTGTCCATGGCCAGGGAAATGGCCGTCATGTCCATGACCTTGAGCTGCTTTTCCAGGACTTCCATGTAACCGATTTCCGGGATGAAGGCCGCGTCCGGATGGGTCTTGGGATCTGCGCTGTAAATGCCGTCGACCTTGGTGGCCTTCATCAGGATGTCGGCATGGATTTCCTGGGCACGCAGCGCGGCCGCCGTGTCCGTAGTGAAATAGGGGTTTCCTGTACCTGCAGCGAAGATGACCGCCCGCCCTTTTTCCAGATGGCGGATGGCCCGGCGTACGATGAAGGGCTCGGCCACCTGGTGCATGGCGATGGCCGTCTGCACCCGGGTGGTGATCCCTTTGCGCTCGAGGGCATCCTGTAAGGCAATGCTGTTGATGACTGTGGCCAGCATGCCCATGTGGTCGGCTGAGGTTCGGTCCATACCGAAGGAGCTGGCCGCAATTCCCCGGAAAATGTTGCCGCCGCCGACAACGATGGCGATCTGCACGCCGAGATCCACGACGGATCGGATTTCCTCTGCGACGTAGCGGATCATTTCCGGGTCGATGCCGAAGCCCTGATTGCCCATCAGGGCTTCGCCGCTCAGCTTCAACAACACGCGATGGTAAATGGGTCTGCTCAAGGCATCATTCCCCTATCTTGAAGCGAACGAACCGTTTGATGGTGATGTTTTCCCCGATTTTGGCGATGAGGCCGTTCAACAGGTCCTGAACCGTGACGGTCGGATCCTGAACGTATTCCTGCTCGAGCAGGCAGCTTTCCTTGTAGAACTTGCTGAGCTTGCCTTCTGCGATCTTGTCGATCATTTTCTCGGGTTTTCCCATGGCACGGACCTGTTCCCGATAGATTTCCAGCTCTTTCTCGATGATTTCCTTCGGAATGCCTTCCGCACTGACACTGATGGGGTTCCGGGCCGCCACATGCATGGCGATGTTCTTTGAAAATTCAATAAAATCGGGGCTCTTTGCAACGAAGTCCGTTTCGCAATCGATTTCGACCATGGCACCCAGTTTTCCATCGTGATGGATGTATGTCTGAATGATGCCTTCGCTGGTGGCCCTTCCCGCCCGCTTGGCGGCAGTGGCAAGTCCCTTTTTGCGGAGGTAATCGATGGCCTTGGCCATGTCTCCATCGCTTTCCTGAAGGGCCTGTTTGCAATCCATCATTCCGGCTCCGGTTTTTTCCCGAAGCTCCTTGACCTGTGAAGCGGTAATCTCAGCCATATCGTGTTCTCCTGTATGTGGATGCAGGGCCGGTTGTTGATGCCCTGTCGATTTATCGTGAAAATAGTGGGCAGTCGGCAGTGGGCAGTGGGCAGTGGGCAGTATTTTTCAGCCCATTTTCATCCCCGGGATCGGGGCCTTTTAACGCAACCGCAAAACAGACCCCGATTCCCTGGACGGCGTGATGGTTTCATGTTTCGGGGGTGGCGCCAGCCCTACCACCCCAACCGACCCAAAACGCTGAGGCACCCTTCAACAAACAGATGTCATCCGCTTTTCTTCTGACTCCTGACTCCTGTTCTCCGCCCTCTTATTCCAAACTTCCCACTTTCGAAAGCTTGACAGCCCTTGAAGGCTATTCCTCCTCTTCCTCTTCCGTGTACCGGTACGTTGCCTTCCGTTTAATCACCTCGACGACTGCGCCGTCTTCCCCGTCCTGGATCACCTTGCGCTCGCCGGGCTTGAGCCCGCTGTCTTCCAGAGCTGCAGCGGCTTCCTGATCCTTGTCTGTAATCGCCTGCCGCTTTTCTTCCCATCGTTGTTTGCCTTCCAGGCAGGCATCTGCGATGCGGGAGGTGATCAATTTGATCGATCGAATGGCATCGTCGTTTCCTGGAATGAGGTGATCGATTTCATCGGGATCACAGTTGGTGTCTGCAATGGCGACGATCGGGATGTTGAGGCGCCTGCCTTCCCGAACGGCAATGGCTTCGTTCTTGGAGTCCACGACAAACAGCGCTCCGGGAAGCTTCACCATGTCCTTGATACCACCCAAGGTCGCATCGAGCCGCAGCTTTTCCTTGGCGAGCTGGAGACGTTCTTTTTTCGGATAGAGGTTGATGGAACCGTCAGCTTCGATCTGGGTAAGGTGGTTCAACCGGTCGATGCTTTTCTTGATGGTGGCGAAATTGGTGAGCATCCCACCCAGCCACCGGTTGTTGACGAAAAACATTCCGGCTCGAAGAGCCTCCTCCTGAATGGTTTCCCGGGCCTGCTTCTTGGTGCCGACGAAAAGAACACTCTGGCCGTCTGAAACAGTGTCCCGAACAAAGTCATAGACGGAACGGAACATGCGGACGGTTTTCTGCAGGTCGATGATGTAGATTCCGTTGCGGGCACCGAAAATGTAGGGTTTCATTTTCGGGTTCCAGCGTTTGGTTTGATGTCCGAAATGGACACCGGCTTCGAGCAACTCCTTCATGGTCAAATACGCCATTTGTTCGATCTCTCCTCTTTCCTTTGGTTGGTTCCACCACCTCCATCCCCCCCGTTTCCGACCTATCCGCTCCAAGCAGGCAGGCACCGGGAAACAGGTCCGGAGGTGTGTGTCGTCACTGCAATCGGATTTTTATATCAATATTGGTCTTTTTTCTCAACAAGAAATGTTTGTGGTCGGATGACGTTCCAGGATATGTGAATAGGCAAAAACCTTCTGCCGACTGCCGACTGCCCACTGCCCACTGCCCACTGCCGACTGCCCACTGCCCACTACCCACTACCCACTACCCACTGCCGAATCCCCTCACGCCCTCACGCACCTGGCCACCACCACCCGATCCATCCCTCCCAGATCCTTCCGTATCCGAATGTCTTCAAAACAGCCCGCTGCCTCGATCAATGCCTGCACGGCTCCTCCCTGGTTCCATCCGATTTCGAGGATCAACCAGCCGGAAGGACGCAAGACCCGTGGTGCATCGGCAACGATCTTCCGAATGGCATCCAGACCGTCCCTTCCGCCGTCGAGGGCCGGCCGCGGTTCGTAACGGCTCACCTCAGGCTCCAAGCGGTCGATATCCGCCGAAGGAATGTAAGGCGGATTCGAAACGACCATATCGAGGGATCGAAAGCCGAAGGCATCGAGCCAGTCGACGCAACCCCATAGAACACCATCGATCCCCACCTTTTCCGCGTTCTTCCGGGCCATTCGAAGGGCTGCCATGGACCGATCCGTCGCGATGTATCGATGGCCCTTGCGCTCGCTGGCAATGCTCAGCACGATGGCCCCGGATCCCGTACCCGCATCGAGAATCGTCCAGCATGATCCATCGGTCCGTGCAGGAATGACCTCGAGGGCCGTTTCAACGAGGGTTTCCGTGTCCGCCCGGGGAACGAGCACTTCGGGGCTGACATCCAAATCGAGATTCCAGAAGCCTTTTTTCCCCAGAATATAGGCGACGGGCTCCCTACGGAGTCTTCGCTGGATCAAGTGTTTGAATGCGGCGCGCTCGGAAGCGGAGAGGGGCTGGTCATGTTGCAGGTAAAGGGTGAGCCGGGTGGTACCGAGGGCATGTGCAAGCAGCAATTCCGCCGTCAGGCGGGGGCTGTCAATGCCGTGGGATTCGAAATACTGCGTCGTCCATTGCAGGATCTTCAGAACGGTCCAATCAGGCGAAGAGGGACTCTGTGGTGGGGTTACCATTCTGTTGCAGCATCTGTGTCTGGTAATGGGCGATCAGAGCGTCGATGATTTCGTCCAAATCCCCCTGAAGAATGCTTTCGAGCTTGTAGAGTGTCAATCCGATCCGATGATCGGTGACCCGACCCTGGGGAAAATTGTAGGTTCGGATCCGGCCGCTGCGATCTCCGGTACCCACTTGCATCCTGCGCTCCTGGGAGCGCTTTTCGTCCTGCTCGCTCGTCATCTTGTCGAGGAGGCGGGCCCGCAGGACGGTCATGGCCTTGGCCTTGTTTTTCCACTGGGATTTTTCATCCTGGCAGGTCACCACAATCCCCGTTGGCAGATGGGTGATTCGTACGGCGGAATCCGTGGTGTTCACGTGCTGACCACCAGGCCCGGAAGAGCGATAGACATCGATCTTGAGGTCGCTGGGATCGATCTGAACATCGACTTCTTCGGCCTCGGGCAGAACGGCAACCGTCACTGCGGATGTATGGATCCGGCCCTGGGCCTCGGTCTCCGGAACCCGTTGAACCCGATGGATGCCACTTTCGTATTTGAGCCGGCTGTACGTCCCCTGCCCCTGAACCAGCGCGATGATTTCCTTGATGGCACCCAATCCGGTCACATGTTGGGTGAGGATTTCGACCTTCCAGCGTTGCCTTTCGGCGTAGCGGTTGTACATCCGGAAGAGGTCCCCGGCAAACAACCCGGCTTCCTCTCCGCCGGTTCCGGCCCGGATTTCGAGCAAAATGTTTTTGTTGTCGTTGGGATCTTTGGGCAACAACAATTTCTTCAGCTCGATCTCCAATCGCTCCTTTTCAACCGTCAGCCGATCGATTTCCTCCCGGGCCATCTGCCGAATGTCCGACTCTGCCTCCCGCAGCAGCTCTTCGCTTTCATCGATGTCCCTGCGAACACGCCGGTATTCCCGATATACCTCGACAATCGGAGATAACTCGTTATGTTCCCTGAGGTATTTCTGATACAGCTCCCGGTCTTGAACGACTTTGGGGTCGCTGATCGTCTGTTCGATTTCCAGGAATCGCTTTTCTACGTGCTTGAGTTTGTCGAACATGGGTATCAAGGCCAAACGTCGGAAAACAAGGCGATGGGCGATAGGCTAGGGGCGATGGAGAAATGCCCTATTCGGTTATGCAGTATCTGAGCGCCGCCCCTCGCGCACCCACGCTTTCCCGCCCAAAAGTCCCTTACTTCTGAAATTTCTCGTATTTCTTTCGGAACCGTTCGATGCGGCCTGCCGTATCGATCAATTTCTGCTTCCCGGTGAAATAGGGATGGCACTTGGAGCAAATTTCAACGGCAATATTGGGTTTTGTGGATCCGACTTCGATGACGTTCCCACAGGCGCATTTGATGGTTGTTTGATGGTATTTCGGATGAATATCGGGTTTCATGATCTCACTCCTTGATGTTCGGCAACCACAGGTCGCAGATTCAGGTAACCATTCCAAAACGCAGGGACACGAATATCCCCATTACGAATTCATGGACATTAAAAACTGTTTATTATCCTTCGTTCCGCTCATTTTTTCAAGCAGAAACTCCAAACTGTCCACCGGATTCAGAGATGTCAGCAATTTACGAAGGATCCACACCCGGTTCAGGGTATCTTCATCGAGCAGCAATTCTTCTTTTCGGGTTCCGGATTTCTTGATGTCTATGGCCGGGAACACCCGTTTTTCGGCCAGTTTCCGATCCAGCTGGATTTCCA
>Ga0101944_10003601_pt1 | contig 21150 bp, 19 predicted proteins | sample DewCreD2012metaG_FD_75245 | JGI IMG/M metagenome (GOLD analysis project Ga0101944, IMG submission 75245) | Hot spring sediment bacterial and archeal communities from British Columbia, Canada, to study Microbial Dark Matter (Phase II) - Dewar... ... | reverse complement strand
AAATTATTTGCTCGGCAAACGATTTAACAGAATTCAAATCGTTCAAATCCAAATGATAAAATTTTACTGTTCCTTTTGAATTTTCTTTTTTACATTGTAATTTTAAGTTGTCAATTATTTTTAACGTTTCGTCTTTCTTACGTGAAGCGGCAATTATATAGTTTCCTTTCAAAGCAAGATATTTTGCAGTTTCGTAACCAATTCCACTGTTTGCACCTGTAATTATAATTGTTTTCATTTTTTCTATCTCCTACGGGTATTTTTAAGTGAGTGTGAACTAAGTTATCTAATGAGTTTTCTATCTTGAAAAATGCTTCATCTCCGTATATCAAATTCAATCTTTGTTTTGTATTACTAATTCCAAATCCTTTAGAATTTTTTATCATTTCTTCATCAACTTTTCCGGGATTAAAAATCTCTATTATTAAAAAACCATTAAGTAATTTTGTTTGAATTTTGATACTACCGCCATTAGTAAATTTTGAAATTCCGTGTTTTATTCCATTTTCAACTAAAGTTTGAATCATCATTGGTGGAATTTCAATTCTTTCAGCATTCTTATCTAAGGTGATTGTATAATTAAGTCGTTCTTCGAATCGTATTTTTTCTAAATCAAGATAATCTTTAATTGTTTCAATCTCTTCATATAATGGGACTGTTTCTGTTCTTTCGATTTTTAAAGTATATCTCATCAAATTGGAAAGTTTTGTTATTGCCTCTTTAGCTTTTTCGGGATTTTCTTCAATCAATGACCTTATGCTATTCATCGCATTGAAAATAAAGTGCGGATTTAGCTGAGCTTTAAGAGATTTTAATTCAAAGTCTTTTACGGCTGATTCAAAGATAAGTGATTCAATTTCTGCCTTTTTATAATTTTCAAAAAAATGAATTGCGAAGTAAACAACAGACCACATAAAAAAAAGAATAGATGCATTTAGAATAAAGAAAATGATATTTACAGGATTATAATAATCGTGAAGCCTTACCTCAAAGGTTAGGTTGAAAAAAACCGCAACAGCAACAAGAATTGAACCTTGAATAAAATTAGCTATTAAAACACGATGAATCAATCTTTGAATAGGCAGCTTATTCCATTTATACTTTTGAATAACTTTTCGAAAGATATGAGAAAGCACTAATCCAAGTAAACCAATTATCAGTAAACTTAGAATGTAAATTGACTTAAAGTCTTTTTGTAATGATAAAAAAATGGAATTTAATATAACATAAGCACCCCAGCCACCAATCTGACAAATCCAGTAAACAATGTTTCTGTTTAATTTTTGAATTTTCATTAAGTATTCTAATCGAAATATTTTAAGTACGAACTAAACTTATATTTTTCTTTCAAAGGTTAATTAAAAAAATAAATGAATGGCAAATTAGAATGATAAATGGAAGAAGAAAATGAGACTTCTGAAATATTGTTCGTTTGTCAGTCTGAGCGTGTCGAAGACTGACAATTTCGAAACAAATCACACTTCGACTTCGCTCAGTGTGACACACTTCGACTTCGCTTAGTGTGACATTCTCTTTGAATTATTCAGAAGTCTCAAATTAATTCTTCAACCATCTGTTTAACCATTCTTTTCTAATTTGGTCAACTTCTTTTCTGTGACTTTTAAGAAAATGGTCGCCACCTTCAAGCATTACTAATCTAAACTCTCTTTTTAATTCTAATAGTCTGTATGATAAATCAATTGAATCGTGAGGCAAAACTCTGTCATCTGAATTGCCGTGTATTATTAAAATCGGAGTTTTGGAAGAAAGTTTTTCTGGGAAATTTATAATCGAGCGCTCATCACAACTTTTGAAAAATTCTTCTGAATCATATTTACCCAAAGTATGTTGATACAAACGTCTCATAAATTTACTTTCGGAAGAGTTACATCTTAAGTTTGCAAACCCACCAAGAACAATAGAACATTTAAATAAATCAGTTTTTGTTAAAGTAAGATAAGTCATCATACCACCTCGTGACCAGCCTTCTATAGCCAAATTTGAAGTATCTGCAAAAGTAAATTCATCAGCTAATGGAATCAGATTAAGAACGTCATTTAAATCAGCACCGCCGAACTCATCAAATCCTTCACCGCCATCGTTGCCACGATATTGAGAGGCAAAGACACAGTATCCCCAACTTGCAATCTGTCCAAAAATTCCTCTTGCGTTGAACTTATCAATTGCTCCTGCATTTCCTATTCCACCTCTGCACCAAATAACACAAGGATATTTTTCAGATATATCTTTTGGATAAGCAATGTATCCTTTTACTCTAAGTCCATCAGATAAATAAGTAATTTTTTCAACTACTGTATTTTGAATGACATCTTCACCCCAACCACTGACAATCATTTTTTCTTGATGAGGTGAGAGTTTGATTATTTCTCTTTCTAATATCATAACTGCCCAAATGAATTAACTCTTTGAAGCGCAGACTTGTATTCTTGCAATAAACGATTAAATAAAACTTCAACTGTTGGAATATCTTTTATTAAACCTACACCTTGCCCTGCTTCCATAGCTCCTTCAATTTCATCTCCTTCAAATATTCCAAGTCTCTCTCTTTTTGAAGCAAGCAACTCTTTAAGTTTTTCTTCATTCCAGCCTTCTTTTTCAGCTTGAATTGCTCGGTTTGCAAAGTCATTTTTAATCATCCTCATTAAACCAATTTTAGCAAAAGCGAGAACTGTGTCAGTATCTTTAGCTTCAAGGATTTTTCGCTTATAATTTTCGTGAGCAGATGATTCAACAGTTGCAGCGAAGCGAGTTCCAATTTGTACGCCTGAAGCTCCAAGACTTAAAGCAGCTAAAATTCCTCTGCCGTCAGCAATGCCACCTGCTGCAATGACAGGAATTTCCAAAGCATCTACCAATTGAGGAATTAAAGCCATTGTAGTAATCTGATCTGCACCATTGTGACCACCTGCTTCAACTCCTTCTCCTACAACAGCATCGCATCCTGATTCTTGAGCTTTCAATGCGAACTTAGTATTTGGGACTACGTGAATCAGTTTAATTCCATTTTCTTTCAGAATTTGAGAATATTTTTTAGGATGACCAGCCGAAGTAAAAACTATTTTGACTCCTTCTTCAATTGTAACTTTCACTAATTCATCAGCATCGCCACGCAGCAATGGAATATTTACACCAAAAGGTTTTGGAGTAGCTTTTTTACATTTAATTATATGTTCTCGCAATAAGTCTGGTTTCATCGAGCCGGAACCAATTAAACCAAGTCCGCCGCAATTAGAAACCGCTGAAGCAAGTTTCCATCCTGATACCCAAACCATCCCGGCTTGAATGATTGGATATTCTATTCCTAAAATATCTGTTATTTGTGTTTTCATAGTAGTAAATAAAGAGCTTATTGATTTTATGATAATAGTTATTAAAAACTCTTCAAAAATAAATTAAATTATGGTGAAATTGGATTTGGGAGTTGGATATAAGACAAATTAGAAATCTTTATCAGTGCTGTCCAATATAAAATTAAACCTGATCAATGAACTCTGACTTTTAGTCCAAAATAAAATAATATAAATTCATTTTTAATTGAATCCCTTACAAAAAAAGTATTACTTTCTCATAGCCAACAGGTTTAAATTAAATTTGGCTAAAACCTATTATCTTATTTTTTATAATAAAAGTTGAATAAATCCAACCGCGATAGAAAAAAGATAAATCTAATGATAATTTATTGCAGTTCACTTCAGTAAACTGAAAAAAAATAAAATAGTGGAAGGCTTTAGTCACATAGATAAATTTATTTTGGAAAGATGTGGTTTTCTAAACTTTCTCAACTTTTTAAGGGATAACTAATTAGTTTGGATAAAAAGATAGACCAATATAAAATCAACAAAATATATATTTAATCCCCTCGTTTTCATTACACCAAATCAATAAACTTTAACTTAAACTTTAACTAATCCGACCACTACTGCCCAATCAAATTTCTATACTCATCAGCACTCAACAAATCATTGAGTTCCGATAAGTCAGATATTTCAGCTTTTATCATCCAACCTTGACCATAGGGATCTGAGTTTAACAATTCAGGGGAATCTTTCAAAGCAGAATTAATCTCAACAACTTTACCGGAAAAAGGAGCAAATAAATCACTCACTGTTTTAACTGCCTCAATAGTTCCGCAGGAAGCTCCTTTGGAGATTTCAGAGAGAGAATCATCTATATCAATAAAAACAACATCTCCTAATTCTCCCTGTGCATAATCTGTAATACCGAATGTTCCGATATTTCCTTCAATAAGAACCCATTCGTGTTCTTTTGTATATTTAAGATTTTCTGGAATATTCATAAGCTACCTTTAATTTTATTATTCTTTAGAAACAAACTTAAAGTTTTCGAGGAAACCAGTATCGAAGTTTCCACTAATAAATCTTGGATCTTCTAATACCTGAAGATGAAACGGAATAGTAGTTTTAATTCCTTCAATTATAAATTCTTCTAATGCACGTTTTGATCTGGCAATTGCTTCATTACGATTTTTCGCTCTGATAATAAGTTTGGCAATTAGTGAATCGTAATAAGGCGGTACAGTATAATCCTGATAAATATGAGAATCAATTCTGACTCCCAATCCTCCTGGAAAATGAAGCGAAGTAATTTTACCTGGATTAGGTCTGAAATCCTTCGCCGGGTCTTCTGCATTAATTCTAAATTCAATTGCGTGTCCGTGAGTTGTATTGCTTGGAATTGAAGCTTTCTCACCAGCGGCAACCAATATCTGCTCTTTGATTAAATCTACATCGTGTACAAGCTCTGTTACAGGATGCTCAACCTGAATTCTTGTGTTCATTTCCATAAAATAGAAATTGTGATGTTTATCCAATAAAAATTCAATTGTGCCAGCGCCAAGATAATTTACAGATTTAGCACCTTTTACAGCCGCTTCTCCCATTTTATTACGAAGATTATCATCCAATACAGGAGATGGAGCTTCTTCAATTAATTTCTGATGACGACGCTGAACAGAACAATCTCTTTCACCATAGTGATAAATGTTTCCATACTTATCACCCACAACCTGAATTTCTATATGACGTGGATTTTCCAAATATTTTTCAATATAAACTGCAGGATTTCCGAAAGCGGATTCAGCTTCTGCTTGAGCGGTAATGAAAGCCTTTTCAAAATCTTTTTCTTCAAATACAATTCTCATCCCTTTACCGCCACCGCCGGCTGAAGCTTTAATAATTACAGGGAAACCTATTTCGTGGGATAATCTTACAGCTTCCTTCAAATCTGTAACAATACCATCACTTCCGGGAATAACAGGAACACCATTTTTCCTCATCGTATCTTTTGCAAAAGATTTATCTCCCATCGCCGAAATCATTTCAGCCGTTGGTCCGATAAAAATTAAATCACTTTCAGTACATATTTCAGAGAAGTTGGCATTTTCAGCTAAAAAACCATAGCCGGGATGAATAGCATCTGCTCCTGTAATTTGTGCTGCTGAAATAATATTAGGAATTCTAAGATAACTGTCTTTACTGTAAATAGAGCCAATGCAAACAGCTTCATCAGCAAAAGTAACGTGAAGTGAATCCCGGTCAGCTTCGGAATAGACTGCAACTGTTTTAATTCCAAGTTCTTTACAAGCCCGGATAATTCTTAAAGCGATTTCGCCTCTATTGGCGATTAAAATTTTATTAAACACTTTGATTTACTTAAAGTGGCTGAATTAAAAATAAAGGTTGATTATACTCAACAGGTTTACCATTTTCAACGAGAATCTTTACAATTTTACCACTTATATCTGATTCAATTTCATTCATTAGTTTCATCGCTTCAACAATACACAAAACTGTTCCTGCAGAGACTGTATCTCCTATCTGAACGTAAGGGTCAGCTTCAGGCGAAGGAGCTCTGTAAAAGGTTCCAACAATAGGGGATTTGATTGCGTGAAGATTAGTATCATCGGAAACTGCGGCTTGTTTTTTATCTTCACTTTTTGGTTGTTCTGTCTGAGTCTGAACAGGTTGTTGCTGAACATAGGATACAAGATTTTGAGGGCTTTGAGCTACCTGAATGTTTTTCGCAATTTTTATTCTTGTTCCACCTTCTTCGATTTCCAGATCAGTCAACTGACTGTTTTCAAGAATCTTTATGAGTTTTTTAACTAAGTTCAAATCCATAGCAACTCCTTTTATTTAGATTTTACTCTTTCTACGTATTCCCCTGTTCTGGTATCTATTTTAAGAAAATCACCTATGTCAATAAAAAGCGGAACATTAACAACAGCTCCGGTTTCAAGGGTAGCAGGTTTTAATGCACCTGTTGCAGTATTTCCCTTAAAACCTGGTTCAGTATGTGTTACTTCTAATACTACAAAAATAGGAGGTTCTATTGTAATTATCTGATCACCATCAAATAAAATTTCGATTTCTGTTCCTTCTTTAAGGTAGCTTGCAACTTCTCCTAATAAATCATAAGGGACATTTATCTGTTCGTAAGTTTCGTTATCCATTGCAACTAAAAAATCACCATCACGGTAGAGATATTGAAATTTTCTTCTTTCAACTCTGATTATTTCAATTGACTCACCTGCTCTGAAAGTATTATCTAATACTCTTCCGGTTTTAAGATTCTTTAAAGTTGAACGAACAAATGCTCCACCTTTACCTGGTTTTACGTGAAGGAACTCAACTATCTGATATGGATCATTTTTAAATCTAATTATTAAACCATTTCTGAAATCGGATGTATCTGCCATAATTTTTTCTAATTTAGTTCTAAGAAATATCTATCAACCTGAGCGTGAGCGTTGGAAGCTTTATAGTCATCTTTAATTATTTGAAATAAAGCTTTTGCCTCATCATTATTTTTTGATTTCATAAAATTTATTCCGGCTTGAAGCAAATAATCGGGTCGGTTTGGATTAGTCTCACTGATAAATGCAGCCTGCTTGTATAATTTAGCTGCTTTTGCATAATCTTTTTTAACTGCATAATAAGATGCTTGTCCGGCTAAAGCAGTAGCTTTGAAGAGTTCATTGCTGCCACTATAATCTTCATAAAATTGAAATGCTTTATCGTATTGTCCTAAAAATGCATAAGCATTTGCCAAATAGATTTTTGCTGTTTCACCATTTTCTGTTCTTCCAAATTCACTCACAATCTCTTTCAATCCTTTAATTTTAGGAGTTCCCTGCTTTCCTTCTATTGCTTCTAAGTAAGAACCGGCATCATATAATTCCATTACTTTGGATAACAATTCTCCTGCTTCTTCATTCTGCGAACTTTTATAATTTGAATAAAAGAACACCAATAAAATGACAGCAACGAAAGAACCAACATAAATCAGAACTTTTTTTTGATTTTCCTGAATAAAATCCTGTGCTTTATAATAAAATTCAACAAATTTATCTTGTTTTATTTCCTTTTTTGTTAATTTTTTCTTTTTCCCGAGCATTATGGACCTTAATTAAATTGTAAAAAAATAGTGGGCAAATTTAATACTAATATTCCGAATGTTCAAAAGAAAATAAATTTCTAATTTTCAGTGAAAATCAGTTATTTTTTATCAAATTTCCTTTGTTATTGTGTTAAATATGACATTTCTCGATTTCCTTAACCAGCAATTTTTGTAACTTTGGGAAGTTAAGGAAAATAATAAAGAGGTGTAATTGAAATTAGTAAGAAAACTTTACGATTGGGTTCTACATTGGGCTGAAACTCCATACGGACCTATTGCTCTATTTTTGTTGGCATTTGCTGAATCATCATTTTTCCCTATTCCACCAGACGCACTCTTAATTGCTTTAGCATTAGGAGTAAGAAATAAAGCTTTCAACTTCGCTTTAAATAGCACTATTGCTTCCGTTATCGGTGCTTTAATGGGTTATGCAATTGGATATTATTTGTGGTGGAGTTCTCCTAACGAGTTTAGTTCAGTGGCTCATTTCTTTTTTAATAATGTGCCCGGCTTTAAAGAAAATGTTTTTTATGATGTTAAAAATCTTTATGATCAGTATAACTTTTGGGTAGTATTCACGGCAGGGTTTACACCAATTCCGTATAAAGTTATAACGATTTCAGCAGGTGCTTTCGATATAAATTTATTAGTGTTTACTATCGCTTCAATTATTTCCCGTGGTGCAAGATTTTTCCTTGTTGCATTTTTGATATGGAAATTTGGTCCAACAATTAAGTCTTTTATTGATAAATATTTCAATTGGCTCGCTATCGCTTTTACAGTTTTGTTAATCGGAGGTTTTGTGGTGATTAAGTATCTGATTTGAGGACGCTTAATGGGGAGGGTAAATGTTAAATGCTCAATGTTCAATGCTAAATGTTCAATGTTCAATTTTCAATGTTCAGTTTTTAATGTTTGTGGTAGTTTGTAGAATAATTAAAGTTCTTTGCGTCTTTGCGTGAATATATTTTAATATCAGAGATAACTATCAAGTAGCACAGATTATTAATCTGTGCTACGATGAACCTAAAATTAAACTGATATTAGATATAAATCTTTAATGTTGCTTGCTTAAATTACTTCTTAGTCAGTTTCAAATAATAATATTTAAATTCAATCTTTTCTTTTGGTCGTAAAACGATTATAAATGAACATTGCAACTGCGGCAAATATTCCTACAAACCCAATTGCTAGAAAAACTAACTCTGGTTTTTTAGCATCAGTTGAAAAAGTTTTGTAAAGCCAACCACCGAAAGTGCCACCTACAAACCAGGCAATTGCTATTGGTAAAAATGCAAATCCCTGAAACAATGCTGCTTGTCCTTTTGGAGCAAGGTCTGCGAGATATTCATAAAATCTGGGTGCTTGAGTTTGCTCTCCAACTGAAAATAAAAATATTGTTGCACCAATTAAGAAAAGACTTACAGTAAATCCCAGAACAGATGCAAAATAAAGCAAGAACCAACTTAAAGCTGCAAATACAAAACCAATAAAAATTGCAGTTGGAGTAGGAATATTTTTAGTTAATCTATTAATTGGAATTTGAAATACGATTATTGTCCAAGCACCGATAGAAAGAATTAATTCAATTGGTGCATCCGGAGAAATGTAGTCAGATATATAAAACGGAATAACAATAAAGAAATTCCAAAAGATTATCCAATAAAGTGCAAAGATTAGTAAGAAAATCATTAACTTAAAATTTGAAACAACAGTAATCATATTATTAAATACTTGTCCAAAACTTGTTTTTTCTTCCTGCAATTTTGCTGCAGGTTCTTTGAACCAGATTAAAGTTGTTATAAACATTAAAGCACAACTTACTGCGGAAACAAGATAAACAAATTCAATTCCGTAGCTGTCTCTTACTAAATAAGCAATAAACGGACCTATTGCTGCTCCCATATTTACTAACCAATAATAAATTGCGTAACCAAGAGATTTTGTTTCAGGTGTGGTCGTTAATGCAACTGTTCCAAGAACACTCGGTTTAATAAAAGAACCACCAATTGCGGTAAAAATTAATATGATTGATAAAAGAAGGAACGAACTTTCTTCTGGATAAAAAGATGAAAAGACTTCCATTCCTGTTGAGCCAATTAAAAAATAGCCAATAGCAAGAACAAAGAATGCAAATGAGAAAGCTTTTCTGAAACCAAATTTATCAGCCAGTGCGCCGGCAAAAATAGGAAGGAAGTAGATAAGTCCACCAAATATTGAAGATAACTGTCCAGCTTCTACTTCAGTGAATTTGAGATGATCTCTTAAGAAAACACTCAAGATAGTTGCTTGTCCATAATAAGCTAATCTTTCAAACAATTCCATTCCATTTGCAACCCAGAATGAAGGCTGAAAGCCTGACTTTAATCTTTCAACGAAATTTGATTGAGACATAGTTTCCTCTTGATTTAGTTTTAAAACTCCCTTCGTGTCTTTGTGCCCTTGTGGCAGAGGAAATTTTGCAACGAAGTCTCTAAGGCACAAAGAAAAAATTATCTAACTTTAATATGTAACTCCCTCAGCTGCAATTCATCAACAAAGGAAGGAGAATCATCCATCAAAGACATAGCACTTGCAGTTTTAGGGAATGCAATCACATCTCTGATTGAATGTTCACCAGCAAAAATCATAGCCATTCTATCGAAACCAAAGGCAATACCACCGTGTGGGGGTGCACCATATTTAAATGCATTCATCAAAAATCCAAATTTCAATTTTGCTTCTTCTTCGGAGATTCCAAGTACGTTAAACATTTTTGCCTGAAGTTCAGAATTATGAATTCTTATACTTCCGCCAGCAATTTCATTTCCGTTGAGAACTAAATCATAAGCACGGGCTTTAACTTTTGCAGGATCTGAATCCATCAATGAAATATCTTCAATTCGTGGTGAAGTGAAAGGATGATGCATTGCATAAAATCTTTTTGTTTCATCATCCCATTCGAATAAAGGAAAATCCGTAACCCAAAGTAATTTTGGTTCTGAATCTTCTTTTATCAAATTCAATCTTTTAGCCATTTCAATGCGAAGATGACCCATAATATTTAATGTTTTTAATCTTTCCCCAGAGAGAATGAATAATAAATCACCTGCCTTTGCCTGCAATTTTTCAATCAATTGTTGTTTCTCAGTATCTGAGAGAAATTTAACTGTGGGAGAATCTAACTCAATTCCATTTTCACCATCTTTAACTCTAATCCAAATCAAACCTTTTGAACCAAAACCTTTTACAAAATCAGTAAGCACATCGAGTTGATTTCTTGTAAAATCGCCGCAGCCAGGTGCAAGTAAGCCGGTTACAATACCGCCTGAATCCACAGCTTCACGAAAAACTCTGAAATCTGAATTTGCAAAAACAGAATTTAACGTTTTCATTTCAAGATCAAATCTTAAATCTGGTTTATCGCTTCCATATTTTTCCATTGCATCATCAAATGGTAAACGAAGAAGAGGCAGCTGTAAATCCTTATTCCAGATTTCTTTAAAGAATATTTTCATTAAGCCCTCGACAATTTCAAAAATATCTTCCTGATCAACGAAGGACATCTCAACATCAATTTGCGTGAATTCTGGTTGTCGGTCTGCACGTAAATCTTCATCTCTGAAACACTTTACAATTTGGAAATACCTGTCAAATCCTGCAACCATCAAAATCTGTTTATAAGTTTGCGGTGATTGAGGAAGAGCGTAGAATTTTCCTTTATGTAATCTGCTTGGGACTAAGAAATCTCTTGCTCCTTCCGGAGTTGATTTCATTAAAACAGGGGTTTCAACTTCAACAAAATTATTTTGATCAAAATATTTTCTTGTTAACTGATACATTTTATGTCGAAGCAAAATGTTCTTCTGAAGTTTAGGGCGTCGCAAATCAAGATAACGATATTTCAAACGCAAATCTTCGTGAGTATCAATTTCATCTTTCAAAGGAAATGGTGGAGTAATTGCTTCATTAAGTATAATTAAATTATTAACCATAACGTCAATATTACCATTTTGCAGGGCTGGATTTTCTGTGCCTTCTGGTCTTTTACGCACAACGCCTTCAACAGAAATTACGTATTCACTTCTAAGATGTTTTCCTGCTTCGTGTGCTTGAGAATTGAAAGATGGTTCAAATACAATTTGAGTTATTCCATATCTGTCTCGAAGTTCAATAAAAATTACTCCTCCGAGGTCTCTTCTCGTATCAATCCATCCATTAAGTACAACATTTTGACCGATATGTTCTTCTCTTAATTCACCACAAGTATGTGTTCGTTTCTTAAATCTCATTTTTTAAGCCAATCTCCTGAATATGTTTTTGAGTGGCAAAAATAAGAATTTGCAAAGGGCTATACAAAAAAAGATATAAAGTAAACTTATTTAATCAGCAATGACACATCTGTTCAAAATAAATTTGTTTATGTGGCTAAAGTCTGCCTTTGCTTCTTATTTTTTTCTCAGTTCATTGAAGTGAATTGCAATAAATGTTGATTAGATGTGTATTTTATCTATTGCAGTTGGATTTATTCAACTGTTATTATAAAAACTAAAATATTAAGGGCTTTAGCCACATTTAACTAAAACCTCTTAGCAATAAGAGTGTAATACTTTTTTATAAGGTATTCAATTAAATTGAATTTGTTTTCTTTTAGTTTGAACCAAAATAATAGTTTATTGATCAAGTTTAAGTTTATTTTGGAAAGATGTGTTTTTAATAAAATTAAAAGCTGACAAATTAAAACGTTATTTTTGAAATAAATAATTAAAAAATTTATAAAATGAACAATATCAATTTTTGGCTTACTCACTTTGAAAAATCCGGAATGACTGAATCTCCCAATTATGAAAACTCAATTAAGTATTTTCAAAAGTTTCAGGAAAAAACACCTTTTGTAACAATTAAAACAATCGGTCATTCTCATCAAAACCGAGAAATCAAGGTAGTTATCGTTTCTAAAGACAAAATTTTTAATCCGACAGAAGCTAAGAAAAAAGGTAAGTCTGTAATTCTGATTCAGAATTGTATTCATTCAGGAGAAGTTGAAGGAAAAGATGCCTGTATGCTAATGCTTAGAGAAATGTTAATTTCAAAAGAGAAAGAGGATTTGCTTGAAAATGTAATTCTTCTGATTATTCCTGTAATAAACGTTGACGGACACGAAAGAAGAAGTCCATTCAACAGACCAAATCAAAACGGACCCAAGCAGATGGGCTGGCGAACCAATGCTCTGAATCTAAACCTTAACAGAGATTATTTGAAAGCAGAATCCAATGAAATTAAGGCATTTCTTTCTTTATTTAATGAATGGCTGCCGGATTTTTTCATTGATAATCATACTACAAACGGAGCTGATTATCAATATCATATAACTTACGGTATTCCAACTCATCAGAATCTGGATATTAATCTTGTTTCTTTTGTTAAGTCGAAGTTTCTACCTTATATGATTTCGAAGGTTGAAAAAGATGGTTTTATAGTCGGACCATATATGGACTTCAAACGAGGAACTATTGAAAGTGGAATTCTTGATTTAGCTGCTCCGCCAAGATTATCTCACGGTTATTGTGCAGCTCAAAACAGAATCGGCTTGCTTGTTGAAACTCATAGTCTCAAGCCATTTGAAAATAGAGTCTTCTCAACCAAATCAATGATGGAGCATACAATAAGATTTATTAATGAGAATAGTAATGAGTTGATGTCTTTAAACAAAGAAGCAGACTACAATCCTACCAAAACTTATTTATTAGAAAAGAAAAAATTTCCTTTAGTTTTAACAGAAAGTGGTAAGTATGATACTTACAAATTCAAAGGATATGAATGGTACGAAGAATACAGCTCTATAATTGGTGGAATTGTCAGAAAGTACACAAAAAATCCAATAGAAATTGATATCCCTTTATTCAATCATTGTAAATCAAAAGTAAAGATTACTGTTCCAAAAGCTTATTTGATACCTGTCGAATACAAATTTGTAATTGACAAATTAAAACTTCACAACGTTAAAATTTTCAAATCTAATTCTACTACAACTCTCGAAGTTGAAAGATATAGATTTGCTAATGTAACTTTTGCAAACAGACCTTATGAAGGGAAACATCAACCAAGTTTTACAGTAGAATTATTCAAAGAGAAAAAACAAATTGACAAAAACTTCTTCATCGTCCCAACAAGTCAAAGAGTTTTAAGAATAATAATTCATTTACTTGAGCCTGATGGAGTTGATTCTCTGGTTAAATGGGGATTTTTCAATCACATATTTGAAAGAAAAGAATATGCCGAATCTTATGTGATGGAACCAATAGCTCAGCAAATGCTGAAGAACGACCCTGAACTTAGAAATGAATTTAAGAAAAAATGTGAAATAGAATCTTTTTGTAACAATACTTTCGAAAGATTGGATTTCTTCTACACACGCTCTCCATTTTTTGATAAGAACGAAAATGTTTATCCGATTATGAGAGTAAATGATTTTCATAATAAATTAAAACTCGTTCCTTACAGAGATAAATATTAGAATGAATAAAGACGGAAGCGGAATAATAATTCTCAATGATAATGACGAAGTTTTACTATTACTTCGTGATAATATTCCCAACATTCTATATCCAGATTTTTGGGATATTCCCGGCGGACAAGTAGAAGATAATGAAAATCCTGAGCAGACCGTTAGAAGAGAAATGATGGAAGAGTTAGGAATCGAGAACTTAGGAGAAATTAACTTTTATAAAACATATTCTCATTTAGGTTTTAATGATAATTTATTCTGGAAAAGGATGAATCTTAATCCGAATGAAATCCATTTAAAAGAAGGGCAGGCAATAAAGTATTTTTCAATTCGGGAAATCAGAAAGATGAAACTTGCATTCAACTATGAAAAATTATTAGATGAATTTTTCCGTGAGGTGTTAAATTATGACTAACATTCAAAAATATCTGATTGCTGCCGGATTGCTCATAATATTAATTGGCTTATTCTTCCCTTACATCTCCAAAATTCCAATTTTTCGTTTGCCGGGAGATATAGTAATTGAAAAACCAAACTTTAAGTTTTACTTCCCGATTGTATCAATGATTTTCATTAGTGTTTTGTTATCTGTTATATTTTGGATTATAAAAAAATTATAGGAGCTGAAATGAAGAAAATTTATTTTATATGTATCTCTGTTCTGCTATTTCAGATTTCAGTTTTATCACAGACAAAAAACCTTACTGGTAACTGGCTCGGCAAACTTAATTTACCCGGAGGAGTAGAATTAACAATTGTCTTCAAAATTTCTGAAAAAGATGGGCAGAAATACTCAGCTCTTTTAGACAGCCCGGATCAAGGAGCCAAAGATATTCCCTGCGGAGATGTTACATTTATAAATGATTCTATGATTATTGACGTTCCTGTTGTTAATGGAAGTTTTGAGGGGAAAATTAATTGGGAGGATAAATCAATTCAAGGAATGTGGAAGCAAGCAGGAAGCTCTTTTAATTTATCTCTTAATTACACAGAAAAATATGTTGGATTAAACAGACCTCAGGAACCAAAGCCGCCTTTTCCTTATACAATTGAGGAAGTTTTAATTGAAAACGAAAAAGATGAAATTTATCTCTCTGGCACATTAACAATTCCGAAAGACGGAGAAAAATTTCCCGCAGTAGTTTTAATTAGCGGTTCAGGTCCGCAAAACAGAGATGAAGAGATATTCGGACATAAACCCTTTTTAGTAATATCAGATTTTCTCACAAGAAATGGAATTGCTGTACTTAGATTTGATGACAGAGGAGTTGGTGCTTCTACGGGTGATTTTTCAAAAGCTACAACTTATGATTTTGCAAATGACGTATTAGCTGCTGTTAATTACTTAAAATCAAGAGTAGAAATTGATTCAAAAAAAATCGGTTTGATCGGGCATAGTGAAGGAGGAATGATTGCTCAAATTGCAGCAGTTAAAAATCCTGATGATGTCAGTTTTATTATAATGCTTGCAGGAGTTGGAATTCCTGGAGATGAATTGATTTTACTTCAGAGTAAAATAATTGCTGAGCTTGAAGGCAGACCTAAGGAAGAAATTGAAAAAGCGATGGTAAATCAGGAAAGACTTGTTAATATTTTAAGGTCCGATAAACCAAATAATGAGATAGAAACTGAAATTCACCAAATCATTTATGATGCTTTTTCAAATCTGCCTGAGTCAAGAGAAAACATTGATAAAATAATTGATATGCAAATTAAAACAGTAACATCTGATTGGTATAGAAATTTTTTAAGATTCAAGCCATCAGAATATCTCGAGCAAATCAAATGTCCGGTTTTGGCACTCAATGGTGAAAAAGATGCTCAGGTTCCACCTAAAGAAAATCTTTCAGCTATTGAAAAAGCTCTTACTAAAGCGGGAAATAAAAACTTTAAAGTATTAGAATTAAAAGGTCTGAATCATCTCTTTCAAACTGCTGAGACAGGAAGTATTTCTGAATATGGAAAGATAGAGGAAACTGTTTCGCAAACTGCACTTGAAGAAATGTTAAAATGGCTGAAGGAAATAATAAAATGAAAACTATAATAATCTTAATGTTTATTTTTTGCTCATTTACATATTCGCAAGATGAGAATTTTTACAGAATTACTTTGCAGGATGGACAAAGTTATGAAGGGAAAATTTTATATGAGGACAATCAGACTATAACTATGGAAATTTCAGATGGTGTTCAAATTCAAATAGAAAGAATTAAAATCAAGGATACAAAACAATTACGAAACATATCATCAAAGAAAAGAAAATTTAAAGCTGACCCCAACGGAACACGTTTGTTTGTCGCGCCTACAGCAAGAATTCAGGATTTTGGTTTAGGATTTATCAGCACAAGCCAGATTTTATTTCCATCAATATCAATTTCGCCAACAGATTTCTTCCAAATATCAGGTGGAATATCTTTTTTCCCTGATAACTCATACAAAGATCAGTTTAAATTCTTATCTCCGAAGATAAGAGTTTATCATTCTGATAATCTTCATCTTGGTTTCGGAATGACTTATCTTGATGGTAAAAATTACTATTCGACTTCAGTTTATCTTTTAAGTACTTTAGATGGAAATCCTTTCTCAATTACTGGAGGGATTGGATTTGTAAATAACAAAAATCGGATAAGTCATAACCCAATTTTTATGATTGGATTTGAAAGAATCATTTCAGAAAAATCAAAATTAATAAGCGAAAACTGGATGCATCCTGATATTCCTGGATTTACTCTTTCTGTTGGTTTTAGATTCTGGGGAGACAATTTCGCTGCTGATTTTGGAGTGTTTACAAATACTGCAACATTAGATAAAACTTATCCTGTTTTACCTTACGTGGGATTTGAGTACAATTTTTAATAAATAAATGAACAGATTATTTTTGAATTATTATTCGCTTAAAAAATTTTAGACTTATAAAAGAAAGTTTTTCGGAGAAAAAATATGGAATACATTGAATTACATCCACAAAATCCTCAGCAGAGATTTATTAACAAAGCGGTTGATGTTCTTAAAGATGGAGGGATAATAATTTTTCCCACTGATACATATTACGGAATAGGTTGCGACCTTTATAACAAAGATGGAATTGAAAAATTATTATCCATAAAGAATGAGGATAAGAATAAATTATTCAGTTTCATTTTTTCAGATTTTAAGAACATCAGTAAATATGCTAAAGTCAATGATGCTTCATTCAAACTAATGAAGAAACTTCTTCCGGGTCCCTACACTTTCATTCTACCAGCTGCTAAAGAAATTCCAAAAAAGTTGTGGAGTAAAAGACAAACTGTTGGAATCAGAATTCCTGATCATAGTATAGCGTTGAAAATTGTTGAAGGACTTGGCAATCCTTTAGTTTCAACAACTGCTTCAAACAGATTAGGTGAACCAATAACAGATACTTTTGAAATAAAAAATATTTTTAACATTTCCATTGATTTAATGCTTGCATCATCAAATGTTAGTTTCGAACCTTCAAGCGTGATTGATTTAAGCAGTGAAGAACCAATTATCATAAGAGAGGGTGCAGGAGATTTAAGTATTCTTAAAACGAAATAAATGGATTTAAAATGAATCAAAATTCAAATCAGGAAATAGAATATTTAGTTAATAATCTTTCAGATAATTTTAATAACTCAAAAGAAATAGCAATAATACTTGCTGCCGGACACGGTAAGAGAATCAAATCCCAGCGCTCTAAAATGCTTCACAAAATTTGGGAAATTCCGACTGTTGAAAGGGTTTATATGGCTTGCAAAAATGGAATTCCCGATTGCAACACTATAGTAGTAGTTGGAATAAAAGCTTCAGACGTGATGAGTGTAATTGGTAAAAAACCATCAAATAAATTTGCTTATCAGAAAGAACAACAAGGTACGGGACACGCTGTTCAAGTTGCTATGAACGTAATTGATTCCAATGAAAGTTTCGATACTGTTTATGTGCTTCCCGGCGATATGGGATTGCTCGATTCAGAGACAATGTCAAAGTTTAAAAAAGATTTTCAGCATTCCAATTATGATATGATGGTGCTTACAGGACTTTATTCCGGCGATCCTAAAACCAATTACTACGGCAGAATTGTCAGAGTAAAAGAAAAAAGTATTGACGGAAAATCTTCTGGCGATGATTTCGGAAAAGTTATCGAAATAATTGAATATAAAGATATTCTGGCACTTGATGATGATTCCTTATATACAGTTGAGTACAAAAATAAAAAGTATGGTTATACAAAATTGGAACTGCTTGAAATTAATGAATACAATTCGGGAGTATATGCTTTTAATTTTGATAAATTGAAACTTCTGATAAATCAACTAACTTCAGACAATGCACAAAATGAAATTTATATAACTGATTTGATTTATCTGTTTAATAAAAACGGATTTTCCGTTGGTGCTGTCTCGCCTGAAAATGAATATGTTGTTATGGGTTTTAATGATAAAACTGTTCTGAAAGAAATGGAGTCAATCGCACGACGAAAGATTTTCAATCGGTTAAAAAACATAATTGAAATATCTGACCCTGATGATTTTTTTATTCACGAAAAAGTTGTTGAACAAATTGAAGAAATGGACAAAAAAGGAATACCTCTTGACATCTCACTTGATAAAGGAGTCTATATTGGCGAAAAAGTTAAACTAAATTACAACAATCACTTTGGCAGAGCAGTTTTCATTGACGGGAATGTTATACTAGGCGAAAATGTTAGATTACAGAATATGGTTCATCTTTCTTGTTTTCCCAATCAGCAACTAATTATTGGAAATAATGTCGAAATCCTTTGGAGCGATATAATTAAAGGGAATATTCAAATCGGTGACAATTCACGGATTGAGTCAAGTGTAAACATAACCGGAAGCGATGAATATCCAACCAGAATAGGAAAAAATGTTCTTATTAAAGGAACGAGTTACTTATTCGGAACAGTAGTAGAAGACGGTGTATTTATTGAGCATTCAGTTCTAATACGCAAAAAGGTCAGAGCAGTTAAGGATGAGAATGGTAATATCAGACCAGTTAGATTCTACATACCAATTCCTGAAGGAGTTGATTTGGTGAGAGAGATACGGTGAATTAAGAGTAAGAGTAAGATTAAGAGTAAGAGTAAGAAAAGGAGTGAGGGGTTGATTTATTAAGAGAATTTCGTAAAGTTCTATAAATAATAAATCTAAATGAGATTTTAATTTGAGTTAATCTGAGAAATTTGTGGTTAGATTTATATAACAAAAATGAATTGAAAGAACCGATGTTCAATTAAAATAAGCCCCTCCAATATTGAGGGGCTTTTATTATTAAGACTTACTTCATTAATAACATCTTCTTTGTATCACTGTAAATTACTGAACCATTTGATGGATCAACTACTTTAAATTGATAAAAATATACTCCCGATGGTAATGAAGAATTTATGGTGAAGAATTTAGAATGCTTTCCTGCTTCGTAATAACCTTCAACTATTGTTTCAATTTCTTCTCCAAGACTATTGTAAAGCTTTATTGTTAGCCAACTGCCTACTGAAGACTGCCAACTAATAGTTGTGCTTGGATTTACACCAGAGATAGAATTTCCAGTGGTGGAAAATGGATTTGGATAATTTTGATATAAAACAAATTGATCAGGTAAATTTACTTCTATCAATATTTCATCTGAATATGTAAAGCTTCCGTCAAAATCAATTTGTTTTAGTCTGTATTTATACTTTCCAGATGAAGTTATTTCATCATAATAAAAATAATTTTGTTGTTCAGTTGAAGTTCCTTTTCCATCAATAAAAGCAATTCTATCCCACTTTTCATTGTTCAAATTTTGATTTAATAAACTCGCTCTCTCTATTTCAAACCCTTTATTATTCAATTCAGTTGCAGTTGACCATTTCAACAAAACTTTTTCTGAAACTTGTTCGGCGGTGAAATATTTAAGTTCAACAGGAATTGCCTGATCAGTATAAATATAAATTCCTCCGTTGGTTGTACCAGAAACAGCAGCCAAAATTTTGTTTTGATAAGAAATAATTTTATTTGAAGAAAATGTCAAATTAAAATTTGAAAAGCTAACTCCGCCATTGGTAGATTTATACACACCACCATTACCTGCAGCATAAATATTTCCTATTAAATCAAGGCATGCTCCTCTTATTGCAGCTGGAGTTGAACCAATAGTTGTCCAATTTAAACCAAAGTTAGTGGATTTTTGAACAGGATAACCAGAAGAAGTACCCAATGTCAATAATGAACTGTCTTGGTTTTGTAAAATTTCCCAAACATTGATATTATTAAAAGGACCAGAAAAAGTAACCCCACCATCTGTTGAACGAAAGAAACCGTTTAAGGTTGTTGATGAAGAACCTGCATAAACGAAGTTTGGATTAAACTTATCAAATTGAAGACTTACTATTGAATAACCTGAAAGAACTTGAGAAAATGTATTTCCAAAATCAGTGCTTCTATAAATACCTCCAGTTGTAACTCCGACAAATAAAAGTCCATTACTGCCGCCCAAAACAGTATTAACTGAGTTTCCACCAAAAGTACCTGCCGGAATATTTGTAAAAGAAGCACCTCCATCAGTTGATTTTAATACGCCGGCACTTCCGGCTGCCACATAAACATTATTAAATGAATCGAAAGAAATTTCAAGATAATTTGTTGTTCCTGTTGTGTAAAGGTTTGTCCAAGTCTCACCGCCATCAGTAGATTTAAAAATTCCTCTTGGAGTACCTGTGGTTCCGGCGTAAATGTTTCCAATGTTGTCTTTTTCAATTGCCCAAAATCCAAACCCTTCATTTTTCCTAATCCAAGTTTGACCTAAAACAGATTCAGATGAGATGATTAACAAAAGAATTATATGAAGGAGTAAATGATTTTTCATTTTGCACCTCCTATTGTTGTTAAATGTGAGTTGTTTTCTAATGCTATCTTGTTTACTCTAAAATATCAAATCAAAAACAAATTACAAAAGGAAATTTTACCTAACAATCTCAAACTAATATTTGATAATCTCCTTATTGTAAATGGATAAATGAAATGATTCTTTAATGAGAAATTTATTGGTTGAAAACTTATAGTTTTATACAAATCCATAATTATATCATTAAAGATATTATTGATTAAGAATGTCTTTCGGGGCTTTGATTGCAGAGTTTTACTGAAATAATTTTTTACTATCTCCAATCCATTCAATCTTATCCCCTATCTTGATATTGTGTTTATCTGTAAAACCTG
>Ga0101944_10003600_pt1 | contig 21152 bp, 18 predicted proteins | sample DewCreD2012metaG_FD_75245 | JGI IMG/M metagenome (GOLD analysis project Ga0101944, IMG submission 75245) | Hot spring sediment bacterial and archeal communities from British Columbia, Canada, to study Microbial Dark Matter (Phase II) - Dewar... ... | reverse complement strand
CTTGAAGGCAGTTTTATGGTTTAGTAATATAAGCCGAATTCCCAATTAGGAATATATCAAAAAACGGAATATAACTTAAAAACCGAACCACTCAGCTGTCGGCGACTTTGGTTGACTTCTTTTCCGGAGCCACTTTCAACCCATGATACTCATACATTATGCGCAACGCGTCACGTATGGCTTCGTTGCGACTATTGTAGACGCCTTTGTCGATAAGCGTGTTTAGTAGGTCGAGGTAGCGTTTGGTTAATCGGATGGTTATGCGTTCCCGTTTATTTTCTTCAGACATTTTTTCACCAATAATAGTTTCCTGCGGCAGTCAACATATAAGTGCTTGTCAGACAAACAGACACCGCACAACAACTAATATGCGACCAGCAACCCCGATATTCAAAAAATAAATAAAAAGTTATCGGCGACTAAACGCCCACTCGACCCATAAGCACACGAAAACCACTTTCCCGCGCCAAAACCTCACAATTCCCAAACACCGCCACAAACGCCTCAGGCAACGCCTTAGCCCCGATTTTACTACGAATAACCATCTGAAAACTCCCCCCAGCTGCCAAAACCCCCGCCGCCCCCGCAATAACCCCTTTCACAGTGTCCATCCCGGCGCTCACAGGCGGATTAGACAAAACACAGTCAAACCTCATATCAGCCACTGGTTCATAGAGGTAACCGTAGCGGACTTCAGCGTTACGGATTCTATTATTCACCACGTTCTGCCGTGCAAGACGCACCGCACGCATGTTCACATCCGTCATGACCACACGCAAGTTCGGGTTGGACGCTGCCGCCGCGATTCCTACCGCGCCGTAACCGCAACCGATGTCAAGCACGCTACCTTTCTCTGGGAGAACCATAGCGTCAATCAACACATGGGTACCCAAATCTACCTTTTTCTTAGAAAACACACTAGAAGAAGTCAAAAACTCAAAGCTACGCCCCCGCAGCTTAGCGCGAACTAACCCGAAGCGGTCATCACATTTAGGAACAGAAGAAAAATAGTGCTCCACAGGTTTACTTTTCTTGCTCATCGCCGCCGCCTGACTTCCAGACTTTGGGGTAAACGTTTCGAGGCATAAGCACACGCGCCAACGTCGCCACCACCCCATGACGCAAATCAAGCATTTCCTGCGTCGAAACCTGAGCGCGACCCAACGCAACCGCTTCACCCTTAAGCGTGAAGATGGCGACTATGTTACTCTTTTCTATGCCGCTTTCAACTTGGCAAACACCTGGCGCCGTCAAATTTGCACCATGACAGAGGGCATCCACTGCAGAGTCGCGGACCACGATTTTGGGAAGCTGCATAAGCGCGGTTTCCATGGGTTCGATGAATCGGCAAAGGTAGCTTTGGTCTTTGGTACGTTCGTACTCGCCAAACCAGTAAGCAACATCGTGAAGTGTGACACATTTGGCGCTGGTTTCTTGGAAGGGCCCAGCACGGGTTCTGCGAAGCTCCTGCATGTGACCGCCCACGCCGAGGATTTCGCCTATGTCGAAGCAGAGTTTACGGATGTAGGTTCCTCCTTCACAGCCAACCTTGAAGAGCACGTTTCGACCGTCCCGTTCGAGGTAGTCAATATAGTAGATGCGTCTTGTACGCAACTGCCGCTTCACTGAGGAACGCAGGGGCGGGCGCTGATAGATTTCGTCCTCAAACATGCTCAGAACATGCCGAATCGACGGTTCATCCACGTCGCCATGCAGCTTAAGCACACAGATGTATTCTTTGCCGCTGTAGAGCAACGCCTGAACCATCTTCGTCGCCTCCTCCAAAGTAACAGGCAAAACGCCTGTGACATTAGGATCCAAAGTGCCACCGTGACCGATGGTTTCGAGTTTAAGGATCTTTTTAGTCCAGGCGGCGACTTCGTGGCTTGTGGGGCCTGCGGGTTTGTCGAGGTTTATGGTGCCGAATTTTATGAATTGCTTAGCGGGGCGTTCGCTGGGTTTGCAGCCGTATTTTGGGTCCGTGTGGTCTTCGGCTTTGGTTAGCAGTTCACGTTTGGTTTCCCATGGTGGAAGCGTTCGGGGCATAGAATGCTGTATCTCCAATTAGAGGTAAGAAAAAGAGTACGAGGTATTAAACTTTAAAACGGCTAGTGGTGATGCGTCATTTCTGCGGTTTTACCTGCAGCGTCCAATGCAGCGGCGACTTCGTCGTCTGATGCACCCCGTTTAACCTCGATTTTGTCTTCTAGGGGCATAAGATGGTTTATGTTGGCGCGTCTGCGTTTTAGGCCTGTGACTTTTTTGGGGCCTGTGACTAATACGTAGCTTTTGTCCATGACGTCGATGATGACGCATTTGGTGCAGCATTCGCGGCCGCCTTGCTTGACGCATATTCTGCCGACTTCAATAGCTGGCATATCAATTTGTCTCCTGATAGAGGACACTACTACTGCAAACCGTAAATATAAGCATAACACAGAACCCGACAAGATTTAGGGTTTTTTAGTAGTAGTTTTTGCAGAAAACCCCTTATACACAACAACCAACGGGTTGCGTTTTTCCGTCTGTTTGTTGGTCGGCTGCTGCGGGGGGTTTGCTGGTTGGTTGCGGGTTGCACCACAAGCAGCATTAACTCACCAATCAGAAGTGAAGGGTTAGCTGCGATTTCTCTGCTAGACCCCCCTTATTTAAAGGCGCATATGATTTCGTATCCGCAATAGATAGAACCACGCGACGTCTCAGCGTCTACCTCCCCTCCTTATATAAAGCAGCCAAGCTATGTGAGTGGGTTGCTGCCTCCATGTTTTAACCTCAACTACCCCGCAAATTTGAAATGACCCCACCGAAGGGCCCACACGTGGGACATCAGACGGGCCAACAGGTGGTACAATACAACCTTTCTATTCAAACCACCAACAGCTAACCATCCAAAACCAAACAAAAAAGTGAGATGTATGAATCAAGAAACCCCACAAACCGAACCCGCCACCCCAACAATGCAACAAATCGGCATGCTAAACTTGCGAATCAACGACTTCATGACTCAGCTCAACGCCACCCTCAAAGCCGTGCTTGAAGAGAATCAGGCACTAAAGAAAGAAAACACAGAACTCAAAGAAAAAACAGCCAACCCGCAGTAGCCCTTCCAACCAATTTCTTTTTTTATCCACAACAGGAGCGCATGGGGTTGGCTAGAAAGCTTGTGGCAAAAGTAGTGCTAAGCACACAACAAAAACAAATCCTAACCGAACTCTCACGTCGCTTAGCCGCAAGCGAAAGCGAAACCCTACGAACCGCACTAATGGACTACGCAAAACAACTAAACCTACTAAACCAAACACTACACGAAGAGCGAAAAGAAAAAATAAGGTAACTTTTTGTCCCTTATCTTCTCCTGTGCAAGAGTACAATCACAACTAACAAGATTACGATAATTCCTAATAAAGCCACTATGGTGAAGTTGACCAAACCTAAACCAAAGAACACTGTATTCCCGGAAATAGGTTGACTATTGGTCGCTGAGGGATATTGCGACGAAGAGGTTGTAGGTACGACTGTTACGTCAGGGGTTATAATTGGCGCGTATGGGTCAGGCATCGCCTGCGGATTCGGCTCAGCTAAATATGGGACAAAGCTTACTTTGCCCAAGTTAAAGTTGTTCTTGTTATCAACGATTGATTGGCTAATCATCGCTTCATCAGTTGTATCCCACCAATTATATGTAGCATCCACATCCTGATTTGCACCTTCTGAAAGGGCCAGTTTTGGAGCGCCACCATAAATATTGTTGTATTTGATTGTGGGCGAAAAAGACCCTACAACTACTATGGGCTTGCCAGCGCTAAGGGTGTTATTCTGTATGACGCCATTCCCAATTTGGATTGCGATATAGCAGTTACTGATATTGTTATTTGAAATATACGAGTTACCACCTGAGGCTTCAATGCACGTACCTGTATAACCAACTACATCATATCCTTGACGAATAACAAAACCCCTAATTGTATTACCAGAAATCATCGGTGAACCGCCTTCGACATAGATTTTATAGCTTGATAAATTATTACTAGAAATCATTGGTTCTCCACCGTTGATAGCTATTGATGTTGATTCCCCCAAGAGACGGTTGTTGACGATTAGAGGCGCACCGTTGTTGATAGTAATCATAGCTTGACTGATACCTGAAGAAATCTTGGGGGATGACCCGTTTATTGTAATCTTTAACGTATTAGATTGCCACTTTTCTATTATGCTCCCGCTGCCCGTTTGTTCATTCCAGCTTTTGCTATAGGGCATAAATATTATTTCGTTCGTATTATCGCCTATAAATGAAACATGTTCATTACTGCTGCCTCTTGCAACTAAGGTCCCATTTACTTGTATGTAAGAATTTTTATTAAAGAAAACTTGGACGCCCGGCGCAATCGTCAGTGTTGCTCCATTGGCAATTGCGACTGGTCCCGTAATACTATAAGGACTGTTTGCTTTTGTCCATGTTGTATCTGACCTGATTATGCCACTGACTTCTTTGTATGTCTGCGCACTACCAAATTCTAGCGTACTAACTATAGATAGCGCAATAAATGAAATTAAGAAAAAGCCTGAAAGCAATTTGTTTCTCTTCATTTTCGCCCATACGTAGGTTGGTGCTTTGCAGTATTATGTTTTTTCTTGTTTACCGATCGGGATGGTCTCGGTTTGTTACGTACAAGGCACAATGTGTGGTACAATTTGAAATTCGACTTTTTACAACGCTCTACGCTTACGCAAGTAAAACACCACAAACACAAACAACACAACAACCGCCCCAAGCAACACAACAGTTACAACCTGCCACCAACCCAAACCAAACATCAACCTGACTACCAGATTGCTCGGAGGTTGCTGAGGGATTTTGAGAGGACAAACTTGAACCATTTGAAGCTGCATCAATTGTTATAGTTTGGGTGTCGCTCCAACCGCTTGATTCACCCTTAAAAACATAGGGGAAGCTAAAAGTTCCAAAATCGCCCGCATACTGTCGAGAAATATACCCAATCATAGATTCCAATTGAAAATCAACTTCAGCGGCAATTGGCAGATTTGTCTTAATAGAACCAGCTTCAAAATCTAACCCTGTTTCAGATGAGTAGCTACATTCATAGGATAAAACCGTATAGTCGGAGCCATAATCCATAGTGGGATAACCGTCTGAGACAAGGTAGAGATTATTCCAATCAGTTTCATAATGGCCCTTCCAACGGATATTATAGTAGTAATTGACGGTCCAGTTGTTGGGGTCATTAGATAACGTATAAGGAGTGAAAGGTTCGTTCTTTATTCTGAATTCTATGGTCCTCTGCTCTATTCGCGAGCTTTCAGTAGTCACTGTTTCCCCCGTGTAAGGATTGGTCGTTGTAGTTGGTTCTGTATTGTATGATGAATCAAAGATTGTTACAGTGAACTCAGGGACAGACGGAGTAAGAGTTGCGTCAGCAGTTGCTATTCCAGTCAAAATTATATTTAAAACTAACAAAATAAAGAAAATAACGTTTTTTCTCAACATACACATAATTAAGAGCGGAATGGATATTTAATTTAAGGCTTTTTGTATAGATTCTTTGACAAAGCTAAGTCTATAAATCTTGACAAGCCACCACGCCAACAGGTCCACCTTCTACTATAATACAAAAGAGATTGGCTACTTCACCTACTTTAACGCAAATAAACAAACTGTAAAACTAAACAAAACTTCCATCTGCTTCTTTTCATTAATGTACCCTTTGGGGCGGTCACAGGATGGTCCACCCAGAGGCCCGCAGAGGGTACAATTCAGCTTTTTGTTATGTTTGCCGAAAACTTGCCGCCCACTTTTCTTTTTCCCATACCTTTTTTGATGTATTGTCGGGTTAGTGCCCAAACGTTTTAAAACACAGCAGCCCAACATAGTTTTGCAGCTACGAGTGGAACCCTTTGAGTTTAAGCTACCATTACATGCAGTTGCCCCGCGAAGTCATAGTTGGAAAAGGCACCTTGAGTCGGCTTCCTGAAGTGGTCAGTCGACTGGGCCTAAAAGGCAAAGCGTTGGTGCTTTCGGATTCTGTTTGTTACGATGTCGCGGGCAAAACAGTCATGGAGTTACTGGCGAAGACAGGTTTAACGGTGGATTCTTTTCTAGTTAAATCCATGACCGTAGACGACTTGATCACGGTTGAGGAGCAGCTTAAACGCCAAAAACCACATGTGCTCTTCGGAGTCGGCGGCGGAACCATCATCGATGCAGCCAAAGTCAGCTCCGCAAGCCAAAACATCCCCTTCATCAGCGTCCCAACCACGGTGAGCCACGACGGCATCGCCAGCCCATTGGCATCAGTCAAAGGCTCCGAGAAACCCTACTCAGTCCTCGCCCAAGCCCCCCTCGCCATCGTCGCAGACACGGAAATCATCATCAAGGCGCCCTGGCGGTTTGTCATAAGTGGCTGCGGAGACGTGATTAGCAAATTCACAGCCGTCAAGGATTGGCGATTGGCACATCAAGAAAAAGGGGAGTACTACGGCGGCTACGCAGCAAGCCTCGCATTGATGAGCGCTAAACTTGTCACAGAGAACGCTGAGTTGATTGTTTACCGCCAAGACGAAGGGTTACGGGTATTGCTTGAAGCTCTAATTAGCTGCGGCGTAGCCATGAGTATCGCGGGTAGCAGTCGCCCCTGCAGCGGCTCCGAGCACCTCTTCAGCCACGCACTTGACCACGTAAACCACCACCACGCGCTGCACGGTGAGCAATGCGGCGTCGGAGCAATTTTAACTTCGTTTTTGCATGGGTCGAACTGGCAGAAAATCAAAAGCACCCTCAAACAACTCGGCGCACCCATTACTGCAAAAGAGTTGGGCGTAAAAGATGTAGACGTCGTTAAAGCGCTTCAAGTGGCTGCGCAAATTCGCCCTGAACGCTACACCATCCTGCATAAACTCAACTTGGGATACGATGCTTGTGAAACGGTTGCCAGAGCAACAGGCATAATCGACTAGACGCGCAGAGGCTGCAGTAGCGCAAACGGGTTGCCTTCTGGGTCTTCGGCGGCAGCGATCCAGCCGACTTCGGGAACTTCTTGTTTAGGCATGATGACTTTACCGCCTAACCGAACGATTTTGTCGAGGAAGTCAGTTATGGATTCGACGGTGTAGTAGTTTAAGGGTTTATTGTCTGGAGTTAGTTTCTTGTACATGCCGCCGTTGACTCCGGGGCGGATTGCTTTGCCGTTGGGGTCGAGGGGAACGGTTTGGATTGCCCAGTACTCGAGGGGGCCTTCTATGAGGGTGATTTTCCATCCGAAAACCTCTTCGTAGAAATGTTTGAGTTTTTCTACATCGTTGGCTGGGATTTCAAAATGCGTAAGTGTGTGATCCATACTTGATGTTCACCTCCAGACGCACCCTAAACGTGTTTGGCAGAAGTCACTATTATATGGGCGATTTAGAAATTTAACTTTATTTCTCCATCGATGACGGAGCAGGTTTGTGTGGTACAATCTTTCTGTGGGCACAAAAAACTTAACAGTAACACCCATCAAATAGTTCTCAGTGGATTTGTTTAGAAGGTTTAAAGTTTGAGAAGCGACCAAATCAAGACAGGAATCGAGAAAGCGCCTCACCGCGCACTCTTAAAATCCCTCGGCTTACAAGACGACGACCTAGCTAAGCCACTTATCGGCGTAGCAAACAGCTACACCAACATTGTCCCCGGACACATCCACCTCCAAACCATCGGTAACGCCGTAAAAGAAGGCATCCTAGCTGCAGGCGGCACACCGTTTGAATTCAACACCATAGCAGTATGCGACGGCATCGCCATGGGGCACATCGGTATGCGTTACTCGCTGCCCAGCCGCGAAATCATCGCTGACTCAGTAGAAATCATGCTCCAAGCTCACAGCCTCGACGGAGTAGTTCTAGTTACTAACTGTGACAAAATCACCCCTGGCATGCTCATGGCAGCTGCACGCGTGGACATCCCCGCCATCATGGTTACAGGTGGACCGATGGCAGCAGGCCGTCACCGCGGCAAAAAAGTCAGCTACGCCAGCATGCCTGAAGCCACCTTTGGTCAGGTTGCTACAGGAAAAATGACCGAAGCTGAACTGTTAGAGTTGGAGGCGAACGCTTGCCCAGGATGCGGCAGTTGTAGCGGTATGTTTACTGCTAACACTATGGCGTGTATGACTGAAGCGCTTGGCATGTCGCTGCCCTACTGTGCTACCTCGTTGGCTAACAGCGCCTTTAAGCTGAGACTTGCTAGAGAAACGGGTAAACAGATTGTTAAACTCGTCCAAAACGACCTCAAGCCATCTAAAATCCTAACTAAAGAAGCCTTCGAAAACGCCGTTGCAGTGGACATGGCTTTGGGCGGTTCAACCAACACCACTCTGCACTTGCCCGCTATCGCAAAAGAAGCAGGCGTAACCTTGCCGCTTTCAACTTTTGATGCAATCGGCAGAAAAGTACCCCACCTCTGTAGCATGATTCCAAGCGGCATCTACGCGCTCGAAGACTTAGATGCGGCAGGGGGAGTTCCCGCGGTTATGGCTGAAATCAAGAGCCTCCTAAACCTCAAATGTCAAACAGTTTCACTAAAAACCGTCAAAGAAAACATCAAAGATGCAGTTGTCCTTGACCGCAACGTCATTCATTCAATGGCGGATCCAGTTCACAAAGAGGGAGGCATCGCCATCTTGTTTGGCAACATCGCGCCGAAAGGGTCAGTCATCAAAACTGCAGGCGTTTCAGAGAAAATGCAGAAGCACACAGGTCCAGCCAAAGTTTATGATTCCGAATCCGAAGCCCTTGCAGCCATTAAAGGAGGCAAAATCAAAGCAGGAGACGTAGTCGTCATCCGCTATGAAGGACCACGAGGCGGCCCTGGCATGCCAGAGATGCTTTTCCCAACCGCAACCATCGCAGGTATGGGGTTATCGGAAAGTGTAGCCTTAATCACGGATGGCAGGTTCAGCGGTGCAACCAGAGGCGGAAGCATCGGTCACGTTGCACCTGAAGCCTTCGAAGGCGGACCCATCGCAGTCATCAAAAACGGAGACGTCATAACCATCGACATACCCAACCGCGCCCTAAACGTCGAATTAAGCGACAAGGAACTCAAAGCAAGGTTGGCTGCTTGGAAACCCAGACCCCCAAAAATCAGCAAAGGCATCCTATCCCGCTACAAACCCACACCAACAGAATAAAAAACAAGAAGGAAAGGGGTTAGCTGTTTTTACCAGCAGCGACCCCAACTATTTCTACCCATCATGCCACCGCCGCATCCATAGCGGTACTGGTATTGATTTTGGTTTTGTTCTTGAGCGCAGTAACCGTTGCATGCTTGTCCACTTTGGCAGTAACCTGTACAGGCACCGTAGTTGTTGCAGTATGATTCACCAGTGGTGGAGTTTTGGCAGTAAGGTGCCGCGCCGTTGGCTGCAGCGCAGGGTGGAAGTGTTTGGGTGTTGGCAGTTTGGTTGGTTGTTTGGTTGGCTGCGAATTGGGCTGCTGTGACACCGACAAGGGCTGCGGCAACGAGGGCGATTGCGGCTATGGCGAGGATGATTTTTGTGTTCATGTTTTTTCACCTCAACCTATACTATGGGCTGCGGATGGTTTGACTGTTGGCTGAAACAGAAGTGAAACAGTTTTTTGAAACGGTTTCGCATGGTAAAAGGGTGTGGTTTTTTGATAATGCTTAAATCCATGCACGATAAGTCTAATTTAGATATAGTATGAAAAGAGTTAACCTCTTCCTAATCCTGCTAATAACCGCCATAGCCGCCCTCATAGCCACAACCGCCCTCGCCTTCGCCCTCTTCTCCACACAACAAGACCCCTACAGTTGGATGAGCCAAATGTGGGGCAACGGACACATGATGGGCGGCATGATGGGCAACCAAACCACCACAACCAACACATGGCTCCCCTACTTCAGCATACTATTCGCCGTTTTAATCGGAGTCACCATAGTAGGCGTTGTCGGAGTAGCTTACTACCTTGTTTATCCCCAAATCCGAATTGGCACCGCCACCTTACCTCCGCCAAACACCGTCGCTATTCATGGGAACGGAACCGCAGTTTCAGCGTATGAATCCGTCTCTAAAACCCTCACCGCAGAAGAACGCAAAGTCATAGACACCCTAAAAGCCCACAACGGTAAGTACCTCCAAAAATACATCAAAGCCGAAACTGGTCTGAGTAGACTCCAAACCCACCGCATCATCGCGCGCCTTTCTGACCGTGGTATCGTTTCGTTGGAGAAAGTGGGCAACACCAACCAAGTGACTCTTGCAGAATGGTTAACTAAGGATCAATAAGTGGCTGCCCTATGTTGAAGCCACGCGACCTCTCAGGGCAGAGGCCCCCTCCCTTATTTAAAGGCACAATATCGCAGCTTTGCTGTTAATCAGTGGTCTGATTGGTTTGGTTTCGGTATGTTTTTTGATTTCTTCTGTTTAGGTAGGGGATGGTTATTGTGAATTTTGCGCCCTGTCCAGGTTCGCCGTTCTCTTCTATGTTCCAGCCGTAGATTTCCATCATCCGCTTCACCAAGTACAAGCCGTATCCGCTGCTTCCGCCTGTACTGAAGCCTTCGTCGAATATGCGGCTCTTGTTCTCAAGGGGTACGCCTACACCGTCGTCTTCGTAGATCAACTGTACCCCTTTATCGGCTGTTTGTCGCCAGTACAGTTTTATGGTTGTGCTCTTTTGGCCATACTTCATCGTGTTGTCGATCAAATTATACAAAAGCTGCACAAGAAGCGAGTCAGCAAGCACCTCCAAACCTGTACATACGTTTACGAGTTTGAGGTTGAATCCTGAAAGAAGCGTTACTGCTTTAGTTACCGCTTGCCCTAAGTCGATGTAGGTTAAGTCTTCCGCGCCAAGCTGTTCATACATGCGTGCGAAGTCGAAAACTTTTGTAGACTCTTTAACTGCCTGCTCCATCTTGGAGAGCGCTTCCACAATGTCAGGTTTATCGGAGTGTTTCTTCTTAAGCAAATAAGCGTAACCGTTGATTGCGCTAAGCTTGTTTCGGACATCGTGACGGGTGATTCTGCCAACTACATTCAATTTCTCGTTAACTAAGACTAACTTTTCAAAGATTTCGTTTAGTGTGTCTTCGGCTTTCTTGCGTTCAGTAACGTTTTGAATTGTCGTCCGCAGCAGCGTTTTTTGGCCGCTTTGGAATTTTGAAACGTTAAGCACTGCATCTATAATTTCGCCAGTAGCAGTTTTTAGTTGGGTGTAGAAGTCTACTGCGGAACCTTGTTCTTTTATTATCTTGATTAGTTTTTCTCTTTCTTGAGGATCCTCGTAGAAAGTTTCCACAGAAACATTGTTCAGGCCTTCAAGAGATAAACCCATCAACTTCTGCATTGCTTGGTTGGCATCGATGACTTTGCCGTCAAGCGTGGTTATTGCCACGGGGATGGGCGCCTGCTCGAATAGTGAACGGTAACGCTCCTTGCTGTTCATTAATTCATCGTTGGCGGCCTGTAATCGTTCCTGATTATCCTGTAACAGTTTTTCGATTTTTTTACGCTCAGTTATGGGTATTGCCAACTCTATTGCCGCTATTGTTTGGCCCTCTTGATCTCTTAGGGGGGTTACCCTTAACTCTGTCCAGATGGTTTGGCCGCTGTCGTCAACTGATTCGTATTCATGAACTGAGAGAGGGATGTTTTGCTCGAAGACTTTTTTTACGCCACAGTCGGGGCAAACCTCACTTTTGTTGAACGCGGAGAAGCATTTCTTGTTTTTTAATACGCCCATATCGGTTAGTCGCTTGTTTGCCCAGATTACATTGTATTCTTTGTCAATGACTGCTAATCCTGCATCGATGCCTTCGCTGACTTTTTCTAAAATCTCAAAGGTTCCCCTTAGGCGGTCTTCAGCGTTTTTGCTCTCGGTTATGTCTCGGATTAAGACACTTTTTACTTTCTCGCCGTTTATGTCTGTAAAGGCGTTTGAAGAAACCTCGCCGATGAAGGTGGTTCCATCTTTTCTTTTAAAGGTAAGTTCAGCTCTTACACGACCGGTTCGGTCGCTTTCCAGTAACGCTAGAGCTTGATTACCATTTTGGACTACGATTCCGTCGCGGCCAGCTTTTTTGATTTCCTCCTCAGTCATACCCAGCATACGGCACGCTTGCGGATTGGCAGCTAAAATGGTTCCATCAGGTTTTGAAAGCATTATGCCGTCGAAGCTGTTCTCGTAGAGGCTACGGTACCGCGCTTCGCTTTGAGCTAGGGCTTCTTCTGCCTTTTTGCGTTCAGTGATGTCAGTGTTAAATCCACTCCAGACTATGCGTCCATCCGCTAGTTTTTCAGGTGTTGACTGCCCCCACATCCAATGTATCCCGTCGGGGAGCCTAACACGGTATTCACATTGCCAAGGAGTAAGATGCTGCGCCGAGTCCTCTATCGATTTTATTACCTTCTCTAGATCCTCAGGCAATATCGCCTTAGCAATGGGTGAAAAGTCGTCTCGAACCGCCTCAGGAGTGCATCCGAAAATCTCGTTAATCTGTTTAGAAGTGTAGGGCACACAGTAGGAGCCGTCTGGTTTTCGGACAAACTGGTAGAGCATACCGGGAGATTGAGAGGCAAGTTTTGAGAAAGTCTCTTCTTTCTCCACCAACGCCTTTCTTGTTTTGCTTCGCTCCACGAGCACTCTAATACTGTGAACCAGTTCGCCGTAGACGGTTTCGGTTGATCCCTGCTTGTTATGGTATCCGTCGGCGCCTAAGTTGAGGGCTTTTATGGCGACGTCTTCGCGGCCTTTTCCCGTGAAAAGGATAAAGGGGATGCTGTTGTTTTGGTCGCGTAGCGCTTTTAGGAGTTCTAGGCCGTCTTTTTGAGGCATCTCATAGTCCGAGATGACTATATCATAGTTGCCGTTGGCGATCTTTTGGAGCGCTTCGTCCGCAGAGGTGGCTTGGTCTACTTCAAGGTCGCCCTCCAGACCCAGCACTAGCCTAGAGACCTCTAACAATGCAGAGTCATCATCGACGTGTAGGATTCGAATTACGTTGGTTTGGGAACCTATTAAGCAACCAACGTCATGTGTGGCTAATGCGCCCAATGCAACCTAGGAGCTCCAACATCAAAGAAGCAGGTTAACTTAAACATGTTATGAATTAAAAATAGTAATTAAAAATAAAATTGAGATAATGTTATTGGTCGTTTGAAGTGCATGCGTCTCTCATGGCAGGTATTTCGTAATGGTTGAAGAGTCGCCGCAACGCGTCTTTGACGATTTCAGCAAAGAAAAAACAAAAAAAACTATGTTTTAAGCCAACCCAACTTGACAAACGCATACGCAGCAAAAGCCATAGCAACAGCAATAACGAAGACGACCTGCCACAAATAAGCGCCATAGGGCATATCAAGAAGGTTCGCCCCAATAATGCCGCTGATCGCCGTGGGAATCACCGAAATCGCAGTAATCACTGCAAGTATTTTCAGTATCTTGTTTGCTTCAAAAGAGGTTTGGTTGATGTAGAGGTCAATCATCGAACGCAGATTCTCGATGAGGTCATGTGACATTTCGTTTAGGTACTCTGCGTTGTCCTGAAGTATCTGGAAGGATTCCTCTTTTTCCTCATCAAACCCCTTAAGAGGAACCCTCTTAGAAGTGATGATTGTCAGCATATCTTTAAAGTGTAAAAGGTTCGAAACAAGCCTTGCAACTTCCTTATCCAGCTGGTAGATCCGTTCCAAAAAGTCTTTGGGCAATTTCGAGCGGGGTGTACTGCTAATTTTTAGAATCTCTATCTCAATTTCAGAGAGAACCGCGCGGTAATCGTTTAACATGTACTCAAGGATGCTGTACAGTACGGGAACAACAAACGAGTCACCTTTCGATGACTGCTTAATTGAAGGCAAAACTTTTTCAATTAAGTCAACATTGTGACGTGAAACAGTTATGATTTTGGAGCCGCTACAGATTACAATAACGCCTGAGCGGGAAATTGTTAAAAAGTTTTCCGCGTGCTCTGGGTAGACTATCTTACCTGATTGGAGAAAAATAAACGAAGCCTTCTGAACATAGTCGATGTGTGGGTAGATGTCGTCAACTAAGGCGCTTTTGAAGTGTGGTTCTGCTATGCTGAGTATTTTGCTGAGTTTAGCAAACCCTGCATCAGAGACGTAGTGGAGGTCAAGCCACTCTTCGCGGTTGACATCAGATATGTGCTCTTTGAGTTCATCCCATGAAAGATTATGTTTTGTTTGCAGGTCAGAGCCGATTTGGCGGATAACGGTCTCTGGTCCCACTGCCTCCATTTTTAACTGAGCGGCTGCTCCGTTTCTTCTGCCTGCTATAGCTCGGCTACCCACTGCAAACGCCCGTGGGATACGTAGAAGTCTAAGCAGCAAAGACGGCGACCCTGTCATAGCAAGCCCAAAGAGCGATAGGTACTGGACAAAGGGCAATCCAATAATAACCAAGTCGACCAAGTGCCAAGGTTGTTTGAAGTGTTGCCAGCGGTTTTGGGCGGCGTATAGTTTGATTGCGTACTCTGACACGAAAAAGATGACGATAATCCAATCGCATATTTCTAGAAAGCTAAGGGCAGTGGCGTCGAGTTCAAAGAGAAAGGGAACTAAAATGATGGGTACGACGATAAGGGAGAGAGCGATCATGAATTTATCTGAGAAAATGTCGTTCGCCATCTCTCGGATGTCCGCGCGGGGGTCTTTTTTGGGGGCAAATAGTGACCTGGGAAGTGCAGCATCTGATTTGCTAGGGGACTGAGTTTGGGGCATTGTTAAGCCTATAGCGTTTTACTGATGTGATGGCTGATAAACTATTCGCTAAAGCACACCCGTTTTATTTACAGTAGAGGTTACTTTTTCTTGCCGTTTTTATCCAAGTTCGGTTTCTGCTCCAGCTTAGTAGGCAAATATTCGTCCACAATGTAGGTTAAACCGTACCTGCTGAAAGCTTCAAGCTCCGTCTTACGCTTGATTTTGAGAAACATCTTGATTTCACGTTGCCAAACAGGGTCATTTTGGTACCTTGGATCCCTCTGCAACTCGTATAGACGTTTAATGTCCACTTCATCAAGGGGATCTGTTGGCAGTTTGTATTCAACTATGTCACTTGCCCAAACCCCACTCCAAACCGCGTCTGGAGTGTTTAGGTCTCTTAGGTGGGCCGCATTGGCTGAGCCTGAAATGATGACCTGCGCGATGTGCATTCCCCATGGGTCGCCGTCGGTTAAGATGTAGACCGGCAGGTTGAGTTCGTCGTGTAGTCTTCGAATGAAGCTGCGGGTTTGTCTGGGAGCTTGTCCACCACAAGCGATTAGGAGAGATTTGTGTTTGCTGTGGACGCTTTCTTCAATGAATCTGGTAAAGAGTGCGCCTTTCTCGATGGCTATGACTTTGTCGGCGCTGGTTTTGATGAATTCGGATGAAGTTACCGCTGGACCGATGAGGACGCCGTCGGGGTGATTGGTCAAATTAACAGTTTTTCCTTCGTAACCTGGCACCGTGTAGGCGATGTCGAGGTCGCCGAAGATTGCGCTGCGTTCCTCGGGGAACACGTTGAAGTCTTCCCTTGCAAAACCAGTGAGGGTTTCAAGGTCTGTGATGATGTTGTTTGATTCCTGCTGATCTTGAAAAGTCATCTCGTAAGCTTGAGCCGAGTAGTAGACATCTCTGAGCGTGGATGTTTTGCGTTGGCTGGTTAATTCGTTGCTAAACATTGCCACCCAAGCCAATTGTGTGAAGGGTTTTATGTGGCGAATGTTTCGTGCGCTTCTGCCGACGCATTTTTCTCCTAGAACGTATTGACGCAGTTTTTCATCGTAAGCGATGTTTTCGGTGCTGCGACTGGGCATCGTAACCGTGGGGAACTGGCCTTCTTCGAGCTGTTTGTAGATGTTAGCCCCAAAGCCCTTTAAACTGTTAAGGACTTCTTGCCTTTTTTCTGCGATTTTAATCTTCTTCTGCGCCATACTTCTGTACACTCTTAAGCAGTTTTTCTATGTCGGGCTTTTTAGTTTCACCCGCAAGGGTCGTGGAGAATTCCGCGATTTTAGGAAGATACTTACTGAATATACCCAGACGCTTCTTCTCATTATGCACATGCTCCTGTCTCGCGAGGAAATGCTGAATCTGCCGTGCAACTTCACGAATCGCGTTAGCTTCTTCGCGCCTAACTTCGGGGCGGTCAGAGATGAATTCTTTGCCCACAGTTTTGTAAGGAACTTTTGTGCTGCAAATATGCACAACGATGGCAATGGGCATTTCAGGCTGCACTTTGTAGCGTTTCCAATTCATGTTCGAGATAACACGGTAAGCCACATCGCTTGCTTCATCGTAGAGCAGGGGGATTTTGTTGGCAAAACGGTAGATAACAAAGTTTGAACGTTTAGGTACACCGCCACCGTAAGCCATAGCCATCTCCACGATGAAGGGGTGACCCGCATAAGTTGACGGTTTCCGCTGATGCACAACCAAGTACTCAGGGTTAAGTTCCTTCATAACACCCGCTTTGAGAAGCTCCTCACCGAGTGGGGAGAGACAGCTCGCATCAGGAGGCAAGAAGTCTTTGTATTTTTTGAGGTTCTGCATCAACCGAACGATTTCTTCATGCGTGAGTTTCTTAGGGTTCTTGTTAGCGGGTATGCCTGCGAATTCAAGGAAATTCCGTGCAGTAATTTCGCCAACACGGTGGAAGTGACCCCTCAAAAAAGTAGACATGTTAGTAAATTCTGTAATTTGTATAAGCCTCTGCAAAAGCTCCACGTCTACACCGTATGGATGAGGCATTGTTTCCTTAGGCGGCTCAGGCATGGTTGTTGTGGCCCGTTTAAACTTGTAGAGCCTGCCCTTTGGGTCAACGAAAGTGAGGTTGGCGTATGGGTTGACCATGGCGGTTTGTTTAAAGTACTCGATGATTTTTGGCATGGCGCGAAGGTAGTCGCCTTCCAAGCTGAATTCGATTATGGTGCCGTGCCAGTTGTCCTTGTTTATTAGAACTTTGCGGTCCAATATGATGGGTTTGTTCCGCTGTATGTCGATCATTAATTTGAAACTGTAAATTTTTTCTTGCCCAGTACTTGAAGTTACAAGGACCGGCTGGTGTGTAGTGATTTGTCCGTAGAGGACAGCCATTTTGCCGCCTAAACCGAAGGTTCCTCTGGCTTGTTTGAGTTTGTATTTACTGCCGTAGAGCACTTGACCAAAAGCTGACGGTATAAATCGCGGGGGAATACCGCTGCCATTGTCTTCGACTCGAAGCTTGTAGACTTGGGTGTCTTTGGTTGCTTCGGATTCGAAGGATAAGCGCACGTAGATGTCTGGGGGGATTTTTTGGCTTTCTGCAGCGTCCAGACTGTTTTCTACTGCTTCGCGTATGGCGACAAATACGCTGCGTGAGGGGTTTGATAAGCCTGCGATGTCTCGGTTGCGGTAGAAGAAGTCGGATGCACTCATCTCTTCAAAGGTTGCTTGTGCCACTTGCTGCTTACACCACGTTCCCCGTTTATTTTTTTCAGAGTGCTTAGTATATTTGTCGGTGGTTCTTTAAGTTAACTGCACTGTATGGTTAAAAAGTACGGTTTTTCAGTGCTCCGTCAACATGCTCGGATGGGATGTTTTGAAATGAAAATGTTAAATTAATCTTTTAATCTTTGAATTTTTAGGGTAATAGTTAAATAGAATCAGCAAGTTAACTGCCAAAAAAATGGGTTTAGAATAGCCAAAAACCCGCACTTTATGACATAATTTTACCGTATATTTTAACTTAAAAACGTTTTTCAGCTAACTTTTGCAGAATAAATCAGCCATAACTGCATTATTAGAAAGTGTTATATTGGGATACAAACAATACCAGAAATGTTGAGTCAGAGCTAGGCTTTGACTCAATTAAGGAGAAAACGAAAAATGCAAAAACTAAAACCCTTAGTTGTTGCAGTTTTAGCAGTATTTTTGATTGCAAGTCCAATGATGATGATCGCAACAGCACACGACCCTCCATGGAAAATTCCTACATACGCCTACATCGTAGTCTCCCCTAACCCAATCGGAGTAGGGCAAACAGTCAACGTCAACTTCTGGATAAACGCACCCCCACCGACCGCAGCCGCACAGTACGGAGACCGCTGGTCAAACCTCACCGTCCTCATCACAAAACCCGACGGAACCACTGAAAGACTTGGACCATACCAATCTGACACAACAGGCGGAACATTCACTACCTACACCCCGACACAAACAGGCAACTACACCTTCCAATGCTTCTTCGGAGGCGACGTACTAAAAGGACTCAACCCAGCGCCTGGAACAACCGTCACAAACGCGTTCGTCAACGACACTTTCTTACCAAGTGAGAGCAAAAAATATGTTTTAACAGTCCAAGAAGACCCAATCCCATATGCCCCACAAGCGGCGCTTCCAACCGAATACTGGACACGCCCCATCTACGCTGAGAACAACGCATGGTACATCATTGCTGGAAACTGGCTGGGTCTAGCACCCTCAACCTTTGCAGCAACAGGAATGCGTAGCATAAACGGAAACTACAACCCCTACACCACCGCACCAAACACAGCTCACATATTGTGGACCAAAGTTGCAGCGTTCGGCGGCACAATCGGCGGCGAATACGGCGGCGAACTCACAGGTAACTATTACTCAACCTCGCAGTATGAACCCAAATTTGCACCAATCATCATGAACGGCATCCTCTACTACACCGAATTCCCAGGCAGCTCAACACACTACACAGGATGGAAAGCCATCAACTTGAAGACTGGAGAAACCATATGGACCAAGAACACCACAGACATCCTAAGATGTGGACAAATTCTCAACATGATTACACCAAACCAATACGGCGGTTTAGCCTACCTGTGGTCAGTTCCAATGGGACAAGGCGGATTAGGAGCGACACAAACCCAATATAACATGTGGGATGCGTTAACTGGAACCTACATACTAAGTATAGTCAACGCAACATCCATGCAGCTAACCTCAGATGAAGGAGGCAACCTAGTCGGCTACTACGTCAGCTCCAACAGCACAGGCAGATACCTAAACGTGTGGAACTCCACCAGATGCATAAACATCGGCCAAGGCGGAACCTACTACGGTGGAGGCACATCCCCAGCAGATAACTGGATGTGGAGACCCGCACAAGGCAGAACCATCGACTTCAAATATGGCATACAATGGACTGCACCCATCAACACAACATTCCAAGGCAACCCCATAACGTTGGGCATATCGGCAATTTCTGACGACTACATATTAATGACACAATCAAGTGTTGCAGGTAGCTCATACTTCCAAGCAGGCTGGATCATACAAGCAGGATACAGCAGAACCGACGGGCGACTTCTTTGGGGACCATTGAACCGCACCGAAGTCATGAACTCAAGAGTGCTCTTCAGTTCAACAGGCGCAGGAGACGGAATCTGGATAGAATTTGACCAAGCAGCATTAATAGCCACCGGATACAGCCTCAAAACAGGCAACAAAGTATGGGGACCAATTGATTTACCAAACGTCAGCCCCTATGCCTCACTCGGCATGAACTATATATTCGCTGATGGCGCGACCTACCTCTGGACATACGGTGGAGACGTCTACGCTATAAGACAATCCGACGGCAAAATACTCTGGGAATACCACACGCCACCTGCAGGCTACGAGTCACCTTACGGCGCAAACTCGCTGTGGACTTTCACTGTAGGAACCATCGCTGACGGCAAACTCTTCGTCCCAGAAGGCCACATGTACAGTCCACCACTCTTCCATCAAGCACACCAATTAGCCATCAACATAACCGATGGTTCACTAGTCTGGCAGATTGAGGCTTTCGACGTAACCAGTGCACCCGCCATTGCAGACGGTGTTATGGTTACATTAAACGCCTACGACAACCAACTCTACGCATGGGGTAAAGGACCAACAAAACTTAACGTTGATGCACCCTCAGTCGGCGTAACCACCGCCACACCGATAACGATCAGCGGTTCAATCTACGACATCTCATCTGGCTCAAAACAAGAAGCCACCGCAGCAAGATTCCCCAACGGCTTACCAGCAGTCGCAGACGAAAGCATGACCCCCTACATGGAATACGTCTACATGCAGCAAGAAAAACCAACAGACACCAAAGGCGTACCCATCTCGCTAGATGTCATCGACGCAAACGGCAACTACCGCCACATCGGCACAGTCACTAGCGACGCAAACGGCAAATTCGGCTTCACATGGACACCCGACATCCCCGGCGACTTCAAAGTTATCGCAACCTTCGCAGGTTCAGAATCCTATTACGGTTCATCAGATGAAGCATTCTTTACCGCAACAGAGCCACCCACGCCAGCGCCAACACAGACCCAAGTTGCAGCGCCACCCACAGAAATGTACCTTGTCGCAAGTACAATCGCCATCATCATCGCTATCGCAGTAGTTGGTTTACTGATCCTAAGAAAAAAGTAAACTAAAAAACAAAACAACCAATCCCTCTTTATTTTTTTTGTTTATTATTTATCGGTAAAACTCAAGATAGCAACCAGCCTTTTTGATCCTTAAAGAGGAGGTTTAACGGGTTTTGTTCTATATATAGATTCAATGAAGGGTTCAACTATTGGTTCACTTCAAAGTGGCCTCACGAAATTTCAGATTGAACCAAACTACCGCTCAGGGGTAGGTTTAAATCTTCAAGCCTAACAAGCAACTAGTTATGCGAATTGTTACAGTTATCGGCAGCATCGTGGTTGTGGTTTGTTTCTTTTTTGCAGTCATCTTTGCACTTGCGGCTTCTGTTCAAGCAACGACCTCGCGGCTTGTAACCAGCAGTGTGCTCTTCGCCATCGGGTTGGCAACCATCGCAGTAGTCTACTACCTCACCCGCAAACCCAAAACCGTCATCCAGCGGGTTGAGCTTTCGGGAGAAATGAAAGCAGCTCAAATCAAATGCCCAAACTGTGGAGCATCCATTAAGGCTGATCAAATCAAAATCGTCTCAGGCGTACCATACGTGAAGTGTCCCTACTGCGGCACGACTTTTGAGGTGGCTGAGGAACCAAAATGGTGACCCGCGCTGTCTTCTTTGTTGCGTTTTTGGCTGTTTGTTTGGTTTCGTCAACGGCGGGTTTAGTTCAAGCACAAAGCAACCTCTACACTGTGAATCACGAATGGGTG
>Ga0101944_10003598_pt1 | contig 21169 bp, 16 predicted proteins | sample DewCreD2012metaG_FD_75245 | JGI IMG/M metagenome (GOLD analysis project Ga0101944, IMG submission 75245) | Hot spring sediment bacterial and archeal communities from British Columbia, Canada, to study Microbial Dark Matter (Phase II) - Dewar... ... | reverse complement strand
TTTCCTTACATTTTTATACATAAGCTGCTCAGCTAATAAAGAATATTTACCGGAAGAGTTTTGGGGAATGAAACTTCAGCGTAAGCTTACCGGTAAAGAAGCAAAAGAGTTTGTTGATAAACTTCATTTTCAGAATGTGGCTACTGAAAAAAATGAAGTTGGATTTTACAAAGGAGAAAGTGGTAATGCAGCGGTTTATATCATTTTTTATTCGGATGAAAAAAATGCTTATCAGGATTTCAAGGAGCATTAATAGAAATAATGATGAACGTGCTTGTTCTAAATCTTAAAAAGATGCTCTGGCTTTGTTCATTTACTAAAATGTTTGTTGGGAGAGGTTCATTACTTGTTAATAATTTAATGATAGTTCTCAATAGAAAAAATAAGCTCAGTTTTAGACTTGTAAGTTGAAAAATACGATTCTGACTAAAATTATTTTTTATAGCCTCTTCTATGCGACAGCCACCATAGGTATCCCAAATTCTATATCTTCAATTACTTGTTGTCTTTGTTCACCTTCACCAAGCATAGCGTCCCACATTGGTGTCATAATAGCTGCTGGATGCACGCTGTTACATCTAATTTTATAACCATTTTCTGCACAATGCAGGGCTACACTTTTAGTGTGGTTTCTAACCGCGGCCTTGCTTGAAGCATATGCAACAGCTCCTGGAATTCCCACTATACCACTTCTCGAAGAAATGTTTACAATACTTCCGCCTTTGTCTTTCATAAGTCTGATTGCGTATTTACATCCAAGCATAACACCTGTTGAGTTTACCCTGTGAACTTCTACCCAAGAATTTAGGTCTGAATTTTCAGCATCCTAAGGTTCTGATGACTCTAAAAATCCTGTTATTCCTGCATTATTTACTAAAATGTCAAGTCGCCCATATTTTGTGGTTATATACTCTGTCACTTTTAACCAATTTTCTTCATTTCCAACGTCTAAATGCAAATATTTAGCATTAGGTATAATATTCTTTACAAGTGCATTTCCTTCTTCGTCACGAATGTCAGAAACGATTACAGTAGCGCCTTCTTTGTAAAAGAGTTCAGCAGTTGCTTGTCCTATTCCACGAGCGGAGCCTGTTATTAATGCTATTTTATCTTTCAATCTCATTTTGTCCTCGTAGTGCTGTATTTTTTAAATGCCCTATAACAAAATTCTTTACGCAAGATTGCGTATATCCTACTTTAAAATCATAAGTCTGTTTCGTAAAAACCCTAATATTTAAGTTATCCCACATAACTACTCAGTCAAAAATACGATGAAAAAATAAAAACTCATATTCAAAAACTTCAAATAGCTTTATAAATAAGAGCCAGCACTTAGACATTTTCCATTGCCGGCTCTTACTAATTATCAAAAGAAAAAGCACTTAGTTAAGTTGAACCTTAACAAAATTTTATTCCTCTTTCCCTCTTAATGAATCCCAAATCATATAAACACAAATGCCGGCAAACATTACAATTGCAAGTAATTCAGCCGAAGTAGTTTCAGCCCATTCTGTATTATACCAATTGAATCCCAAATATCTTAAGAAAGCACTTATAACTCCCATCAAAGCACCGCCTGCAATAAACCCGGACGCAATCAAAGTTCCTCTTTCTCGTCTTGCATTATTTATTTTTTCATCTTTGCTTCGGGTTGAAACATAATGAGCAATCAGTCCGCCAACTAACAATGGTGTGTTCAATTCAAGCGGTATATACATTCCGAGTGCAAAGGCAAGAGCAGGAACTTTAATCATTGTTAATGTGGCAGCGAGAATAGCTCCAACAATATAAAGTGTCCAAGGTGCTGGCTGCTGATCCATCAATGGTTGAATCACTGCAGCCATTGCGTTTGCTTGTGGTGCAACCAAAGCATTTTCTCCCTTAAATCCGTATGTTTCATTCAATACCATTATTACAAATCCGACTGTTAAAGCAGAGACCAGCACTCCTAAGAATTTCCACTGTTCCTGTTTTCTTGGAGTTGAGCCAAGCCAATAACCGATTTTCAAATCAGTAATAAATCCGCCAGCCATTGATAATGCAGTGCAAACAACTCCACCAATTATCAAAGCGGCAACCATTCCTTCCTGACCTTTTAATCCAATTGAAGTTAGAATTATTGAAGAAAGTATCAAAGTCATCAAAGTCATTCCGCTGACAGGATTTGTTCCCACAATAGCAATTGCATTTGCGGCAACTGTAGTAAATAAAAACGAAATTATGAGAACAATCAATAAAGCTGCTATTGACCAGCCAATATTATTTAATACGCCAAATTGAAAGAACACAAAAAGTAAAATAGCCGATGCAATAAGACCAATTATAATTGTTTTCATTGAAAGATCTATCTGAGTCCTTAATTTATTGTTTGAGCTGTCTTTCTTTTCAAAAATCTCTTTTACTCCAAGAGAAATAGCATCTCTTATAATTTTTGAAGAACGAATAATTCCAATAATACCAGCCATTGCAATTCCACCAATTCCAATGTGACGAACATACTGTCTGAAAATATCTTCGGATGACATAGCAGAAATCAGTTTTGATGCACCAGTTCCAAAAGGTTCTGTTAATCCTGCTCCAATGTAAGAAATAAGAGGAACAAGTAAATACCAAGAGACAAACGAACCGGCAACAATTATAGCGGCATATTTCAATCCCACAATGTAACCAAGTCCCATTACCGCAGCACCGACATTTAATTTGAAAACAAGTTTAAAATCTTGAGCTAATTTTTCGCCGAAAGCAAAAACACGAGTTGTGAAAACTTCACTCCACCATCCGAAGGTTGCAATAATAAAATCATAAATACCTCCGATAAGTCCACTTACAACGAGTACCATTGCTTGTTTACCGCCTTTTTCACCTGCTACTAAAACTTCTGTTGTTGCAGTAGCTTCGGGGAAAGGAAACTTGCCGTGCATCTCTGCTACAAAATATTTTCTGAAAGGAATCAGAAATAAAATTCCCAGAATACCGCCGAAAGTTGAAGCAAAGAAAATCTGATAAAAGTGTGCTTCAAGTTCAAGGATGTATAATGCGGGTATTGTAAATATTGCTCCTGCGACAATCAATCCGGAGTTTTGTCCGATCGATTGAATAATAACATTTTCACCAAGAGCACCTTTTCTTTTTAAAGCAGCAGAAAGTCCAACAGCAATAATTGCAATTGGAATAGCTGCCTCAAAAACCTGCCCAATTTTTAATCCAAGATAGGCAGCAGCAGCAGAAAACAACATTGCCATCAGCAAGCCCCAGATAACAGAGTATGGAGTAATTTCCGCTGGTGTTGCTTCAGCAGGCATAAGAGGTTTGTAAGTCTCTCCCGGCTTCAATTCTTTGAAAGCATTTTCAGGAAGACCTTTAATTGCTCCAGAAGTATGTTCACTCATATTTCACCTTCAGTTAATTAATGAATAATAAATATTACAGATTAATTGTTATCTATTTTAATTCCTAACCACTCTTCAATTTTTGAATAAATCAGTTTTCTATCTTCTTTTCTAAAATTTCTAATTTTAGTTTGATGTGAGCCGCCAGGTAAAACCATTTTCAAAGAATTAGTTTTTCCACTCAAGCAAACGCCTGTAGAAGTCCACGGATCATTACCGCCATAAATGAAAATCATATTATTAGCATAATTAGTTACCCAGTTAGAGATATCTTTCATCGGCTCAGGATTGAATTCAAGTTTTAACGAATCCGGAATAAAGAAATAGGTTTTTCCATCTGCATATTTTAATAAATCTTTGAAATCACTGATGTCATAAGCATAATAACCGTATTCAGTGTAACATTGATACCAGAAAGGATAAAGCGATTTAATTGATTCGTCAGAGAAATAATCTAAACCAGCGTGATCTTTAAAGTGATTGAAAATAATTTCATTTGATTCAGTTGTGTCGGGAATACTTTCACAGCCACCGCTGTTCCATTGCCAGTAAGCGAAAGAATATTCAAGCACACAATATTCAAATGCTCTCTCAAGACCTGCAATTTTGTATTCGTATTTTTTCTTTTCAGCAGTTTCAACAAACTTTGGATAATAAATGTCTCTGTTACGAAGAATATATTTTTGAAGATTTTTTATTTTCTGACGGCATTCAGCAGATGAAACTGTTTTGAACCATTCATAAACCCGATTATCATCAACCGAAAAATTAATTGGAGCAACATAAGCTACACTTGCGTCAACATCATTAGGATAAAATCTTTTATGGAAAATTACTGTTGAGCCGCCTTTACTTATTCCAGTACTAATCCATCTATTGTTATAAAACTCTTTAAGCTTTTTAATTATCCGATGATGATCTGCGGCTGACTGTCTTATATCAAGATATTTCCAATCAAACGGTTCAGGAATTGACTCGCCAAAATATCTATGCTCAACAATTATCTGATTACAATTTAATAAACGGCTTAATTCACTCTGTCTGTAATTAACCGCATAACCATCTAATTCAATTACCACAGGAAGATTTTCATTACGATGAGCAAGGAAAAACTGTTGTTTAAATTTCGGTCCATCCGGATTTGAATGATCAACTGGTTGTTCAATAAAAATTTCATATGCTTCAGAAAATTCTGAGTCCGTATTTATTTCTTTTATTGTTAAATCTTTTTGAGATATTAGCCAATCATAAAGCTTACTGTTTTTTGTTATTTGAGAAGATTGACTACAAGAGATAAAATGAAATGAAACAAATATTATAATCGTGAAGAAGTTAAAACGGGATTTTATCATATAGTACTATTAATTTTGAATAAAAATTGAATTTATTTATTTAATGTTACAAAGATTTTAAAGTTATTTATTAAATAAAAATCTAATCTGAAATGAAAGAAAAAATCGAAATACAAAAAGGAGATATTACCAAAATCAAAGTTGATGCAATTGTAAATGCTGCAAACACATCATTACTTGGCGGTGGCGGAGTTGATGGAGCAATTCATCGTGCTGCAGGTCCTGAACTTCTTGAATACAACAGAAAACTTGGCGGTTGTAAAACCGGTGAAGCAAAAATCTCACCGGGATTTAAACTTCCTGCAAAATTTATAATTCACACAGTTGGACCAATCTGGCAAGGAGGTAATAACAACGAAGATGTGCTCCTTTCAAATTGCTATAAAAATTCTCTGTTACTGGCAGTAGAAAATGGAATAAAAACAATTGCATTTCCTGCAATAAGTACTGGAATTTATAGCTTCCCATTAGAAAGGGCAACAAATATAGCAGTGACTGAAGTGAAAAAGTTTTTGAATAAAAATGACTTCATCGAAGAAGTTATCTTCGTTTGCTTTGATGAAAAGACTTATGTAGTTTATGAAAAGGTAATGAGTGAGACTTGAACTAATGTTTTGGAATTTACTCAATCCATTGAGTAAATTTACTCAGTCAATTGAGTAAATTTTATGTACGAGAGAAAACAACTTAAAGTAATTCAGTCAAGGTTGAATGAACGAAAAAATCTTATTCAAGTAATTACAGGACCAAGACAGGTTGGAAAAACCACTCTTGCAAGTCAATTAACAAAAAAAATTAATGTCCCTTTTCATTTTGTTTCTGCAGATGCTGTTCCATCTTCAAATTCTATTTGGATTCAGCAGCAATGGGATTTTGTTCGAACTCAGTTAAAAACATCTGGGGTTGATACTTATTTGCTTATAATTGATGAGGTTCAAAAACTAAATAATTGGAGTGAATTAGTTAAGAAGGAATGGGATAAAGACAGGAGAGAGAATGCAAATATTCGTGTTGTTTTATTGGAGTCATCAACACTTCTTATTTCAAAAGGTTTGAGCGAATCACTAATGGGAAGATTTGAATTAATTCAACTACCACATTGGTCTTATAGCGAAATGGCAGATGCTTTTGGTTTCTCTGCTGATGAGTATGTTTATTTTGGAAGTTATCCCGGCTCCGCTCATCTTATTAAAGATGAATCAAGATGGAAAGATTATATTCGAAACTCAATTATCGAACCAACCATTTCGAAAGATATTCTTCAACTTACTAATATTCAGAAACCAGCATTACTTAAAAATCTTTTTGAATTGGGTTGTATTTTTAATGGAGAAGTTCTTTCTTATACAAAAATTCTTGGTCAATTGACAGATGCTGGAAACACTACAACTTTGGCTCACTATCAAAAATTATTAGATGAAGTTTGGCTCTTGGGGGGACTTCAAAAATTTTCCGGATCAGAAGTTAAATCGAGAGCCTCTTCTCCGAAATGGATTGTTTATAATTCTTCCCTTTCCTCTGTTTTTGAAGATTTAAACTTTAAATCAATCAAAAACGATCAGGTTAAATGGGGTAGAAAAGTTGAACAAACTATTGGGGCTTATTTAATCAATTTAGCAAGAGTAAATAATTTTCAGGTTTTTTATTGGAGAGATGTAAACGATGAAGTGGATTTTGTAATTCAAAAAAATAATAAAGCGATACCAATAGAAGTTAAAACAGGTAAAGCAAAATCGCATAAGGGATTAATTAACTTTACCAAAAAATTTAACATTAAAAAATCAGTTCTGATTTCTGAGGATGCACTTAATTGGCGTGAATTTTTAAGACTGGATGTGTCAGATTTATTTTGATTTATTACTCAATCCATTGAGTAAATTTACTCAATGGACTGAGCGAAAATTTAATAAGTATATGATTACTGTATATAGTGATATAAAAAAACTTCCCTATAAATTAAAATACATTTTATATTCAAACGGATGCGGCATCGTACCAATTGAATGAATTTCTTCATTCTTAGTTTTAATCCACTGATTAAGCAGTTCATCTGTAAAAATATTTCCACGTTTCAAAAATTCATTATCTAATTCAAGTGCATCTAAAGCTTCTGCAAGATTGCGAGGCAGGAAATGAATTTTATGTATGTCATCAGTTTCAAGGAAATTTTTGTCATAAGGCCCGAAACCTTCTTTAGTAGGGTCAATATCATTTACAACTCCGTCAATTCCAGCAAGAAGCATTGCTACTAAGCATAGATAAGGATTAGCAGTTGCATCAGGAGGACGATATTCAAATCTTGTCTCTTCAGGATTATTAACATATTTAGGAACTCTTATTGCACCGGCTCTATTTCCCATTCCATAAGTTAAAGCAACGGGAGCTTCAAAACCGGGCACAAGTCTTTTATAAGAATTTGTAGATGGATTAGTAAAAGCAGAGAGAGCTCTTCCATGTTTTAACAATCCGCCGATGAATTGTTTTGCAAGTTTACTTAAGTTTCCGTATTCGCCTTTTTGGTAAAATAGATTTTTACCATTCTTAGTAAGATAAAAATGTAAATGCATCCCATTGCCTGCCTGCTGATACATCGGTTTAGGCATAAAAGTAATGTACAATCCTTTCTGTTTTGCAAAGTTGAAGAGAATATATTTTGTTGTAATTATGTTATCAGCAGTGGTTAATAAATCAGAGAAATAAGTTTCTATTTCCTGCTGACCTCTTTCACCAACTTCGTGATGATGATATTTTACATTAATTCCTTGTGCTTTGAGAAGTTTGCAAGCGTCATCTCTGAAATCATCATATTCATCAAAGGGGTTAGCTGCGTGATAAGCTTTTTTATAAAATTCTTCTGCGTGTTCAACTTTGTAGTATGATGTAGCTGTTCTTGTATCATATTCTACTTTTGAAAAGATATAAAATTCAAATTCAGGTCCCCACCAAGACTTATCAGCACCGGTAATTTCTTTTAATAATTGTTCAGCTTTTTTGGCAAGATATCTTCCATCTTGTAAAAATGGACTTCTTTGTTCATCTGTAAGGACTATATGCGAATAAAAACTTAAAGTTGGTGCTTGTCTAAAAGGGTCAATCTTTGCAGTAGCTAAGTCAGGGATCAATATCATATCACTATTTTCAACTTTTCTAAAACCATAACTTGAGCCGTCAAAGCCAACACCTTCGTTGATAAGTTTTTCTAAAAGTCCTTCAAAATATGGAAGTGAAATATGATGAAGTTTGCCTGTTAAATCGGTAGCTTTTAAGTCTATAAACTCAACTTTGTTTGAATTTATTATTTGATTACAGTTTTCAATAAAATTGTTCATAAAGTCCCCTATTAAAAATTATGAAAATGTAGCACAGATTACTAATCTGTGCTACAATTATTATTATCCGTTATAATTAAGAGCATTTAGTCCAAGGAAAACAGCAGTTGTATCAAGTTCTTCTTCAATTCTAAGAAGCTGATTGTATTTAGCAATTCTGTCAGTTCTTGATGCTGATCCAGTTTTTATTTGACCGGCATTTGTCGCAACTGCTATATCAGCGATTGTAGTATCTTCTGTTTCGCCACTTCGATGGCTGATTACACTTGTGTAACCATTTATTTTGGCAAGCTCGATTGCATCAAGAGTTTCTGTCAAAGTTCCGATTTGATTTACTTTAATTAGAATTGAATTTGCAACTCCTGCGTCAATACCTCGAGCGAGGCGTTCTGTATTTGTAACAAATAAATCGTCTCCTACGAGCTGTATTTTATTACCGACCTTATCGGTTAATAATTTCCAACCATCCCAATCATCTTCTGCCATTCCATCTTCAAGAGAAACTATTGGATATTTATTTACCCAATCAGCCCAATAATCAACCATTTTTTCAATCGGAATAAGTTTATCTGGAGCAGATTTGAAAAGATGATAAGCATTTTTATCCTTTAAGAAAAATTCACTTGCAGCCGGATCAAGAGCAATAGCTATGTCTGTTCCAACTTTGTAACCAGCTTTCTCTATAGCTTCAAGAATCACTTCAATTGCTTCTTCATTTGATTTAAGATTGGGAGCAAATCCCCCTTCATCACCTACTGCAGTATTATAACCTTTCTTTGATAAAACTGATTTTAAGGAATGAAAAGTTTCTGTGCCCATTCTTAAAGCTTCTGCAAAATTTGGTGCGCCAACCGGCATAACCATAAATTCCTGAAAGTCAACATTATTATCAGCATGCTTGCCGCCATTGATAATATTCATCATAGGAACAGGTAGGGTCTTTGCATTAACTCCGCCGATATATTTGTAAAGAGGCAGCCCAAAAAATTCTGCCGATGCTTTTGCACAAGCCAATGAAACTCCGAGCATTGCATTAGCACCGAGATTAGATTTGTTTTCAGTTCCGTCAAGCGTAATTAAAAGATTGTCAATTGCCACTTGATCAGTAGAATCAAAGTCAATAAGTTCATCAGCGATTTTTTCATTTACATTTTCAACGGCTTTTTTAACTCCCTTTCCGTTGTAACGAGATTTATCTCCATCTCTAAGTTCAACAGCTTCGTATTCTCCGGTTGATGCACCGCTTGGAACAGCAGCTCTGCCGACAATTCCACTTTCAAGTACTACTTCTACTTCTATTGTTGGATTTCCGCGAGAATCAAGTATTTCTCTTGCCCAAACATCAATAATATTGGTCATAATTTTCTCCTTAATAATTTGTTAAAAGAATAAATCAAAGTTACCAAAAATATATGACCAATAGAATTGAAAAAGTTATACAGTTGAATTAATTCACAGTTAATTCAAGTTGTTCAAAATAAGATTAAACATTATAAATAAACGCTGATTTTAGTTCAAAATAAAAGACAACAAATTCATTTTTAAATGAATCCCTTATAAAAAAGTATTGCTCTCTTATTATTAACAGGTTTTAATTAAATGGGGCTAAAGCCTTTAATATTTTAGTATTTATAATAACAGTTGGATAAATCCAACTGCAATAGATAAAAAATAAATCTAATCAGCATTTATTGCAGTTCACTTCAGTGAACTGAAAAAAAATAAAAGCTGGAGCAGGCTTTAGCCACATAAATAAATTTATTTTGAACAGGTATGTCTTAATTAGTTCTCAAATAATTATCAATGGCTTTTTTAATAAAAAGGAAAGAATTATCGTAAGTTTATGAAATTGACAAGAAATATGACTTTTTTAGTTTTTCTCTTTTTCTTCCTGATTTGTTGATTTTATCCTTCCTGCTTTTTTGAGATTTTCAATCAGCAGAAATTCAATTTGAGCATTGATAGAACGAAAGTCATCAGCCGCCCATTTTTCAAGGGCGGAGTAAACAGATTCATCTATTCTTAATAAAAATTTCTTTTTCTCTGCCATAATTAATTTTTTAGTGAAACACCATCCCTGAATTATGTGAAGTCTTTATCAAATAAAATGCAAACAATAGAATCCAGGGATTTTCGGTTAATATTTCAGATTTATTTTCAATCTTCAGGATACATTTTTTATTTAACGAAACTTTACAATCCAGTTTAATAAGTTGTTTAGTTTCTGATTCATTAATTGAAACATTGTTTTTGAAAGTACCAATTTTTACTAATAAATTTCTACCGCGATCTAATCTTAATTTCCCCGACGTGAAAAAAAAATTAGATTCAAATTTTGCAAAAGGTAATTCTTTTAATTTTTCTTTTATGTGAATTTCATTACTGAATACACTCTTTTTATAAAATTCAAATTCCTTATCATTTATTTCACAAAGGTACAAATCATTCCATATCTTGATTGACTTTAATGAGCCTAATACGGTATCTTCATCATTTAATTGAAATTCATTTTTCCAAAACGATTGTTGAACTATTTTTAATTCTTTGCCTTGGTAGTTATTAAAGTCTATCATTTTATAAGTCCACTTATTGATATAAAGTTCCTGTGTTAATAACAGGATGAACTTCAGCTTCAGAGACCAAAGCAACCATAAGATTATTGACCATAGTTGCTTTTTTATCTTCATCTAATTGGACGATATTTTGTTCACTAAGAGATTTTAAAGCCATTTCGACCATTCCGACAGCTCCTTCAACAATTTTGGTTCGTGCTGCTATAATTGCCTGAGCCTGCTGTCTTCTTAACATTGCCTGTGCGATTTCTGGTGCATAAGCCAGATGGGAAATTCTCGCTTCAATAATCTCAACTCCGGCTACTTCCAATCTTTGTTCAAGCATACGCTTTAAGCTTTCAGCAATTTCCTGCGGAGTCCCTCGTAAACTTGGTTTAGCTTCATCGGTAACATCATAAGGGAATTCAGATGCAAGCTGCCTGATTGCTGTTTCACTTTGAATATCTACAAATTGCTCATAATTTTCAACATCAAAGACTGCTTTGGCAGAATCAATTACCCGCCAAACAACAACAGCACCAATTTCAATCGGATTGCCGTGTAAATCATTTACTTTAATTTTTTGACTGTTGAAATTTCTAATCCGAAGTGAAACTTGTTTTCTGGTTGTAAATGGATTAACCCACCAAAACCCATCACTTCTTACTGTGCCAATATATTTGCCAAAGAGAATAAGTACTCTGGAATCATTGGGTTGTACAACTATAAATCCACTTGAAATTAAAATTATTATAAATATTAAGGGGATAAAAAACCATAAAATGCTTGTATCTTCAGTAATTATTCCGTGATAAAGGAGATAAATATCAAGAATGATCAACGCAATTAGTAAAAAGAGCATTAGAAATCCATTGAGTTTTTTGCCGGTTTTTTCAATTATCTTTTCCATTTTTTACTCCTATAATAAATATATTAAATTGATATTGTAATGATATCATTTTAATATTTAAAAGTCAAGTACAATTTTGAGTAATCGTTAAAAATCTGGTTCTACCTCTAATTGTGTGAAAGAGATTTAATAATTTTACGTTAAAAGGAAGAACTATGAATGAGACAAAATTAGCCCCTGTAATCGGGATTACAACTTCTACCTGAATAGGAAGTAAAGTAAGTGAACTTTGAGTAAGAGGAATAAATAGTTCATAAATACACAACTATCATCAGAGTATGTTTCACAATTAGTAAACATAAATAACTCAACCCCCCGTCCCCCTTCTCTTATAAAGAGAAGGGGGTGAAAGTCCCTCTCTTTGTAAGAGAGGGATTTAGGGAGAGTTATTGATATTTTTTCGACACAGTCTAATGAAAGATGAAATATAACTTTATGGAAATATTCTATAAAAAAAGCACTGAGGTGGCTTCATTTTTTTTAGAGTTGGTATGAAAATTTAATTAAGTCGAATATTGAGCCAATGAAGAATATGCCTAAAACATTAGCGTGCTACAATAGTGGAATAAACAACATTATCATTTATTGGATTAATAATGCAAAAGCCGTGCGGTTTAATGGAGCGATTCAATGGCTTAATCATATAGCATAAGGTTATAGAAACTATAATAATCTGAGGTGAGGATGGCTATATTATTTTACAATGGTAAACTCTATCTTTTTTCACACAATTAGCGATAGAGCCAAAAATCTTAAAAATACTTTTGGCTGTTCATCAATCTATACGACCGTTTAATTAAAACTTAATCTGATAATAATAACAAAACTTCTATATTTGATGTGTTAATTTGAATTTTTCGGTAAAATGAATAGAAATTTCTGCAAAACTATAAATTTTCTCTCCACTGAATTGAACCTAAACTACAACTTTTTTATTTATAGATAATCATACTAAAATGTTAAATCAAATCTTAATGGAAATACAGATGAAGGTAAACAAAAAATTTTTTACAGTATTTTTGCTTTTAATAACATTTCATTTGAATGCTCAGAATAAAAGCATAACGCTCGATGATGCAATTAATCTGGCATTAAATAATAATACCGATATTAAAATCTCTTTATTAAATGTTCAAAAAGCAGATGCTGCGGTTAGCGAAGCATTCGGTTATGCACTTCCGAGTATTGACTTTTCTGCAAATTTTTCTCACTTTATTGAAAAACCACGAATGCCATTCCCGGATTTTGAAGCTCTATTAAAGAACTCAACTTACGCTATTCTATTCGATGAGAATATTATTCCGCGTGATAATAGTAAATTTCTTCCTCTTGAGACCAAACTTCAATCTTTTGCGCAGACTAATAATTATCAAACTCAGTTGCAGTTGACTCAAACACTTTTTAGTTCTGCAGTTTTTCGTGGAATTGGTGCTTCCCAGATATATTATGAACTCGCAAAAGCCGAACTGAACAACCAAATTTCCAAAACAGTGCTTTCTGTTCAATCTGCTTTTTACGGCGGATTATTATTAAAGAAAGTTTCAGAAATTACTGAATCCAGTTTTCTGAATGCTCAGGATAATCTTAAAAATGTTAAATCACTTTATGAGCAAGGTTTTGTATCTGAGTTTGATTTGTTGCAGGCAGAAGTAGCTGTTGAAAATATTCGCCCTGTCGTTCTACAAATGCAAAATAATCTTAAAAATGCTTTGGATGGCTTAAAATTACTTATTGGAATTCCGCAGTCTGAAGAAATTTCTTTATCGGGTGAATTTAGTTATACAGATGAAGAACTTCCATCGGAATCTGATTTAATCTCAGAAGCTCTTCAAAACAACTTTGGTTTGAAAAGTCTCGATTTGAAAAAGCAGGTTGATGAAGAATTTATTCAACTTGACGTTTCGGAGTATTGGCCAAACATTTTTGCATTCGGTAATTATACTTACGCAGGTTCATCAGACAAATGGAAGTTTCAAAACTATTCGCAGATGGCTGTTGGAGTCGGACTGTCTATCAATTTGTGGAAAGGCAACCGAACAAAAAACCGAGTTGAACAATCAACAGTGGTTTACAAGCAGACTGAAGAAATGCTAAATCAATATAAAAACTTTCTTGTTACGCAGGTAAAATCAAAACTAAATGAGCTTAGAAGAATTAAGTTGCTTATTGATGCTCAAAGCAAAAATGTGTCTGTTGCGGAGCGTGCCTATGAAATTGCCAGAATCAGATATAAGGAGGGGACCGGAAATCAACTTGAAATTCAAAATGCAGACATTGCTCTGAAACAAGCAAGAACAAATTACATTCAATCTGTTCATACCTATATTATAAACAAATATGAGCTTGAACAACTTTTAGGAAAGACAAATCCTAATTATTTAACAATTCATAAAATAGATTAAAAGAATTTAAAGTAACAGGAGATTTAATTATATGAAGTCAAAGAAAATTCTCGTAAAGATTTTAATTCTTTCAGCATTTTTATTTACTTATTGTGGCAGCGATGAAAAAACAGACCAAGCCATTAAAGAAGACGCTGTGCCAGTAAAAGTTGAAGAAGTTAAATACCAACCATTCGAACAATATCTAACATTTTTCTCAAAGCTTACAGGCATAAAAGAAGCTACTAAAGGTGCAATGATTGGTGGTAAAATTGAGCGAATAAATTTTCCAGTAGGTGCGTATGTAAAAGAAAGAGATGTCGTGGTTGAATTTGACACTTTTACTCCTGCTGTTCAATTTGAACAAGCTAAAACTGCCTATGAAAATCTGAAAAAGAATTACGAAAGGATGAAAGCACTGCTTCAGGCAGGTGAAACATCACAATCAAATTTCGATGCCGTTGAAACTCAGTATCTCGTTGCAAAGAGAAATTATGAAGCGGTTAAGCAAACATTGTTTATTGAAGCACCATTTGACGGAGTAATTGTAGATGTGAAAGTTCACGCAGGTGATAATGTAAAAAGCGAAACACATTTATTTACTGTATCGCAAACTTATAAAATGAGAAGTAAAATTTGGGTATCTGAAAAAGAAATAAATCAATTCAGAAAAGGAATGAAGGCAATTACGGAGTATAATGGTGAAAAGTTTATTGGCAGAGTAGCAGAAATTTCTATGGCAATTGACCCGATGAAACAAGCTTTTTTTGTTGAAGTTGAATTTGATAATCCGCGTGGAGTTTTGAAAAGCGGAGTTACAGTCGAAATTAAAATCCTGACTTATGAAAATCCAAAGGCAATTATTATCCCAAGAAATCTTGTTAATAAAGATGAAAACGGTATTTATGTTTTCGTCGTCAAAAATGACAAAGCTGAAAAAAGATATATAAATAATGGAAGAGAGAGCGGTTTGTATTACGAAGTTTCAAATGGATTAAACCCTGGCGACCTTCTTGTTGTTAAAGGTTCTGCTCAGTTAGATAATGGTACTAATGTTAAAATAATTCAATAAGAGGCAGAAGATGTTTTTAGCAAAAGTATCAATAAACCGACCCATTTTAACTACTGTTGGGCTTTCTCTGTTTTTAATTTTCGGATTGATTGCCTACTTCGGTCTGAACTTAAATCTTCAGCCTGATGTAGAAATTCCTTATGTTACTGTTCAAACCATTTATCCCGGAGCAGGTCCAAAAGAAATTGAAACACTTATAACTAAAAGAATTGAAGATGCTGTTTCAACTATAAGCCGTATTGAAAGAATAGAGTCTTATTCATTAGATGGAGCTTCAATTATTATTATAGAATTCCAACTTGGTAAAAATGTAGATGTTGCAAATCAGGAAACAAAAGATAAAGTTGATGCCATATTAAACGAACTTCCCGCAGACGCAAAAAAACCAGTTATACAAAAAATAGATATAAGACAATTCCCTGTGGTTGATTTAGTTTTAAGCGGTAACCTTGATTCAAAACAACTTTTTGAAATTGCTGATAAAACACTTAAAGACAGATTTTCTCAAATAAATGGTGTTGCAAATGTTCAGATTATCGGAGGACAGGAAAGAGAAATAAGAATTCAACTTGATAATAAAGAAGTTTTTGAAAATAATATTTCATTACCTCAATTAAGCCAGATATTAAGACTTCATAATCTTGACATTCCGGGAGGTTATTTCCAGATAGGTTCTCAAGAATATACTGTAAGACTTGATGGACAGTTTAAGAACTTAGAAGCAATTAAAGAGTTAGAAATTCCCACCGCTTTCGGACCGAAGAAACTTCGTCAATTTGCCACTATTATTGATGGCGGAAAAGATGTTAGACAGAGAGCAACTTTTTTTGACGAGAATAATAAAAGAAATGAAAATGTTGTAAGACTTGGTATTATAAAAAGTACAGAAGGAAATATTGTCAAGGTTGCTGAAGCGATTAACAAAGCTCTGCCGGAAATTCAGCAATCTCTTCCAGAAGGGGTTAATCTTGAAATAGTTAACGATGCCTCGAAGTTTGTTCAAAGCAGTGTATCTGATACGATGAGTAATATTTATTTAGGAGTAATATTAACCGGATTTATTTTATTAATCTTTTTACACGATTGGCGTTCAACACTTGTAGTTGCAATGTCTATGCCTACTTCTATTATTTCAACCTTCCTTTTGCTGCAGGTTTTTGGTCTTTCCCTTAATATGATGACTTTAATGGGTTTGTCTGTTTCCGTTGGAGTATTGGTTGCAAACTCAATCGTTGTGATTGAAAATATCTTTAGATACAAAGCAATGGGCAATACAATCAAACAATCTGCTTATAAAGGGACAAGTGAAGTTACTGTGGCGGTTCTTGCATCTACTTTGACTAATATTGTTGTATTTCTTCCAATTGCAAATATGTCTTCAATGGTTGGATTATGGTTAAGAGAATTAGCACTTGCAGCAGTTTTTGCAACCATCTTTTCTTTAATAATGTCTTTTACACTTACTCCAATGATGGCTTCACTTGTTTTATCAAAAGAGCATAAAAAAGGCAGACTTGCAAGTTGGTTCGACAGATTCGAAGCAACACAAACATTGTTTTATAAAAATATTCTTGAAAAACTTATTTCTACAAAATTCAGAAGTTTTCTAACTTTTATAAGTTCAATAGTTCTGTTTATTATCGTTGTTGTTGTTTTCGGTCCGAAGTTAGGATTTGAATTCATTCCGCATAGTGACGATGGAAAAATAAGTATTACAGTCGAATTGCCAGCAGGATATAATCTTGATGAAACTGCTGATATTGTCAGACAGATAGAAACTAATGTAAAATCTTATAAAGAAGTAAAACATATTCTTACTAATCTTGGTAAACTTAGTGATCTTGATGTTGGTGCTAATATGGCGAATATAATGGTTCAGTTAGTTGATGTTGATCAGAGAGATGCCGGAATATCCGATATGATTACTCTTTTCAGAAAAGACCTTACAAAAATTCCTAATGCTAAAATTCAAGTAGATTATGGCTCAAGAATGGGCGGGCAGGAAGCACCAATTCAATTTTTCCTTCTTGGTCAGGATTTGGAGCAACTTGAATCAATTAAGGATCAGGTTGTTCAGGAAATGAAAACTATTCCTGGATTAGTAAATTTTGATAATAGTTCAAGAGCAGGAAAACCAGAGATTACAATTTATCCGCGAAGAGAAAAACTAACGGAAGTAAATCTCACTATTACAGATTTAGCTTTTTCTGTTCGTGCAGCTATTGAGGGCATTCAATCTGCAAAGTATAGAGAAATGGGTGATGAATATGACATCACCGTTACACTTGATGATGAATCTGTTAACTCACCTGAGAAGATTAGTAATATCACAATTGCAACCCAATTTGGCTCTTTCAGACTTGCACAGCTTGCTGATGTTAAATTCACAACAGGGTTTACAAAAATCCTACACAGAGATAAATACACATCAATAATGTTTACTGGGGCACCTGCTCCTGATGTGCCACTTGGAAATGTAACAAGTGAAATAGAAAAGAAGTGGGCTACGTTTAACCTTCCGCCGGGTTTTTCTTTCAAGTGGGGCGGAAATGTTAAAATGATGAATGATATGATTCAGGATATGATTTTTGCTTTCATTCTTGCAGTGCTTTTGACTTATATGCTGCTTGCGGCAATTCTTGAAAGTTTCTGGCAGCCAGTAATTATTATGGTTACAGTTGTTTTGGGATTACTCGGTGTTGTTCTGGCTTTATTCATTACCAATACAAATTTCAGTATTACATCTTTGATGGCAATAATTATGTTAATCGGAATTGTGGTTAATAATGCAATCTTAATTTTAGATTATACAAATCAATTGAGAAGAGAAAAAGGATATCTTCCAAAGGATGCTTTATTGGAAGCTTGTCCTACAAAACTAAAACCACAGATAATGACCTCAATTGCAATTATTCTTGGAATGTTGCCTTTGGCAATTGGAATTGGTGATGCCGGAAAAGAAATTAGAATGCCTTTAGGTATCGTTGCAATTGGCGGATTATTTGTTTCAACAATTTTCACTTTGTTCGTTATTCCGGCAGTATATAATTTGCTTGCTAAAGCTGAATATGTTGATCCATCTACCCGTGAAAAGGTTGGTTAAATTATTTATTGAACACGGCTCTAACCGATAAGGCGGATTTGTTCAGATTAAATATCCGTTTTAATCAGTCTAATCCGTTAGATCTGTGTTCTATTTTAGTTATAAATATTAAAGGATGAAATTATGCGCAAAAAAGTTATCGCCGGCAACTGGAAAATGAATTACGACCTAAATCAATCAGTTGCTTTCATTAAACATCTTAAAGAAGAGGTAATTAAAAAGGAAAGAAACTGTAGCATTATCATCTGCCCTAATTATGTGGCTTTGTCAAAAGCAAGAACTATTCTAAAAGACTCCCCAATTAAACTTGGTGCGCAAAACATTTATTTTGAAGACAGTGGCGCATTTACTGGTGAAACTTCTGCAGATATGATAAAATCAGCAGGTTGTGAATACGTAATTTTAGGACATTCTGAACGTAGAACAATTTTCAAAGAGTCTGATGAAATAATCAACAAAAAAATTAAGCAGGCGTTAAAACATAATCTTAAACCCATATTCTGTGTTGGTGAAACGCTTGAGGAAAGAGAGAATAACATTACGACAGAAGTAGTGAAAAAACAATTTGAAATTGGATTACGTGAAATATCTGCAGAACAAATGACAAATATTATTATAGCTTATGAACCTGTTTGGGCAATCGGCACAGGTAAAAATGCGACTCCAGACCAAGCACAGGAAGTTCACGCATACATTAGAAATCTATTGACTTTCGAATACGGCTTTCAAATTGCTGAAAATACAATTATTCAATATGGTGGCAGCGTTAAACCTGAGAATGCAAATGAACTTCTTTTACAACCGGATATTGATGGAGCATTGGTTGGGGGTGCTTGCTTAAAAGTCGAATCTTTTATTGGAATAATTGAAGCTTGTTAATCATTTAGCTAAATTCATTTCTTTAATGACAGTATTAAAAGCTGATTGGATTTTCAAGAAGAGATAATATGTTTTCTTTGTGTCTTGAAGTCCTTGTGGCATTAAAAAAGAAATTAACTTTTGTTCAAGTGCATTAAAATGTCATCCTTTGGTACCAATGAAAATAATACCAAAGGACAACTAAGTTGCTAAGATTTATTATTTAGTAGAGACTTCTTAAAATCCAACCTCTGTTTCGCTTCATTAGACTTGTATAATAAAAAATCGCTCAGTCAAATTATTTGTTTGTTGTTTTCATAATGGAATGATTTAATTTTGCATTCGTTTTTAACAGAAAGATAGGATATGTCAAAAAATTTAGTAATTGTAGAATCACCAGCAAAAGCTAAAACAATAGAATCTTACTTAGGGAAAGAATTTCTTGTAACTTCTTGTTATGGTCATATTCGTGATTTAAGTAAAAAGAATATGGGAATAGATATTAAAAAAGGATTTGTTCCCACTTACAAAGTACCGGAAGATAAAGCGAAAATTGTTAAGGAACTTAAAAAGCTTTCTAATAAAGCTGAATATGTTTGGCTTGCTACTGACGAAGATCGCGAAGGAGAGGCAATTTCCTGGCATCTTAAAGAAGTATTAGAACTTCCAGACGAAAAAATTAAACGAATTGTTTTCGATGAAATAACTAAAAAAGCTATTCAGGAAGCAGTTGCCAATCCAAGAAAAATTGATTATAATCTTGTTGATGCACAACAAGCCCGAAGAGTTCTGGATAGAATTGTTGGATTTGAACTTTCACCCATTCTCTGGCGAAAAATTAGAACAAAACTATCTGCTGGAAGAGTGCAATCTGTTGCAGTAAGATTAATTGTAGAGCGTGAAAGAGAAATTGATTCTTTTACACCTGAATCAAGATTTAAAGTTATCGCACAATTTATTGCAAATACAAACAACGGCAAGTCTCAACTATTCAAAGCAGAGCTTCCTGGTTTTCTGAAAAATGAAGATGAAGCAAAAGCATTTTTGAATAAATGTAAAGATGCAGATTTTATAGTTGATTCTATTGAGAAAAAGCCTTTTAAACGCTCACCATCTCCACCATTTACAACTTCAACTTTACAGCAGGAAGCAGCAAGAAAGCTCCGTTATTCAGTTTCTAAAACGATGTTAATTGCTCAAAGACTTTATGAATCAGGTCATATTACTTATATGAGAACCGACTCTGTAAATTTATCTGATTTTGCATTAGCTTCTGCTGAACAAGCAATAAAAAATGATTACGGTAAAGAATATTTTCAGCCAAGAAAATATCATACAAAATCTGCAAATGCTCAGGAAGCTCACGAAGCTATAAGACCAACAGATTTTTCTAAAGAATCAATAAGTGGAACAAAGGATGAGCAGAATCTTTATCAACTGATTTGGAAAAGGGCAATTGCTTCACAAATGAGTGACGCTGAGCTTGAAAGAACAACAATCAATATAAAAATTTCTAACTCAGAAGATTATTTTGTTGCAAAAGGAGAAGTAATTTTATTCGATGGCTTTCTGAAAGTTTATCTCGAAAGCAGCGATGAAGACTCAGAAGAAAATGGAAGCGAAGCTATTTTACCTCTGGTAAAGAATGGTGATAAATTAGAATATAAAGAAATTACTGCTACCGAAAGATTTACAAGACCTCCCGCAAGATATAACGAAGCTTCTTTGGTAAAGAAACTTGAAGAACTCGGAATCGGACGACCTTCGACTTATGCTCCTACTATTAGCACTATTCAAAAAAGAGGTTACGTTCATAAAGAAGATAGAGATGGTAAAGAGAGAACTTATAAATTCATTCAATTGGACAGTAATAAAAAGATTACTGAATTAGATAAAACAGAAATTTTCGGTGCAGAAAAATCGAAGCTGTTTCCTTCGGATATTGCAATGCTTGTAACTGATTTTTTATTAAAACATTTTCCCATTATAATGGATTATCAATTCACAGCTAAAATTGAAGAAGAACTCGACGAGATTGCACTTGGTAAAATAAAATATCATCAAATGCTGAATGAATTCTATCCCGAATTTCACGAGAAAGTTGAAGAAACAATTGAAACAAGTGAGCGAGTAAGTGGCGAAAGAATTCTTGGTGTAGATCCCGTAACTAAGAAAACTGTCTCAGTTAGAATGGCAAGATTCGGGGCGGTTGCACAACTAACA
>Ga0101944_10003597_pt1 | contig 21171 bp, 13 predicted proteins | sample DewCreD2012metaG_FD_75245 | JGI IMG/M metagenome (GOLD analysis project Ga0101944, IMG submission 75245) | Hot spring sediment bacterial and archeal communities from British Columbia, Canada, to study Microbial Dark Matter (Phase II) - Dewar... ... | reverse complement strand
CGGCAACGTCGGCAACAGCTTTGCCGAACTCGTCTGGCAACATTTGCAGGCGGGCAATACCGACCCTTCGCGTATTTACGTGCTGGAAGTCAGCAGCTTCCAATTGGAAGACATCGAATATTTCCACCCCAACATCGCAGCCCTGCTCAACATTACGCCCGACCACCTGGACCGCTACCCCGACATGGAGCACTACGCCGCGGCCAAGTTTCGCATTCGCGAGCGACAGACGCCCGCCGACCTGTTTCTTTACAATGCCACCGACAAGGTGAGCATGGACTATCTGAGGCGCCATCCGCACGAAGGGCCTAAAATGGTCGCTATTAGAGCAAGCGAGGCTTTGGACGGACAAATCCGCTTCCAAGACATGCATTTCGACCTGAGCGGCAGCGCCCTGCGCGGCCCGCACAACACCATGAACGCCGCCTTTGCCGTGCGCATCGCCCTAACTTTGGGGGTAGCGCCAGAGACCATTCAGCAAGGTCTGTTGACCTACACACCACCTGCCCACCGCATGGAAGTGGTGGCGCAGAGCGATGGCATCACCTGGATTAACGACAGCAAAGCCACCAACATCGAAGCGGCACAGTACGCCTTGATGGCTATGAAAACGCCTATCGTCTGGATTGCAGGAGGGCAGGACAAGGGCAACGACTACACGGTGCTGCTGCCCGTCGTACGCGAAAAAGTGCGCGCCATCGTGTGCTTGGGAGCCGATAACCGCAAGCTGTTCGAAGGCTTCCAGACCTTGGGCAAACCGATGGAAGAAGCGCGCAGCGCCGCCCAAGCCGTAGAGGCTGCAGCGCGCTTGAGCCAACCCGGCGACACGGTGCTGCTCAGCCCGGCCTGTGCCAGTTTCGATTTGTTCAGAAACTACGAGGACCGCGGCGACCAGTTCCGGCAAGCTGTCCTTCATTATATTGAAAACCGAAAAAAATAGCCGTCCTATGTTCATTGTCCAGAAAATAGCTGCCCAGATAAAAGGCGACCGCACCATTTGGATGGTGGTCATTCTATTGTGTCTTATCGGGCTGCTAGCGGTGTATTCAACATCGGGAGCACTGGCTTGGCAAGGGCGCGCCACCAGCACGACCTCGTACTTTTTTAATCACTTCTTTCACGTAGTAGCCGCCCTGTCCTTGGTGTATGTGTGTCATCGCATCCACTACCGGCGCTATCAGCAATTAGGAAGGGTGTTGCTGTTGGTTTCCATTCCGCTGTTAGTGTTAACGTTGTTTATAGGCAGGAGCGTCAACGACGCCTCGCGTTGGCTGGAGCTTCCGTTTTTGCCTTTTGGCTTCCAGCCTTCAGACCTGGCTAAGCTGGCACTGATTATTTACGTAGCTAAAGAGCTGACCAAAAAACAGGACTATATCAAGTCGTTCAAAGAGGCTTTTGCGCCCATTATTCTGCCCGTCATCGTTGTATGCGCCTTGATAGCACCGGCCAACTTGTCCACCGCAGCCATTCTGTTTTTCACTTGCCTGGTGCTGATGTTCATAGGCCGCGTGCACTATAAATACATGCTCTTGCTCATTGCGCTGGGTATATTCACCCTGGCTGCGCTCATTACTGTAGGCCGCTATGCTGAAGAGGTTGTACGCGTGCGCACGTGGGTAAGCCGCGTGAACACATTTCTGTACGAGGACGGAGGCTACCAGGTGCAACAGGCCAAGATAGCCATTGCTCGCGGTGGCTGGTTGGGCACTGGGCCGGGCAATTCTATTTCGCGCAACTATCTGCCCTATTCACAGAACGATTTCATTTTCCCTATCATTTGCGAGGAATACGGTCTGTTGGGCGGGCTTTTAGTATTCTTCCTGTATGTGCTTTTGTTTTTCCGAACGGTGGTGCTCGTTACGCGCAGCCCCAAAGTGTTCGGCGCCTTTTTGGCCATTGGGCTTAGCCTGCTCATTACCATACAGGCGATGACGAATATAGCCGTGTCGGTGCATTTGGTGCCAACGACCGGCCTGACCCTGCCTTTCATTTCCAAAGGGGGCACCAGCCTCATTTTCAGCGCCATTTCGGTGGGCATCATTTTGAGCGTCTCGCGCTACATTGAAAAATTAGACACACCGGCATCATGACAGCATCGCTTCGCATCCTGGTCAGTGGAGGAGGTACGGGAGGGCACATCTTCCCGGCGCTGGCTATTGCTGAGGCCGTGCGTCGCCTGCGGCCGGAGGCGGAGTTTTTGTTTGTTGGAGCAAATGGCCGTATGGAAATGGAGCGCGTGCCCCAGGCTGGCTACCGCATTCTGGGCTTAGATATCGCAGGGCTACAGCGCGGTTGGTCATGGAAAAGCCTGCGACAAAACGCCGCGCTACCCTTCAAGATTTGGCGGAGCCTATCGGCAGCCAAGCAGATTATCCGCGATTTTCGACCTCACGTGGCTGTAGGCACGGGTGGCTACGCCTCGTGGGCGGTGCTGCATGCGGCTCAGCAAATGGGCATCCCGACGCTCATCCAAGAGCAAAACTCATACGCTGGCATCACCAATCGGTTGTTGGCCAAGCGCGCCGACCGCATTTGTGTGGCTTACGACCACATGGAACGCTACTTCCCAGCCGAACGCATTGTCCTGACGGGTAACCCGGTGCGCTCCGATTTGCTCCACCTCACGGAAAAACGGGCGGAAGCACTGCGCTTCTACGGCCTGACCGAAAGCCGCAGGACCATTGCTGTAGTGGGCGGAAGCCTAGGCGCCCGCACGCTGAACGAGGCAGTAGCTCAACAGGCTGAACTGCTGGCTAGGCACTCCGACGTGCAAGTGGTATGGCAATGCGGGCGCTTTTACGAATCGCGATATCGCGACAGCGCAGCAGCCCGGCTACCCCATGTTCAACTGCGCGCGTTCATCGAACGCATGGATTTGCTCTACGCCGCAGCGGACGCGTTGGTAACACGCGCAGGAGCGCTAACCATTAGCGAGTTGGCTGTAGCTGAAAAGCCAGCCATACTGGTGCCTTCGCCCAACGTAGCCGAAGACCACCAGACGCGCAATGCGCAAGCGCTCGCAGACAAAGGCGCCGCCCTGCTCGTGCCCGATGCCGAAGCCGTGGAGCGGCTCCTGCCTGAAGCCCTGGCCCTGCTGGAAGACGCCCCTCGCTTGGCAACCTTGCGCGAAAACATCCGGCCGTTTGCTCGCCCACAGGCGGCTGATGCCATCGCACGAGAAGTGCTGCAACTGTGCAAACTAAGGAATACATCCGAAAAATCACGGTGAAACCCTCACTTCGGCTATGAACTTGGCAGACGTCAAATCCATCTACTTCATCGGCATCGGCGGCATCGGCATGTCGGCGTTGGCCCGTTACTTCCGCCATTTGGGCGCAGAAGTGCACGGCTACGACCGCACCGAGACCGACCTGACGCGGGCGCTGCAAGCCGAAGGCATGCACGTGCACTACGAGGAGGACCTTCGCCGCATCCCCGAGCGGGTGGATTTGGTCGTCTGGACACCAGCCGTGCCGCAGGAGCACCGCGAGTTGGTATGGCTGCGCGAGCGCGGTTATCCGCTGATGAAGCGGGCCGAAGTACTAGGCCTCATTAGCCGCGGCAAGCGTTGCATAGCGGTGGCCGGAACCCACGGCAAGACAACGACGTCTTCCCTGGCCACCTGGCTGGTGCGCACGGCTGGGCTCGACGCCTCGGCTTTCTTGGGCGGCATCGCGGCCAACTTTGGCTCCAACCTCGTCATCGGCAACAGCGACTGGGTGGTGGTGGAGGCCGACGAATACGACCGCTCTTTCTTGCAGCTCACACCTGAAATCGCCATCATCAACTCGCTCGACCCCGACCATTTGGACATTTATGGCTCACCGGAGGCTGTCGTCGAGGCGTATGCCCAATTTGCCCGCCAGATAAAACCCGGCGGCACGCTCCTCTACAAACACGGCTTGCCCCTGGACGACGTGGCTCATGAGCTGCGCAACAGCCAACGCCGTGCGCTGACGTTCGGGATAGAGGCCGGCGACTTTCGGGCAACTCACCTGCGCATCGAGGAGGGCTATTTGGCCTTCCAACTGGACGCCAACGGCACCGAAACAACCGACCTACGCCTGCCCATGCCAGGCAACCACAACGCCGAGAATGCTGCGGCAGCTTGGGCGGCAGCCTACATAGCGGGCGCTTCGCCAAAGGCGCTGCAGGAAGCCTTGCCCCAGTTCAGCGGAGTAAAGCGCCGCTTCGAGTTCATCGTGCGCCGGCCCGATGTCGTTTACGTAGACGACTATGCGCATCATCCCGCGGAAATCGAAGCCACTGTGCAGGCAGTACGGATGCTGTTTCCTAACAGGAAAATTACCGGTGTCTTTCAGCCGCACCTCTATTCGCGCACGCGCGATTTTGCCGATGCTTTCGCTGCAGCATTAGACCGCCTGGACACCTGTTACCTATTGCCCATCTACCCAGCGAGGGAGCAACCCATACCCGGCGTCAGCACAGATATGCTGTTTAAGAAAATGACTATTGCGGACAAGGAACTTCTGGATAAAAGAAACCTCTTGCAACGCCTCGCCCATCGACGGCCCGAAGTATTGCTCACTATGGGCGCTGGTGATATAGACACCTTGGTGCAGTCGATTGCCCAATTATTAACCACTTAAAAACTGATAGCTATGCTTCTGTCTGATCTATTGAACTACCGCCTGCCGCCCATCAACTATGGCCGCATTGCCCAGCTCGCCTTCGGAGTTGTGGTTGTTCTCATTTTACTGACAGCGGTGAATAAAAAACAAGCGGATTACATCGCCGGATTGAAGATAGACATCCGCCCGCTGGACAACGGCAACCGCCTATTGAGCGAAAACGATGTAAAAAAACGAATAACACTGGCCTTTGGGAATGCGCTGCTAAGCACCGAAATTGGCGACCTTGAACTACGTCGCATAGAAGAAGTGATAGAACAAGACCTTACCGTGGCCAATGCAGAAGCTTACATAGACCAAAAAGGCATTGTACACATCCGCATCGAACAACGCGAACCCATACTGCGCGTTCTAGACAACAGCGGAGGCAACTATTATTTAGACAAAACTGGCGCTATGATGCCATTTTCTTCCTTACACACGCCGCGTGTCTTAGTGGCTACGGGCAACATAGCGCATTACACTGACGACTTTTTGGAGAGGAAGAACACACTGCGCGATGTCTTTCGGCTGGCCCAGATGTTGCAAGACGACCCTATACTTTCGGCCTTTATTCAGCAAATACACGTCAACAATGCAAACGAGTTTATTCTTGTGCCGCTGGTAGGCGATCAGAAGATTGTGTTTGGAAAATTGCGCAATGCCGAAGACAAGTTGAGACGATTAAAAATCTTCTATAAAGAAGGTATGACGCGTGTGGGCTGGCACACTTATGAGACTATATCCCTCAAATACGACGGTCAGGTTCTCTGTCGCCGATGAGACAAAAATATCTTTTATGGATTTTTCTATAAAAAAATATAAAGCAAAAGTAAAGTTACAATACCTTTGTGCTCAGGAAAACAGGAAGGGTGCAAAGGACGACAACAGTAGGAAACTTATTTGTTCATCTAACCTTTGCATACCATGATCGAACTCAAACCACAACCTCATGATGTGGTTGTTGCTCTCGATATCGGCACCACCAAAGTATGCTGCTTAGCCGGGCGTCGAGATGCGCATGGAAAGCTCGAAATTATTGGCGCTGGTAAAGTAGAAAGCACCGGCGTTTTGCGCGGCGTTGTCAGCAACATTGAAAAGACCGTCAACGCTATCCGTAGCGCTGTAGACATCTGCGAACGCCAGGCGGGCATGAAATTTCACACAGTCTATGTCGGCATTGCCGGTCAGCACATTAAAAGCCTGCAGCATCGCGGCATTCTGACACGCGAAAACGACCACACCGAAATCGCGCAGCGCGATATTGACCGCCTGGTCAACGATATGTTCAAGCTCGTGTTGCCGCCAGGCGATAAGATTATTCACGTTTTTCCGCAGGAGTTTACTGTGGACAATGAGCAGGGCATTTCCGATCCTATCGGCATGTGTGGCGTGCGGCTGGAAGCCAACTTCCACATCATCACCGGACAGATAACAGCCATCAACAACCTGTACCGCTGCATCGAAAAGGCAGGGCTGAAAGTGGCCGACTTGACCCTGGAGCCTATTGCCAGCGCCGAAGCTGTGCTCTACGAAGAAGAACGCCAGGCTGGGGTGGCGCTGGTGGATATTGGCGGCGGCACCACAGACATCACCATTTTTCACGACAACATCATCCGGCACACCGCAGTCATTCCGCTGGGCGGCAACGTTGTCACGGCTGACATCAAAGAGGGCTGCACCGTACTACCTCAACAGGCGGAAAAGCTCAAAGTGCGCTTTGGCTCAGCACTGGCTTCGGAGGTGTACGACAACCGCATCATCACCATACCCGGCTTGCGCGGGCGCGACCATAAGGAAATCAGCGAGAAGAACTTGGCGCTCATCATTCAGGCGCGCATGGAGGAAATTTTCGACTACGTCCTGTGGGAAATCCGGCGAAGCGGCTATGAGCGCAAGCTCATCGGCGGCATCGTCCTCACCGGCGGTGGAGCACTGCTCAACCACGTAGACCGCTTAGCCGAGCTTCACACGGGCATGAGCAGCCGCATTGGTCTGCCGGTGGAGCACTTGGCGCACGGCTATCGCGAAAGCGTCAATAGCCCCATCTTCAGCACAAGTATTGGCCTGTTGATCAAGGGCTTAGATGACAGCCGACGCCAAGAGAAAGCCATTGATGCCCGGAACCATGCGGAGAACAAAGAGCCTTCCAACGTAGCGGAAGAAAAGCCCGCTACTTGGTTAGATAGTGTTTTGCGCAAAACCAAAGAGTGGTTCGAAGCCGAACCCGATGTTGACTTCAAAAAGTAAGACAGTGGGCTGCAGCCCCTGTGTCTGCATTTTCACCTTTTAAATTTTCGGCACCATGTTGTTCGATTTAAGAAAAGAGGAGCCTTCCATCATAAAAATCATCGGCGTCGGTGGCGGCGGCTCCAATGCCGTAACCTACATGTACAAGCAGGGCATCATTGGCGTGGACTACGCCATTTGCAATACGGACGCACAGGCCATGAGCCTTAGCCCCGTGCCGGTCAAGATACCGTTAGGCGCGCACCTGACGGAAGGGCGAGGCGCCGGCAGTAAACCTGAAATTGGCAAGCGCGCCTGCATGGAAAGCCTCGATGAGATTGTCCGCTTCCTGGACGACGGCACCAAAATGGTCTTCATTACCGCCGGTATGGGTGGCGGCACGGGCACCGGAGCAGCGCCTATTATCGCTAAAGCCGCACAGGATTTGGGCATTCTCACCGTCGGCATTGTCACGCTGCCTTTCCTCTTTGAAGGCCGCATCCGCGTCAACAACGGCTATGAGGGGCTGGAGGAGCTGCGCAAAAGCGTAGACTGTCTCGTGGTCATTAGCAACGACAAGTTGCGCCAGATTTACGGGAACCTCAGCGTTTCGGCAGCATTCTCGCAAGCCGACAGCATCCTATGTACGGCAGCCAAAGGCATCGCTGAAATCATCACTGTGCCCGGCTACGTCAACGTGGACTTTGAAGACGTCAATACTGTCATGCGCGGCTCAGGAGTGGCCATTATGGGCACTGCTGCCGTCGAAGGGGAGGGGCGCGCCCGCCGCGCCGTGGACGAGGCGCTCAATTCACCCCTCCTGGAAGACAACAACATCTACGGTGCCAAGAACATTCTGGTCAATATCACCTCCGGCGTCAAGGAGGCCACCATGGATGAGATTTTTGAAATCACAGAATTCATCCAGCAGGAAGCCGGCGAAAACGCCAACCTCATCTGGGGCAACTGCTTCGACGAACGCCTGGGTGAAAAAATCAGCGTAACCATCATTGCTACAGGCTTCGAAGCCTCGCGCAAGCTATCGCCCTTGCCCACCAGCGCCCGAGGACAAGCTACAGTACCTACCAGCACCAAACAAGTGCTTCATTTAGAAGATGATGCTCCGCGCCCCTCGCTGGCGACCATCACCGGCGAAACCACTGAGGAGCCGACCTCCGACGTTAAAAAGCCGGCGCCCACCATCGAGTTCGACTTCAATCAAGCTCGCGCAGCCGTAGATAGTGCCCGCCCCAAGTCCGACGAGCCATTCCTGCGCGAAAAACACACGCCTGCTGAAGACATAGACCCGGAAACGCGCCGCCTGCGCCTCATCGAGGTACAACGACGCCGAGAAGAAGCGCGCCACCGCTCCCTCAATCTTGTCAAGCTCAATTCGCCGCAGAATATCATTGACCTGGAAAACCAGCCTGCCTACGTGCGCAAGGGTGTCAAACTCGAGGACGTCCCCGATGCGAGCACACCCGAAATGTCGTCTTGGACGCTCTCCATTGACGACGAAGAGGCTGAAATCCGGCCCAACGGCAACCGCCATTTGCACGATAACGTCGACTAACGCCAGGGCATGAAAAGGCCATAGCCACTTCGTCACTGTCCTTGCAAGAAAGGCCGCAGCAAGGCGAGGAGTTCTTGAGGCTTATCCGCATGTACCCAGTGACCGGCGCCTTCGATAGTTTCGAGGCGAGCGCGCGGGAACAGGGCGCGAATGGCCCCGACATCGCTATCGCGAATGTAGTTGGAGCGACCACCTCGGACGAAGAGCACAGGCCGGTCAAATGGCTCGCTACCTTCCACCGGTGCCAAAATGTCGGAATAGTGTTTCCACAGCACGGGCAGGTTCATCTTCCAGGCAAAAGAGCCATCGGGGTTCCGAGTGAGGTTTTTGAGTAAAAACTGCCGGATGGCGGCTTCAGGGATGTATTTTTGGAGGAAAAGGTCGGCTTCCTCGCGGGTTTGCAAGCGCGAAATATCCAGCGCCATCAACGCCTGAAAAATATGCTCGTGGTTGCCCGGAGCTGCGGCTGTTGGAGCTATGTCCACCACAACCAGGCGCTCTACCCTGTCGGGGTGCTCCAGGGCAAAATGCATGGCCACTTTTCCGCCCATCGAATGCCCCACCAGCGCCGTGGCATAGATGCCGTGCTGGTCGAGGAAATGGCCTAAGTCTTCAGCCATTTCCCGATATGTGTGCGAGGGCATGTGAGGAGAGCGGCCGTGGTTGCGCAGGTCAGGGGTAATGACAAGATGTTCATCGGCGAGCGCTTTAGCAATCGTCTGCCAGTTGTCGGAAAAACCCAACAAGCCGTGCAAGATGATAACGGGCGCGCCTTGCCCGAATTCGCGGTAATAGAGTTCCATGTGTAGGCTTAAGATAGCGGTAAAACGGCGCTGCGGGTTTCTTGTTTACCTTTGCCTGACCCGTTTTTGGGTCCGAGAGACATCTTTTACGCGCATGACTCCTTATTTTTTCTTTTTTACCGCACTGCTGAGCAGCCTGTTGCTTTTTGCCTCTTGCAAACGCGAAAGCCCAAAAGTGCCGGAAGCCATACAATATCTGAGCGCTGACCCGGAAATAGCGCGCTTGAGCCGGCTTATCGAACAGAACCCAAAAGCAGACTCCCTGTACTATCTGCGCGCTGAAACTTACTATCAACTGGACGGTCTCGACGAGGCTTTGGCCGACCTACAGATGGCCATGAGCATAGACTCTATGAAACCGCAGTACTACCACTTATTGGCCGATGTGCTCATAGACTATGCGCGCCCAAACGACTCCAAACGCGCCATTGACGTGCTGACCTTAGCCGCTGAGCGCTTCCCTGGACGAATCCCTACCCTACTCAAACTGAGCGAGTTTCAACTCATCGTGCGTCAGCACAGTAGTGCTTTGGCCACGTTAGACCGCATCTTCCAAATAGAGCCGCAAAACCCCGAGGCTTTCTTCATGGCCGGACGGATAGCCTTGGACATGGGCGACACAATCAAAGCTATAGCCGCCTTCAAAAAATCTGTGCAGTACGAGTCGAATAACGCCGACGCCTGGTTCTTTTTAGGGCGAATCTACCTCAACCAGAACAACCCACAGGCGTTGCAGTGCTTCGACAACGTCCTGCGCGTGGACTCCACCCACATGGAGGCGCGTGAATTCAAAGCCGTTTTTTACAAAACTCGCGGCGAATTCAATAAGGCCTTTGAGATCTATCGAGACATTGTGCGGCGCAATCCGGACTATTCCAATGCCTACTTTGATATGGGCACCATTTATCTGGAGATGGACTCGTTGCTCAAGGCCTACGACCATTTCAACTTGGCCGTGAAGACGGACCCGCTCTTTGTCATGGCTTATTATTATCGCGGATTGACCAGCGAACTATTGGGCAATATCGAGGCGGCGCGCGCCGACTATAAGCAAGCCAGCAAGATGTCGCCTGATTACGCCGAGCCGAAAGAGGCGCTGGAGCGGCTCGAGAAGCAGAAAAAGCTCCAGCAATAGCGCGCATGGCCCGGTATTTCATTGGCGACATTCACGGGTGCAACCGCACGCTTCAGACCCTACTGGAGCACCTACAGCCAGGTGCGTCAGATCTGGTCGTCTTCTTGGGCGATTTCATCGACCGCGGTCCCGACTCCAAAGGCGCTGTGGATACTGCCCGAGCCTTACTGGCTACCGGCGCCCAAGTCGTATGCCTGCGAGGCAACCACGAGCAGATGCTGCTGGAAGTGCTCAAAAATCCTGCACTCGGAGCGCTCTGGTACAGAAATGGCGGCGAGGCCACCTTGAAGAGCTTCGGAGCCGCTTCTGCCTGCGATATCCCAGCAGACTATCTCGATTTCTTTCAATCCACGCCCCTGTGGTTTGAAACGGAGGGTTATCTATGCGTACACGGCGGCCTCAACTTTTATCTGCCCGACCCTTTGAGCGATACCGCCTCTTTGATGACTATACGCCATTGGTACGATGATATCAACTACGCCTGGTTGGGCAATCGCATCATCGTGCACGGCCACACGCCAGTACCTCTGAGCGATATCAAAAAGCAAGCTCAACATTTGGCCCAACGGCAATATCTCAATCTGGACGGCGGCTGCGTTTATGCGCTCCGATATAGCGGCGCTGGATTAGGCCACCTTGTCGCCTTTGAGGCTGATAGCCACACTCTGTACGCACAGCCTTTTGTCGGCTAACTATCTGTTTTTTATAAAGAAAAGCCGCATTCCGGTGAAAACTTTGTCACCAAAGAAAATCACTCTTGACAAACGCAGCACTTCTACTTTTGGCCGCCTCTTCTATCATAAACACCTAACGCTACATGTCTTCCTATTCACACCTTCCAACTAATTCTCTAACTCACAAAGCGCTATGAGTACAACGGGCAATTCTCGGATTTACAGCATCATCGTTACCCTGTTACTGCTGATTTCGGCGGCCATTGGTTGGGTATTTTGGGACAAAAGCCAGAAGTATCAAGAGAGCCTCCGACAACAGGAAGCGGTAGTGGACTCTCTTCTGCAGGTGAAGCAGCAACTGGAACAAGAACTGGAGGCACTGTCACAGGACTATGCCAACCTGCGCACAGAAAACGAAAGCTTGCAAGGACAAATCGCCCAGTCCGCTACGATTGTGGAGCAAAAAGAAATCACCATCAAGCAAATCAAGACCGATGCCAGCCGAGAGGTGAAGGCTCTGGAAAAACAAATAGACGAACTAAAAAAGATCAAAACAGAATACGAAACTATCATCTCTCTATTACGCGAAGAAAACCGCCAGTTGCGCGAAGAAAACCAGCGGCTAACTGAGGAAAACACCCAGTTGCAAGGCCGCGTGGAAGATATCGCTAAACAGCTCGAGGAGCAAATCCGCAAGACCCAGTCTGCTCTGTTTCGCGCTACGTCCTTCCGCGTAGAAGTCGTCCGACGTGCCGACAAGTTAACGGCCAAGGCGCGCCAAGCTCGCGAGCTGCTCATCAGTTTCGACTTGGTGGACGTGCCGGCATCGTTTCAAGGACCACAGCGGCTGTATTTGGTTGTCACCGACGACAAAGGCAAGCCCATTCCCACGGCCAATCCCATCAATGCCACGGTGTATGCGCCTACTGGCCCTGTGGAGATACAGGCGCAACAGTCGAAGCAAGTCGTACTAGAAACCACACAGCGCCTTTCGTTTACATATCACCTGGAAGACCGCCTCAAAGCGGGCAGCTACATCGCCGCTATTTACTGCGATAAGGGCCTGTTAGGTGCGTCCAGTTTCCGCCTGCGGTAGGCATCCTTTTCTGCCACCGCTGCACCAAAGGGCGTGGCTAGGCAACCTTCGTCCCGCTAAAGGCGTTTGTGCCTTAGACTAAGTAGAAACGATCACTCTTTGTGTTCCATAGCAGCGCCACAGCGTCATGTCTGAACCGGCTAACCCAATATTGCCATCACCTGACCCAGCGCCCGCGTCGGCCTTTGAGCAGCGCTCGCTGGGTCAGCGCATGGGGGCTGTGCTGGGCAAGGTAGTTTTCTGGAGCATTGCTGTGCTCGTGGCGCTGACGTTTGTCTTGCAGTTTCCGCCCGTGCAGAACGAGTTGGTACGCCGAATGGCAGCGCTGCTGTCCAAGGAGTGGCATGCAGACGTATCGGTCGGATACGTCAACGTCTCGCTGGGCGGCCAGCTGATCCTGAACCGGCTCTACGTGTCGGACCAGCAGGGCGACACCCTCCTGTATGCGGGCGCCCTCAGCGCCGGTTTGCGAAGCCTGTGGCCGCTTTTACAAGGGCGGTTGGTGTTCGATGAAATAGACCTGAATAAAGCCCGTCTTTTTCTCCGGCGGCGCGAAGGTGAGGAGGTACTCAACTGGCAATTCATCCTCGACTACTTTGCCTCTTCGGAGCCTAAACCGGCCAGCCCGCCCTCCGCACTCCGCTTGAGCGTGCGCCACTTGCACCTGCGCGACGTGCATTTTCTGATAGACGACCGCCCCGATGGCAAGCGGATGGAGGCCTATTTGCGCGAAGGCATCGCCCAGGTGAATGACTTTAGCCCAGGCCGGCAACGCTTAAGCCTGCGCCAATTGGCCTTAGACGGTGCCAGCTTCTCCATCGCAGAATCCGAGGCGCTGCCGACAGCCCTCCGCGAAGCACCTGCTGAAGAAGCCGCTCCGGACACGGCAGCCACCCAGCCGCTGCAGATTTTTGTGGAACGCCTACTGCTGCAAAACAGCCGCTTTGCTCTCGACCGCTTTGACGCCTCACCCGCGCGCCACAACCTCGAAGGTGTTATTGACTTCGAACACTTACTGGTCAGTGACATCGCTGTGGAAGCGGACAGCGTTACCGCCAGCTCGGACCTGGTGTTTGGGGGGCAACTGCGGCGCCTTCAGGCACGCGAGCAAAGTGGCTTCCACCTCGAACACTTGTCCGCCCAGCAGCTATTCGTTTCGGATACGCTGACCGCCCTCTACGGCATGCGCTTGAAAACCAACGGTAGCCAACTAAGCGATACCTTCATCATGCGCTATCGCACCTACCACGACTTTGAGCGCTTCACTGATCGGGTGTACATGGAGGGCCATTGGGCCGAAGGCTCGCGCCTTCGGCTGGGCGACCTCATTTTCTTTAGCCCCGACCTTCGGAGCAATACCTTCTTCGACCACAACCGCGACTTGACGGCCGATATCTCCGGCTTACTGTACGGGCGTGTCAATCGCCTCAACGGGCGCCATTTATTTGTTCGCATAGGGCAAGACTTGCTGCTGCGCGGCAAGTTCGACGGCGACGACCTGGCCGAAGGTAGCGACCGGATGCGCTTGCTCTTCGACCTGGACCAAGCCGAGACCAATTTGCGCACCCTTCGCCGGATACTACCTGGCTTTTCCCCACCTGCCTATTTTGATGCCCTGGGCAACGTCCGCTTTCAAGGCTTCTATCACTTGCTCTTCGGCACCAACCACATTCTAGCGGGTCGCCTGAGTTCTGAAGTAGGCTATGGTCAGGTGGACATGAAACTCGACCTCGGCGGTGGCCAGGAGCGTGCTTTGTATTCGGGCTTCCTCTACATGCAAGACTTCGATTTGGCTAAGTGGACAGGCAGCAACCAATTCGGGTTGGCTTCCTTTAGGTTCAACATCTCCGAGGGTTCCGGCCTGACGCTAGCCACCATCCGCACCCGCGCAACGGGCACCATAGACTCGCTGTATTTCCGCGGCTATAACTACCACAACATCGAACTCGACGGCCGCTTCGAGGAAAAGGTCTTCAAAGGGCAGGCCACTATGGACGACCCCAATATCGCGTTCACCTTCGACGGTACGGTCAACATGAAGGACTCTACACCGGAGTTTGACTTTAAGGCCGACGTGAAGCGCCTCCACCTGCGCCAGCTTAACCTGGTGGAACGCGATTGGGTCGTTTCTGGCAAAGTGCAGCACCTCAAAATGTTCGCCTCCGATTGGAACAACCTCTACGGGGCGCTGCTGCTGCGGAATTTCATGCTCGAGGAAAATGGCCAGCACTATCGCCTGGACTCGCTCCGCTTTGCGGCTTCCACCACGGCCAAGGGGCAGCGGCGTTTTTTATTGTTCTCCGACGTGCTCGACGGCAGCCTCAGCGGGCGCTTTACCCTCAACCGCATCGGAACACATTTGCAAACGGTGCTACAGCGGCACTACCCTACCTTGACTCAACAAGCCTTTGGCCATGGACTACCCGATACTACCACCATTGACGACCAGTACCAGGTTAAAGTTCGTATTAAGGACACCCGAAACTTGCTCCAGCTGTTTTTGCCTGAGTTAGCCCCTCTGCAAAATGTCGAATTCGACGCCCGGGTAAACGCCTCCAACGGTCAGATAGACGTCCGCTTGGCGGCACCGCTGTTGCGATATGGCCAAGCTGAGGCCTACCAGCCCGAAGTACTCGTGCGTATCAACCGCGGCATCGGACGTCTCAAAGTGGACCTGCCCTGGGCAACCCTCTCCGCAAAAAGGCCACTGGGCTACTTCCGGCTGGAAAGCGACCTATCGAGCAATCGCGTAGACTTCCTGTTTACCGCTGAAGACACTACTTCGGTAGTGGAGCGCCTCTTCCTCAAAGGCGAACTTTCGGTAGTGGACTCCCTGTGGAATGTCCATTTTAATACCGCCGCCCTCACCCTCTTCGATGAGCAATGGCTAATGGAAGAGGACAATTACTTGCGCTTCCGGCCAGGCTATTGGGAAGCGCGCAATCTCTACTTGATGCATGAGCTAAAACGCGTCATGCTGGAAAGCCATAATCAAGGACGTGGGCTGCGCTTTGCTTTAGCCAATTTTGACCTCAGCTTCTTCGAGCGCTTCCTGAAGCTGGAAACGGCCGCCTATCGAGGCCGTATTTTCAATTTAGATGGTGAGATAGAGGACATCTTCGAACTGCGTAACCTGCAGGCATACATCACCACAGACACGGTTTTTGTCAATGAGAAGCCTTTGGGAGGGCTTTCGGGCTTTGTGGATATGGCAGACCTAAGTGCGCCTTTGCTGGGTCTGCTCTATTTTAAAGACCGCGACAAGCACGAGATGCGCATCGCTGGCGCGTTTTTGCCCAATGCCGACGCAGAACCTTTTGTGCACAGCGAACTGGGTGTCGTCATGCCCGGCGAATTTCAGGCTTCTGTGCGCGCGCGCGCCTTCCCCATGAACGTACTGGAGTTGATTGTGCCCGACATCTCCAGGACGGCTGGCACCCTCGACGCGCGCATAGACGTAGGAGGGCCGCTCGAGCGTATTCAGGTTAACGGCGAAGTGTGGGCAGAGGGGCAGTTCCAGCTGGACTATCTCAAAGCGCTTTTCTACTTGCCCCGCGAACGCATCGTGCTGACGAACGACCGCATCTGGGCCGACGGCGACACCATCTTAGATGCTACGCGTAAAAACGCTGCGCTTGTTTATGGAGGGCTGTACCACGACCATTTTCAGGACTGGCGAGTGGACTGCCGCATCCGCTCCATCAGCTCCAATTTCCTGGTGCTCAATACGCGCGCAGGCGATAACGATCTGTTCTATGGCCAAGCGATGGGTAGATTTGATGCTACTTTTACGGGCAGCTTTGACCGCATCAACATGCGCATTGACGCTGCGACCGGCCGAGATACGCGCCTGTACATCCCCATAGGCACGAGCGGCAGCGACGTCCAAGAGGTCAGTTTTATTACCTTCCAAAACATACCAACGCCAAGCGCCGACACGGCTGAGAATGCCAAGAGCCGCCGCCGTTTGCCCGAGACTACGGGCATCTCTATGGAGCTTAACCTCTCCATCACAGAAGAGGCCGAAGTACAACTCATTTTCGACGCGCAGACAGGCGACATTATCAAGGGGCGCGGCTCGGGCAATATCCGCATGGTCATTAACCGGGAAGGCGAGTTCAACATGTACGGCACCTACCGCATCCTGCGCGGAGAATACCAATTCTCTCTACTCAACTTAGTGAACAAACCCTTTACCGTGGAAGAGGGCGGCACCATCACTTGGTACGGCGACCCTTTTGGAGCGCAAATCAACCTGGCCGCTGTTTACACCGAGAACGTCGCTTTGACTAACCTCATCCAAAACGAATTGGCTACAGCGCCGGATGTGGCTGCCGAAGCCAAGCGCCCTACGCGGGCGGTGGTCACTATGTACCTGCGAGGCGACCTTTTCCAGCCCAGCATCGCCTTCGATTTGGCCTTTCCCAACGCCGTGGGCCAGATCAAATCGTTGACCGACAGCCGCCTCAACGTACTTCGCCAAGACCAGGCCGAGATGACGCGCCAGGTGTTTGGGTTGATTGCTCTCGGCTTGTTTTTGCCCCCTTCAACGGCAGGAATAGAAATAAACTCTCAGCGCAGCTCGGCCTTAGCCGTAAACACGGTCAGCCAATTTTTGGGCAACCAGCTGTCTGGCTTTCTGAACGAGCTGGCCTCGGGCTGGGTAGGTGGTGCTGTCTCGAGCATTGAGTTCGACATTATTTACAACGACTACCGCAACCAATTGGAAGCCGGGCAACAGCCCAACAATAACGCCATCGTCAGCAATGATCTACAGATGCGCCTGACCAGCGGCTTCAAGGACGACCGCTTCGTGGTGCAAGTAGGTTCCCAGTGGGTAGGCCTTTCCCGACCGGGCACGACGGCCAACGAGGCCTTCTTTAGTAGCGATGTGACCGTGGAGATGCAATTTACCAAAAGCCGCAGCTGGCGCTTGCGAGTGTATCACCGCACCGAGCCGGACATCACCGGCGGCGATCGGCGCTTCCGCGCTGGCGGCGGCGTGGTTTTCCGCAAAGAGTTCAACTCTTTTGGCGAAGCAATAGACGGCCTGACGAGTTGGATGCGCGGGCGCAAAAAAACTTCCTGACATGCGTTGGGTCAGACCGCTCTCTGTAGCCGGAGCGCTACAGCTGTTCCAGGTATTGCGCCTGGGTTCGCTGGTGCTGGGCAGCATTCTGCTGGCGCGTAGCCCGCTAAGCGTGGCGGCTATTGGCCAGTTTGAGGGCATGCTCTTCCTAAGTACGGTGGCGGCGTTCTTTTGGGCTAATGGTCTATTGCAGGGTCTTATCCCTGTGTACAGCCACCTACCGGAGGATGATCGTCCGGTATTTCTATTTCAAGTGTTCGCGCTGTTTACGGCAGTGTCGCTGGTGGTGTGCAGCGTGTTTTGGATAGGCCGGGCGGCACTGGTACCGGCGTTGACGGGGCTAACACCGCCTGAGGGGCTAGGCTGGTTTCTGTTGTACTTGTTTGCCCAGCTGGCCGTTTTGCCCTTGGAGCACACCTACGCATTGAAACGGCATTCTAAAGCGCTACTCTGCTGGGCGCTGTTGTCGTTTGGCGGCTATGTAACGGCTTTAGCGGTGCCGGCCTTTTTAGGGTGGGGGTTAGAGGGCTGCTCGAAGGCGTTGGCCGCTTTAGGAGTAGCGCGGTTGGCGTGGTGTGCGGCTGCCTTGAAGGGCACCGCCCGCTGGGCATGGCGCCCGCTGTGGTGGCGGCGCTACGTAGCCTTTTCAGCGCCTTTAGTGCTCAACTTGTTGGTGAGCCAGGCGATAATCTTGTTCGACAGCTGGCTTGTTGGCTGGTACTTCCGCGACGAGGCGATATTTGCCGTGTATCGCTACGGCTCGCGCGAGTTTCCGCTGGCATTGGCGCTGGCTTCGGGTCTGAGTACAGCCCTCATGGCGCGCATTGCTGAAACCCCGGCGGTCGGCTTGGCCGAGCTTCGGCAGCAGGGACGCCGCTTGTTCCACCAGGTTTTTCCTTGGAGCATAGCCTTGTTGTTTGTGTCCCCCTTGCTGTTTCGGGCGCTGTTTGGCCCGGCCTTCGAGCCAGCCTCCGCGCTGTTTAACATCTATTTGTTGCTCACTCTTAGCCGAGTGCTGTTGCCCAATGCCCTTGTGCTTGCTCATGGGCATGTGCGCGCTGTCTTGGCGGTGGGGCTAAGTGAGTTGGCGATAAAAATTGTCTTGGGTTTGGTGTTTGTGCAGTTGTGGGGATTGCCTGGAGTGGCCTGGTCGGCGGTAGTGTCTTATTTTTGGGAAAAAACTGCTCTAACGTGGTACGTTCGCCGGCGACTGGGTATTTCTCCGGCCCAATGGCTCGACATCAAATGGTATGTCGGCTACAGCTTAGCGATGCTCCTGGCGTGGTGCCTTGCTGAAGGCTGGTCGGGGCTAAGCCTGTGAAAGCAGGCATCCCTCTAAAAAACCTAGAGCGCTTATCGGCTATGCAAAGACTCTTTGGGCTCTTGGTTCAATGGCCTAGTGGTCGTCGCGCTTACAATTCCTCTACCGCTTCCTTGACCCACCGGGCGTGCTCTAAAATGCGCTGTTGCTCTTGAGCGTCCATGCGTTCCCATACCTGGTAAGCCATACCGATACGTGGGTTGCCGCGCAGCCGCCCGGCATGGCGATGGTAAAAGTCCCAGTACAGGGCATTAAACGGGCATGCCTTAGGGCCGTAGCGTTGCTTAGGGTCGTAAGGGCAGTGGGCGCAGTAGTTGCTCATGCGCTGTAGATAATTGGCACTTGAAACATAGGGTTTGGTACCTACGATGCCGCCATCGGCGAACTGGCTCATTCCGCGCGTATTGGGAAGCTCGACCCACTCGATGGCGTCTTGGTAAATGCCCAAATACCACGCATCTACCTCGTCAGGATGTACGCCTAACAAGAGGGCAAAATTGCCTGTTACCATGAGTCGCTGGATGTGGTGGGCGTAGGCTTGCTCCAGCGATTGCTGGATGACGCGGCGTAGGCAGTGCATGCGCGTTTGCCCTGTCCAATACCAGCCGGGCAAGGCTGCGGCGTGTTCGAAGAAATTCATCTTTCGATAGCGGGGCATTTCGGCCCAATAGACTCCACGCACATATTCGCGCCAGCCCACGATCTGACGCACAAAGCCCTCCAGCGCCGAAAATGGAATCTCTGCTGGACGAGCCTCCCACTCCGCGATGGCGCGGCGGACTACTTCGAGTGGGTGGAGCAACTTGACATTCAGTGAGAACGACAGCCGCGAGTGAAACAGCAGCCCGTCGCGCTCCGCCATGGCGTCCTGATAATCGCCAAAATAGGGCAAGCGCTCCCGGACGAAGTGCTCCAGTAGTTGCAGGCTTTCGGCACGCGTTAGCGGCCAGTTGAAGTGCCGAGCGTCGAGGGTGCCTATGCTGGATACGCCGGCGCGTGCCAGCAGGTCGGTCAGGTTGCTGACGTCGCGCACAAATGAAGGTGCGGGTGGAGTGCGCAAGTTGGCAGGCAGCCGCTTGCGGTTCTCTGCGTCGTAGTTCCATCGCCCTGTCAACGGTGTGCGTCCGTCTGGCTCCAGGAGCAGTTGCCATTTAACCCGCATATGGCGGTAGTAGCGCTCCATCAGATAGGTTTTTTTCCCGGAGAAGAACCGCGCCAACTCATCGCGTTCCGATAGGAAGTGCTCCGACGAGACACATCGGCACTCGATGGGCAGCGCAGCCGCCAGCGTGCAACGCCAACCCAGGCGCAGGCGCCCGGCGCGGAAGAGCAAAAAGGCGCCCGCGGCGTAGGCCACGTAGAGAAAGGTCTGAAAGTGGCCACCCAAAATGCCCACGCCCAGCACGGCGCCCGCCACCGCCACGCAGCGCAGAGACCGGCGATCGAGACCGATGTCGAGCAGCCAGAGGCCGGCCGGCAGCCAGATAGCCGTCTGCAGGATGATAAGCTGCAGCATCGGATACGAGGTAAGGAAGCCGCCCAGGCTAAAGGTCACGCCGGCGATCAGGCCGGCGGCGGCGCGCCCCGTCAGGCGGCGAACCAGGAGGAAGGTAAAAATACCGGCCAGGCCAAGCTGCGCCACCGCCTCCAACTCGAGCGCTGTAAAGGGCAGTGTGGGAAAGATCACTTCCCAGAACCCCAGGGGATAGTAAATGGCGAACAGGCTCTCCGAAACGGCCGATTCGCCACCAAAGGCGTAGGGATCCCAGAGGGGCAAACGGCCCTGGCGCAGCTCGCGCGCCACAAAAGCGCGCATGGGGTAATGCTGGATCGTAAAATCACCGTGGGCGAAGACCCGGCGCTGCCGGGCGTCCGGCCACCAGACTTGCCAGAAGAGGACAAAAGGCAACACGGCCAGGCATATGGCAGCCAGCAACAATAGCCGGTGTCTCTTGATAGGCGCGACGAACCAGGCCTCCGCGGAGAAACCCGCTTGGTCGCGCACGAGGGGGGAGGGAGACAAGGCCCCAGATCCTCCTTTGTGCTCTCAAAGCTTTGTAATGAGGTCATCAGCCCTTGCGGGCATTGTCCGAGCATGGTCATTATACTCGAGTCTCGCGATTCACAGGAGTGAGCCATGCCCATCGAGCGGGCGGCAGCCGGCCCCCTGTACCAGCAATTGAAGACCCTGCTCCGCCAGCAGATCGACTCGGGCGAACTGCGGCCGGGCGACATACTGCCATCGCTGCGCCAACTCTGCCGGCAGTATGGGGTGAGCGCCATTACCGTGCGACGCGCGTTGCAGGACCTGGCCGCCGAAGGTCGGCTTGTAGCCCAACAGGGGATCGGCACCTTTGTCGCGGCCCGCAACCGCCATCCGCGCCTGGCCTTGCTTTTCTTTGGCTTCCATGAGCAAGAGTGGCGACGCAATCCGGGCATCTTTGGCGACCTGATCGGCGGCGCGGCGACCGTTGCCTGGCAGCACGAGGCCCTCTTTTCGGTGACCAGGGTCGACCCTGGCCATGACATGGTGGGGGTCCTGGCCTCGATCGTGGAGGAACGCTTTTTCGATGGCCTGCTGCTGCGCGTTCAGCATGACATCACGGCGGCGGACCTGGCG
>Ga0101944_10003595_pt1 | contig 21186 bp, 16 predicted proteins | sample DewCreD2012metaG_FD_75245 | JGI IMG/M metagenome (GOLD analysis project Ga0101944, IMG submission 75245) | Hot spring sediment bacterial and archeal communities from British Columbia, Canada, to study Microbial Dark Matter (Phase II) - Dewar... ... | reverse complement strand
TTTAATCTGGCAGCAAGGTCTCGTACATACGGAATGGCTGATTCGGAGAGTTCTGATCCATCCAGAGGTAAAAGTATTTTATCAAACATACGCTGCTCCTTTACGTAATTGATGTTTTCTTAATTTTTTTGCTGATTGGATAATTAATGCTTCTCTTTCTCGCCAGTCGTAACCCTTCTGGTACAAGGTAATGCTTACGTTTTACATTCATTATGAATTTTATCCCAGAGACTGTCTACCTTTTTTTTCAGTGCATCCAGTGAGCCATCATTATTGATAACTACGGTAGCAAAGTGCGCTTTCTTCTCCGGAGGCGGCTGAGCAGCCAGCCGCGCAAGTGCTTCTGCTTCTGATAGTCCTCTGGATTTTAAACGGGCAATGCTGATTTCAACAGGCGCAGTTACCAGCCATAATTCATCAACCATGTCACGCCAGCCCGCTTCGATCAGAAGGGTTGCCTCAATCACAACGATGTTTGCGCCCTTCTTCCTGAGAGAATCGATCCTTTTCTCAATTTCCCTCCTGATGAGTGGGTGCAGTATCTGGTTCAGCCTTGCAACGGCTTCAGGATTATTGAAAACAATGCCTGATAACTTTTTGCGATCTATAGCTCCTGAATCGCTGACAATATCAGTACCAAAATTATCTACCAGAATCTGCCAACCCTCCGTTCCAGGGGCGTAAATTTCATGTCCCACTTTATCCGCATCAATTACAACCGCACCTTTTTCTTCCATGAGGCGGGCTACACTGCTTTTTCCGCTGCCAATGTTGCCGGTTATGCCGATAATTTTCATAATCCCAGTCTATTACTAAGAGTTATAGCGGTCAAGATAGCTGATTATCGGGTTATCATTAAAATATTATTAGTTGTTAGTCATATGGTGGTATAATATTACATAATATGAGGTGAGTCATGCGTGAAGCACTGCTATACGAGAAAAAGCCCGGTCTCGGAGTAAAATGTCATGTCTGCCAGTGGCGTTGCAGTATTGCTCCCGATCACACTGGAGTCTGTCGCATGTATAGAAACACGGGCGGAACTCTTTATAACCTGAACTATGCGCTTGCTTCTTCGATCGCGGTGGATCCGGTAGAGAAGAAACCGCTCTATCATTTTTACCCTGGTAGCCAGGTGTTTTCTCTGGGAAGCTGGGGATGTAATTTCCACTGTCCTGGCTGTCAGAACTGGCAGATTTCCTGCGTTGATATGGCTCCTCCAGGAAGAGATTCAGAGGAAATTCTCCCTGAAAGAGCTATTCAACTTGCTCTTCAGAACAACTGTCAGGGTATCGCCTGGACTTACAACGAACCTACCATATGGTTTGAATATACGCTGGATTGTGCTAAGCTGGCTAGATCCCGGAATCTATATACAGTATATGTAACCAATGGATATATGAGTCCAGAGGCTCTGGATGTGATTGGACCTTACCTGGATGCCTGGCGGGTAGATGTGAAAGGTTTTTCAGACGAATTTTATCGCCGGATTGCCAGGATTACCAGGTGGAGAGGGATACTGGAGGTTGCTGAACTGGCTAAAAAGAAGTGGAAAATGCATGTCGAGGTGGTAACCAACGTTGTTCCAGGGCAAAACGATGATGACGAGCAGTTAAGCGGCATAGCACGCTGGATAAAAGAAAGTCTGGGAGAATTAACCCCCTGGCATGTTACACGCTTTTACCCACAGTATCAGATGAACGATCTTTCTCCAACACCTATCTCTACGCTGGAGCATGCTGTAGAAATCGGGAAAAAAGAAGGGTTGAAATTCGTTTATATCGGGAATGTCCCTGGACATCAAGGTGAAAATACGTATTGCTATCAATGTGGCAGGTTGATTATCGAAAGAATGGGTTACACCGTACATATCTCCGGACTTGCGGGGACAAAGTGCAAATTCTGTGGTGCCGATCTGAATTTTAGAATGCGCTGAAAGCGAAAAAGGAGCATGCTATGATCAGAGAACCAGTTGTTGCCGGTCAGTTCTATCCTGCTTCACCTGCCCAGCTTAAGGCTATGATCGAGTCATTCATAGATCGAAATGTCGAGAAGGAAGATGTAATTGGCTTGATTGCTCCTCACGCAGGATATATTTATTCAGGGGCGGTGGCTGGTGCCACACTTTCCAGGGTGGAATTCAAAGATACATTTATTATCATCGGCCCGAACCATACTGGATATGGTAAGCCCTTCAGTGTTATGACCGAAGGAACCTGGCGCACACCACTCGGTGATGTTGAAATAGATCAGGAAATGGCTGAAAAACTGGTGGCGGTGTCAAAGCACCTTGAGCCCGACCTGGCTGCGCACAGATTTGAGCATTCTATTGAGGTTCAATTACCGTTTCTGCAGTATTTTAAGCCAGATGTGAAAATAGTTCCAATTATCTTTGCAACAGGTGATCTGGAGGTTTTTCAGGAAATCGGCAGGGAGATTGCCCGGGCAGTCAGGGAACTCAAAAGAGAGGTCATAATTTTTGCCAGCAGTGATATGAATCATTATGAATCCCAGCGGATTGCCCAGAAGAAAGATCATCAGGCAATTAAAGCTATTCTCGAGATGAATGAGGCTGAACTTTTCAGGAGAGTTCAGGAACTTGATATTACTATGTGTGGCTTCGCTCCGGCAATTACCACGATCGTCGCTGCAAGGGAACTGGGAGGAGGCAAAGCTGAGCTTGTGAAATACCAGACCAGCGGTGATGTTTCGGGTGATTATGAGTCAGTAGTTGGGTATGCCGGGATAATTATCCGCAGGTTATCTCCTCTTGTTCAACTGGCTAAAAATGCAGTAGAAACCTTTGTCAGAGAAAGAAGGATTTTTGAACCACGTGAGCTTACTCCAGAGATGCATGAACGTGCTGGTGTGTTCGTTTGCATCAAGAAAAATGGAGAATTAAGGGGTTGTATTGGTACCTTTGAACCCTGCCAGGAAAATATTGCCCGTGAAGTCATAGCCAATGCTATCGCTACCGCAACTCGCGATCCGAGGTTTGAACCAGTTGAACCTGAAGAACTTAAGGATCTGGAGTACACTGTTGATGTGCTTACACGTCCAGAGCCTGTACCCGGTAAAGAGTATCTTGACCCCAAAAAGTACGGTGTCATTGTGGAAGCCGGTTATCGCAGAGGCCTGCTCCTGCCGGACCTTGAGGGAGTGGATACCGTTGATTATCAGATTGAAATCTGCCGGCAGAAAGCGGGTATTGGTCCGGATGAACCCGTAAAGCTTTATCGGTTTGAAGTAAAAAGGTACAAATAACTCAGGTTTTGTACGATTCTTGTTGCGGGATTCTTCAGCATGGATGCAGCATTTAACCTGCATGCGGACTTGGATCGTTTTTGAGTAAGTTTGCTTTACGCTGAAGATATAATAAGAGTACAATAATACTGATACGACTATTCTCTTCTGGTTGAAAACATGGATCTTTTTGAGCAAAAGTATCAGGAGTTGTTGAAAAAAGAAGCTCCACTTGCTGCGCGTATGAGACCTTCCACGCTTGAGGAGTTTGTTGGGCAGGAACACATCATTGGTCCAGGGAAGGTTCTCAGAAGGGCTATTGAAAGCGGTCAGTTGCCTTCAATCATTTTCTGGGGACCGCCGGGCAGCGGAAAAACCACGCTCGCTTTTATAATCGCCAATTCAACGCGCTCCTTTTTTAGTCCGGTCAGCGCAGTTAGCTCTGGAGTGAATGATTTGCGCAAAATCATTGAAGAAGCCAAAGAACGCCGTAAATTATACCAGCAGAAAACTATCCTGTTTATCGATGAGATCCATCGTTTTAACAAAGGACAGCAGGATGCTATTTTGCCTTATGTGGAGGATGGTACGGTAACCCTGATTGGTGCAACTACTGAGAATCCTTCCTTTGAAGTGAATTCGCCTTTACTTTCCAGGAGTCGGGTTTTTGTTTTGAAACCCTTGAGTAATGCTGAAATACGTACAATCGTGCTGAGGGCATTAAAAGATCGGGAACATGGACTTGGTAATCTTGATATCGAGATCAGTGATGAAGTTCTCGAGCACCTGAGCATCATGTCCGGCAATGATGCAAGGATCGCTTTGAATGCGCTGGAAATGGCGGTATTGACTGCACCTCCCGATGAAAAGGGAAAACGAAAGATCACTCTGGAAATGATTGAAGATGCATTTCAACATCGCGCGCTGCAATATGACCGGGCAGGTGAACAGCACTATGACATTATCTCGGCGTTGCATAAATGCATGCGGGATTCTGATCCGGATGCTACTCTTTACTGGCTGGGTCGTATGATCGAATCGGGAGAAGATCCTCTTTATATTGCAAGACGCATCGTTCGCTTTGCCACGGAAGATATCGGTCTGGCTGATCCTCAAGCTCTGGTGGTTGCCATGGCTGCCCAGCAGGCAGTGCATTTTATTGGAATGCCGGAGGGTAATCTTGCTCTGGCTGAGGCAGCGGTTTATATGGCTACTGCTCCAAAAAGCAATTCCCTTTACATCGCTTACTCGAAAGTGCAGGAAGTTATCAGGCATGGTACGAATGAACCGGTGCCTTTACATCTGCGAAATGCGGTAACCAATTTGATGAAAGACCTTGGCTATGGAAAAGGCTATAAATATGCCCATAATTTCCCGGGACATTACGTTGAACAGGAACATTTTCCTCCCTCACTGAAAGGCAGCAGGTTCTATTTCCCGGGTGAATCTGGATACGAAAAGCAGATCGCTGCTAGATTAAAGGAATGGCGGCAGCGGACTTCTAAAGAAAGCCAATAAATTACACTCGATTTACTTCTTCAGTGATAAAACCGGTTTCTTGAGAATAATTAAGCCACATTTTCTCCTTTACATGGGAAAGCTCGAGATTATGGAGACATCAAAATTAGATGCAAATATTGGACGGTTGATTATGTATCATTACTGGCTCTTCAGTATATAATATTTTGATATTATTGCAGAAATGTAGTAAAATATTTGGACATAAGGATATCACCGGCTGTTAACTCTTATGTAATAGTGAAAGTTTTTTTAAGAATGTATTGAGAGCTGCCGGTTATTGAATTAGAGATATGACTTCTCAGGAATGAACCTAGTCCCGGTAATGTAGCAAGGACCAGTAGAAATTTCAGCGTTCAGAACCGGAAGATTCGAAGGCAGGGGGATTGAACAGTGAGCATGATCTATACCAGGAAGGAGCGGTGCCGGGGCTGTTACGCCTGTGTCAGGGGTTGCCCCTGTAAAGCTATTAAGGTGGAGAATCAGCGGGCAGAGGTCAAGCCAGAGCTTTGTGTTGATTGTGGAGCCTGTATTAGAGTGTGCACTTCAAAAGCTAAAATGATTGAAAGTGATGTCGGACTTGTACATGAATATCTGGCTTCTGGTCTTCCCGTGATTGCCGTACCAGCAGCAGCCTTTCCGGCAGCTTTCCCTGAGATCAGTCCCGGTCAGATGGTCAGTGCTCTAAAAAGGCTTGGATTCAGCGAGGTACTGGAAGAAGCCTTCGGGGCCGAGATGATCAGCAGGGAATATGTTGAAATTTTAAAAGAACGATCGGATAGTCCGATTTTTTCTTCAGCCTGTCCAGCAGTTGTTTCCTATATCGAAAAGTTTCATCCCGAATTGATCGATCGATTGGCTCCCATCGTTTCTCCCATGATTGCCATGGGAAGACTGATCAAACAGGTTTATAGACCGGACGCTAAAGTGGTATTTATCAGTCCCTGTGTTGCCAGGAAGGCAGAGAGTAAAGATAAAAATGTCGCGGGTGTCATTGATGCTGTGCTGACTTTCGCAGAATTAAAGGAAATGCTGGCTGAAAAAGGTATTGATCCTGACATTGAGCCGGACTCAAAGTTTGATGGACCTAAACCTTATCTCGGCAGGCTTTTTGCCATCTCGGGCGGATTGCTAGAGGCTGCCGGGTTGAAAGATGATATTTTGCATAATCAATTCATCAATGCCCATGGCAGGGACTATGTGATACGATACCTGGAAGATATTGCCAAGGGTGAAATACATTCTCGCTTTATTAATTTTGTTTTCTGCCATGGTTGCATCAATGGCCCGACGATTGATAACGATCGAAGTATCTTTATCAGGAGAGAGCTGGTTGCAAGGTATGTTAAAACGGATTCTGACCCTGAGCAGACCCTGCGTGATCTGGAAAAATACCGTGATGTAGATCTCAGGCGAGGATTTACTGCTCAGGATTCCCGTTTACCAGTGCCTGCAGAAGAAGAGATACAGGAGATCCTGAGGCGGATGAACAGGGAGAAACGGGCAGACCAATTCGATTGTGGTGCCTGTGGATATCGCACCTGCCGTGAACTGGCGATTGCGGTCGCGCAAAATCAGGCAGAGATAAATATGTGCTGGCCGCACCTGTTGAGCGAGCTTAAAGATACACAGCAGGGTTTAATTCAGGCTGAGAAATTGAGCTCACTCGGTCAGCTATCTGCTTCAATTGCCCATGAGATCAATAATCCGTTATCAGGAGTGCTGGTTTATACCCAGCTACTGAGTAAAAAGATCAGTAACGATAACGTAAACAAAGAAGCTGCTCTTACGTATCTTAGGAAAATGGAAGTTGAGCTGACGCGGAGTACCAAGCTGGTTCGTAATCTGCTAGATTTCTCACGACAGTCTCCACCTGCCCTTAAAGAAACCGATGTTAATGAGGTAATTAACCGTGCGCTGGATCTGGTATCTCATTCTGCGCAAACTTTGCATATCAAGGTTGCCAGAGAACTGGATTTGTCTCTGCCCAGAATCATGGCAGATCCAGATCAACTTCAACAGGTGGGTGTGAACCTTATCTTAAATGCAATTCAGGCCATGCCTGATGGTGGGAAGTTAACTTTGCGTACTTCCCGGGAAGATTCATATATAAAAATAGAGGTACAGGATACCGGCTGCGGCATTCCGCCGGAAAATATGTCCAAGTTATTTACTCCATTCTTTACTACCAAAAAGGAAGTCAAAGGTGTAGGTCTGGGATTAGCCGTTTCATACGGCATCATTCAACGCCACCATGGCAGAATCACAGTAAAGAGCAAGGAGGGAGAGGGTAGTACTTTTACCATCTACTTACCCGCAGGCTATGAAGAGAAAAACTAAGATACTGATCGTTGATGATGAAGCAATTATGCGAGATTCTCTCCGCGATTGGCTTTCAGACGTCGGCCATGATGTATTGACGGCAGAAAACAGCACTCAGGCGTTGGAAATCATCCAGAAAGAGAATCCAGCAGTTGCGGTGATAGACCTGGTTCTTCCTGGCGCGGATGGGCTGGAATTGTTAAAGAAAGCCAAACAATTGGCTCCTGATATCCAGGTAATTATTATCACCGCTTATGGCAGTATTGCCACTGCCATCACAGCTATTAAAGAGGGTGCCTATGACTATATTGAAAAGCCCTTCCCACCCGAGAAAATAGAGCTTTTAATCGATAAGCTGGTAGAAAGGCAGAGTCTGCTGGACGAAAACATATCCTTGCGGCATAAGCTTGAGGAAAAATATTCTTTTGAAAACATTGTTGCAAAAAGCGCCCAGATGCAGAAGATTATTGAAATGGTGAAGGTTGTGGCAAGGAGTAATGCCACGGTGATGATTTCTGGAGAGAGCGGTACCGGGAAGGAATTGATTGCCCGCGCAATACACTCTCAAAGCTATCGAAAGAGCAAACCTTTTGTGGCAATCAGTTGTGCCTCTCTGCCGGAAAACCTGCTTGAGGCTGAGCTTTTCGGGGTGGAGAGGGGAGCTTTTGCAGGCAACCTGACCCAGAGAAAGGGCAAGCTCGAAGCTGCCAGTAAGGGTACTCTGTTTCTGGATGATGTTTGTGATCTCTGCGCTAATATTCAGGGGCATTTGCTAAGAGTTCTTGAGGATAAAGAATTTACCAGAGTTGGAGGTAGTGAGCCGGTCAGGGCGGATGCCCGGATTATTTCAGCTACCAGTAAAGATATTCGTAAGGCGGTCGAGACAAAGCAGTTCCGTGAGGATTTGTATTATCGGTTAAACGTGGTAACAATCGAGTTGCCTCCTCTGCGAGAGAGAAGAGAAGATATACCTGTGCTGGCAGAGCATTTCCTGCGCCGTTTTTGCCAGGAAAACCAGAAGAAAATCACTGGCTTTTCAGCCGAAGCAAATGATTTTCTTTTGAAATATGAGTGGCCGGGTAATATCAGGGAACTGGAAAACGCAGTAGAAAGGGCAGTTATACTTGCCAGAGGCAATCTAATTGAGGTGGAAGATTTATCACCTCAAAGTTCGTACATCTCCCAAAAAGCTCCTGTTGGTAAGACGATGCGCGAGGTTGAAAAAAATCATATATTGAATATTCTGATCGAAGCCGGTGGAAATTGCAGTGAAGCTGCCCGATTATTGGGCATATCCCGGATGACTCTATACAACAAGATCAAAACCTATGGTCTAAACCTGAATAAGCTTGAACACGGTGACTCGTAAGCTATCAGAAATGAGTAAATCGAGGTTTAATTATTAAAAAATAATCCCCTCCTTCAAGGAGGGGATTATTTTTCCAATTTTTAAGCAGCATAAGAGGACAGAACGTGTATCCTTTTCAGGGTATTGGGATGGGTCATGAAAAGTTCAGCCAGCAAGGCACCTGTACCCAGTTTAATCTTCTTCTGTCTGAGCAGGAGCATGTCTTCCTCGGTGATTCTGCCATCGCGGTTGACATCAATTTCACTCAACGTGCGGATCTCTTCATAAGCATGGGAGGGATCATTCAGGAAGAAAGCCTTCATGCCTTCAACTCGCTTCATCTCCTCTCTTCCTCTGTATCGTGCATCGGAGTAAACCAGTTTATAGAGTGCTGAAGCCAGTTGATGTGGTTTACTGCCCAGCTCGACACTGCCTTTGTCGGCATAATATTCACGAATCCTTGATCCATAGTATATCAACAGATTGGTGATAAAATAGAGAATAAACGCCATCAGACCGATCAGGATTGTGATATTTGCACCACCTTCACGGCTATCTCTACGACCGAAGGCTCCGCTCCACATGGTGGTCCAGGCTATCCAGTAAAGCACCATCGGGATTACCGAGAGCATGGTGATAATCGCCATATCCCGGTGCTTGATGTGAGACATCTCATGTCCCAGCACAGCTTTGAGTTCGTCCGGGTTTAGAATGCTTAACAGACCCCGGGTTACGCAGATGCGTCCATCCTTCTGGGACCTCCCAAAGGCAAAAGCATTTGGAAGCGCGATTTCTGCCACTCCCACTCTGGGTTTGGGTAGCCCGGCTCGTTGCGCCAGTTCACTCACCATGCGGTGGAGTTCGGGTTCTTCAATTTCACTGACCCACCGAATTCTCATGGTTAATCCCACAATTGAAGGGCTGATCAGATATTGAATTCCGATAATTACCACCGCCATTATGACGTAAGTAAGTGTACTGCCCCATCCCATCCAGGATCCCAGGGCGACCAGTACACCATAAAGTATGCCGAACATGACGGCAATCAGCAGGTACATTCTTGTTTGCAGCCACATAATTGATCACCTCAAAACCAATGATATTTGTATCTATCTTAATAATAGCGCATGCCTAATTGACGGGCAACTGTGCGACACTCCACTATATTTCTCGTGAGGGTGAAAAGGCAGGAGTAAAGTTTTATAATACTGATATTCATGGAGGTTTGAATGGTCGAGAAAAACAGACGCCCTCAGAGAGAAATGAGCTTGTTTATCAGCCCTACCGCTTTGAAAACAGTGATAATAGCCCAACAGGGAGATCTGGACAAGATTTTTGCCGGATTCAGCCGTATGAGGGCAATTTCTTATGTTGCTTCTCCAGATTTACTCCTCGACTTTTTTGAGTCGCGTGGATACACCGAAGTGGAAATCATAGTCGGAGAAAACCTGTCTGGGCATTATAAGCATACTCTCGAGCAAAAGGGAATCGAGATTACCGAAAGATTGGCTGATCTGGTCGAAAGAGGGAAGCTGAGAGTTTATGTTCCGGATCGTACAATACATACAAAGCTATACTTTCTGGAGTGTGTTGATTTTATTCGGGTAATTCAAACCAGCGCTAATCTAACGGATACGGCCCAGAAAGCAAGGAAGCAGATAAATTATGCCTGGTACCTGGATCTACCCCATGATGATGCTACTCTGAATCAACTTATAAAGGATTATGAAATGCACCGAAAGGGATGCTCGCTTTTCATGGACGATCTGCGCGAACTAATTGGACTTAATCAGGAGACTGAAAGAAGGCAGATTATAGAAGCATGGCTCAGGGGTAATGTGCAGGAATATCAGGATATTGAGGTTAAGCAGCTTTTTCATGAGTTATCTAATAGTCTGATTGATGCTACCAGTCCCGGGGAGCAGACCGTGGCTGTATTAAGATTACCCGATTCGTCAGAAGCCAGAAAAAAATTTGAGCGAATATTAACTCCTTTAAAGCCTGTTCTAACACCTGATAACCAGTTACAATTAAGCAGTTTAGCATATATCAGGTATGTTTTTGAGACCAAACGTGTTCCTCTTTTACTCCTGGATAGCCGGAAGAATGAGTTGCTCCTCGGTCTTGAATTCCCCATGCTGAAACTAACCGACTCTTTGCCTGAACCAGATCTGGTTAACCGCGCCCTCGAACAGCTTGAAGCCTATTTGCAAACTGTTGATCTCGGACAGTCAGTGGACCATCGGGCTGTTAAAACCAATATGTATGAAGCAATACTCTACATTTTGTTTGCGCCTTTTGCCCATGAGTATATGAAATTGAAGCGTCTGCATTACGGATTGTTTGATACCCGCGGGCCACGTTTTCTGTATATTTACGGTCCCTCCCAAAATGGCAAATCAACTTTCTTGCGTTTTGCGTTGAAATTGTTGACTGGCAGGGCAATCGAACCTCTTTCGCGTGATGATTTCACTAAGACGCGCATTATCAACGCTTCCATGACAGGTACTCTTTTTCCACTGGTATTTGATGATGTTGACCCAACGTATTCAGGATTGGGGGATATTTTCAAATCTTACTGGGAGCGCTGGTGGAACGAGCAGTATCCAACACCGCAGTTAATAATTACTTCGAATGTTCCTCGGTTGCAGGAATGGGCAAAATCCAGGGTAATACGCATAGATTTCGACGTGCATTTTGCTCCTTCACCTGACGGCAGGGCTACCTTAGCCCGACTCTTCAGTCAGGAAAATCTTATTTTCAAATGGTTTTCTTTTTTGTATATACAGGAGCTTAATAAAAAAGAACTACCCGGCGATGATGAATTGTATCTATCAAGGAAGGTAATGAAGAAACTTTATGAATATGCCGGCAGAAAATTGCCCGAATTTTTCCCTGAGCAGCCGATTGAAAAACTATATGATCCCGGCAGAAGAGACTGGCGGGATATTGTATATGAATTACATAAAGCTGAAATCAGCTCGGATAAAAACAGGACTCTGGTGACCTTTACCAGAGATATGCAATCATGGGAGGTCAATTATTTTCAGAGCTCTCTGCCCCAAACAATTAAAAGCAAGCGGAAAGGTAATACTCTGATAATCGAAAATCCTGCGGAGTTTCAAAAATGGTTGGGGCAACCTCAACCACAGGGTTTATTTTCACGTTTGTTCAGGAAAAACCATTGATGCTAGCTTCTACCAGGAATGGCTGATAGCATCCTCCTGGCAAACAGAATGGCAGTTAACAGTATGTTCGGCTGAACACTTCCTGTATCCGGGACAGGCAAGGTGAATCTTCTTCCTGACTGATTCTTTGATCGCGGCTGTGGGTTGTCCCTGTTCATGCGGCTTTATTTCAAAATTTCCCGCAAAGCAGGCTTCCACACACTTACCACAGCCATTGCACTTCCCGGTATCAATAGTGATGAAGTACTCGCCTGAACCATCGCTGTATCCATAACTGATCTTCAGGTTGCCTTTTCTGGTTTTGCCCATCACCCTGTCCTGGGCAAATAGAGCTGCACCCAGACAGCCGGCAAGCTGAGGATCATCGGCTAAAAGTGGCTGTAAACCCACTTTCTCAGCGATTTTTGCTACCATGCCCTTGTTCTTGGCGATGCCTCCACTGATGCTGAAATCCTTCTGAATGGACACACGCTTTAAAAGATTGTATGAGCGGATGGCGATCGCTTCATGTAACCCGGCCAGGATATCGCTTTTTGAAATCCCTTTTCTTAAATAACCGATTGCCTCGGAACGAGCAAATACCGCACAGATAGTATTGAAGGGTATAGCGGCTTTTGATTGAAGAGCAAGGTCACCGATTTCAGTGAGCGGGACGCCTAGCACTTCGGCAATCATCTCAAGAAAGCGCCCTGTACCACCGGCGCACTTATCATTCATGACGAAGTTGGTCACTCTTCCTTCTCCATCAACGCTGATCGCCTTGCAATCCTGTCCGCCCATATCAAGTATTGTGCGGACTGAAGGAAAGTAATAATTAATTCCTCTTGCGTGACAGCTTATTTCTGAGATATTTTCGTTGGCGAACGGTACCAGAACGCGCCCGTATCCGGTTGCAACAATGTAATCGATATCTGAAAGCTCAAGGCCAGTTCCTTCCAGCGTTTTAGCCATGGTAACCCGAGAAGTCACCACACTTTCAGCTCCTGTATCTCCTATATATGAAGCGATTATCTTCCCATCTTTCAGAACAACCGCTTTTGATGCGCGTGAACCAATATCAATACCGGCCGTAATCATCTACCTGACACCTTTTTCGAGATTTTCTTTAGCCAGAATAGCTGCACCCAGCGCTGCTACCATCTGCGGATTTTCAGGAACCAGAACCTTGAATCCCAGTTCTTCTTCCAGTACATGTACAAATCCACCATCCAGTGCTACACCCCCAACTACAGCAACTTCCTTCTCAATCCCCAGCCTTTTTAAAAGTCCCATAATACGGCTGACCATGGAAGCATGGATGCCAGCGATGATTTCCTCTTTTGGCGTAGGTGGTACCCTGTGAATATGAGAGATAACCTCTGATTCAGCGAAGACAGCACAGGTTCCGGTGATATCTGCCCGGTTTTTGGCCCGGAGCGAATATTCTGCCATATCTTGCAGGGAGACCTGCATGATTTTTGCCATTGCCTGCAGAAACATGCCTGTTCCGGCAGCACACTTATCCTGTCCTGCCCAGTCAGTTACCCTGCCGCGATCGTTGATTTTTAATACTGTGGTCGTTTCGGCGCCAACATCCACGACCATGCGTGCTGTGGGAAACAGGTGATGTACTCCACGAGCGAGACAGGTTGTAATAGCCTTTTGTTGCTGGCTGAAACTGATAGCTTTACCTCCGGCGCCCGTAGCAACGATATAAAGTTCATCGCCATTCAGCTTTGATCTGGCGATTGCTTCATCCAGCGCAGCTCTGGCGGAAGTCTCCGTCCCTTCGCTGGCGGGTAGCATGGCGAATGAGACAGGTTCGGTGCCATCAAGTATTACAGCCTTAACATTCAGGCTGCCGATATCCAGTCCAACTGCTTTCATAATCCATCACCCGATCCATTATTAATTTTCAGAATTCTACCTGTCCTCCAGCAATTCAAAAAACTGCTCCATTTTGTCCCGTACCTCTGATTGAGAATTAATCGTCGGATCAACCAGATCGCAGTCAAGCGTCAGGACAGGTACATCCATCTCATTCAGAATATCCTTAAACATTTTAACCGTAGCACAGGTATGACGGCAACCCATAAATGCATAATATATGCAGCCATCTACCCTGTAATCCCTGGCGCAATCGCGGATATCCTGTAGTGTAGATTCACCCAGCGGTCCGTACATCGTGCGCGCTTCCGGTATAAGGTAAGATTTCTTTACCACGCTTTCCAGTGGTTTAGAAGGATCCAGGGGTGAGTATTTCCAATAGGTGAATAGCGGTTCTGTTGCGCTAACGGCTCCAAACTCCTGGAACAAATTCTCGAGGAAAGCGATTAAATATATGGGCGGTACAAAAAGGGTCATCAGGCGGAAGCGTTCGGGGTTTACAGCTCCTTTCTTCTGTTGCACCATTTCAGCCAGTTCATCCCTGAGTGTCATCAGATACTCTGTGGCTTCCGGTTGACCGGCGAACATATAATCTACCGTCAAAAACTCCAGGAATCGTCTGGTTGGGAAAGGAGATGGGATAGCCTTGCGTAATTCGCAGATTTCAGCATGTAGCTTTATCTGTTTATCCATCTCAGCTACACTTTGTGCCAGCTTATCCCAATTCATTTTCCGCCCTGAATGTTCCTCCAGAAAGCTGATCATGTCCTTGAGTTCATTAACCATATAAGCCTGTTCTTCCTGCGTATCACCAAAAGGGTGGTCAAGGAAAAATCCTGGACACTTGTTTAATTCCATAAGATATTCGCCGCTCTTGGCAGAATTATCACAGATCAGGTTGGTCCATAGTATCACGTCTGCACGTGGAAGCATCTGGCGGTAAAAGCCGCCTGCCAGACCGCGATGAGGCGAGCAGATTTCCGGTGCCATTCCTGCTTCAGCCCCGGCTGTGAGAAATTCTCCCTGGTTACCGAGTAGTAAAGCCGTTGTCCAGGTAGTCACTTCATTGTGTAGAGGAGTGATCCCCATAGCATAAAGAATTTCTACCGGGAAGAAGATAGTATGGGCAGCCAGAAAACCGTTTTCCTGCTTGGCTCGCTGGACATTATTGAAGTATTTATCCAGCATCTGATAGTACAATAACTCGCTTTTCTTACAATCAGGGCGGTTCTTATTGATCTTGGAGACGAGCCGGCAGGCTCTGAGCAGTGATTCAATATGATTGCGTCTTGTTTCTGAAGTAGTCATTTCTTCCTCGCTTCAACCATTTCAATAAATGCCTGTACGCGTGTGCGTATCTGCCCCGAACCGGACGTGCCATATTCCACATCCAGTGTCAGCAGAGGTATATCCTCGTGTTTCAAGCGCTCACTCAGAAGAGGAATATCATGAGCATAGGGAACACAATAGCGGATGGTTTCACTGATGATGCCGTCCACTCTGGCTTCCCTGGCAAGCTGGACGATACGATTAAACCGTTCATCAGAAGGGAACATCCTGGCACAGGGGAAATTATTCAAATAACGCCGTGAAATTGCTTCTAGCGGATTCTTTGCGCCTTCCAATACCACCGGTTCCGACCAGTAGCGTGTGCTGGTGCAGAGTTCATCGGTAACAATGATTGTATCCAGTTCTTCGATACTTTTTAGGAACTCAGGATTATTCAATACGCTGCCAATCAGCATAATTCGAGCTCTGGCTTTGTGACCCTGGTTTTTCTTCTTAAGTTCGTTTATCAATTCAGCCAGATACGAATTGCACTCTTCCTTGTGCATGCGGAAAGAACCGTTTAGTACCTCCATTGTCTCAGCGCCGGTAATCAGCGGTTCATCGAGTTTACGGAGATCGTAGAGTTCTTTTAATAGCTTTCTCTGCTGATTCATTACTTCGATTGATTTCAGCAGAGATTCATCGGTTATCGTCTTTCCAGTATATTCTTCAAGATGTTTCTTGAAACTTTCAACCTGGTGGTAATAAAGTTCGTGAGCTTTTTCATGGTACTTTCGTGGAACGGTCAATACGTGGAAAAATTCCGGATTAAGGTAGAATCGCCAGACATCGAAAAGTCGCCTGGCACCATCACAGGTTGAACCACCCACCACGCCGTCCAGAAAATCATATTCTTTCCTCAAACCCATCTGCATACAGCTCCGGGAAAAGGAGCAATTATTAATGTAGAGGTAGGCGTTTCCATCCTCCAATTCCGTTTCCTGAGTATAGCCGGAGATTCTGATAGGCAATATGTCTGCGGCAAGGATAACTTCTTCTGGAACATAGGTGCATAACCAGCCGAAAACTTTTTTCCCGGCGGCTTTATGTTCCTGAATAGCCCGTGTTTTGGGGAAAGTCCGGTTTATCTCACGGAAATGGTCAAGTGCTGAAAGTCCTGTTAAATTCTTATCTGGAATTTCCTTCATCAAATATATACCTCAATTTAAACTTAGTAAGGTGTTGCTACCTTGGTGCCAGTTTTTATATTCAGGATAACAAATAACCACCATCAACCACCAGTAAACTACCCGTCATATAGCTTGATAAATCAGAAGCCAGGAACAGGGCAACTCGTCCAATATCATCAGCTACGCCCATTCTGCCCATTACGATCCGGGAAAGGAATTCTTTCAGCACTGAGCGATTTGCTCCCGTCTGTCCCCGTTGAGAGAGAGCTCCCTCTGTTAAGATGCCTCCAGGAGCGATGGCGTTTACCCTGATACCATGGGGCCCCAATTCTCTTGCCAGACTCCGTGTCAGGGACACAATAGCCCCTTTTGAGGCGTCGTAAACTGACATGCCAGAATGTGAAGGATGCAGCGCATCAATCGAAGCGATGTTGATGATATTGCCGCTGATCCTGTGCTCGATCATCCAGCGGCTGACTTCACGGGTGAATATTAAAGCGCCTTTCAAATTTACATCAAGGATTCTTTCGATATCATCTGATTTCAATTCGAGTAAAGGGGTAAAAGGAAAAATTCCGGCATTATTGACCAGTATGTCGATACCATCCATTTTTGATACAGCCAGGCTGACAGTCCGGCTGACATCTTCGTCTTTGCTCACATCGCAGGGAGCAAAGTAAGCCTGGAAGCCTATATCAATTAAACTCTGAACAGCACTTTCTCCTTTGGTCGAATTGACATCGGCAACGATAACGGTTGCTCCGGCTTCTGCCAGGCGGTAGGCGATGGCAAAACCTATTCCCATAGCCCCGCCAGTCACCAAAGCACGTTTGCCTTTTAGATTGATTAACGCATGGATAGGAGGAAACTTATTCTGTGAACTCATAGGATTTCATGGTCATTAAATTACATAAAAATATCACCAGATCACCTGTCTGTATTACAATCTACAATTCGAGCGTATAATATAACAGCCGTATGGTCGTGTCAAGTTAAACTAAGGTACACAAATAAATTTTGATAAATGTAATGCCTTATTCGTCGATTATTTTTCATTTTCAAATAGTTATGGAAGGTTTATTTTATGAAAAGCTACAATCGTTTTAAGATTGGGTCAAAGCTAATTTTGTTGACAATAAATACAGGGTGATATACAATTGACTTAAATCCAATACGTAAGTTATACATATACGATGTCGAGTGGTGGCAGGAGTTGCTTCTTTAATGGAGTATGAACGGATTGAGTGGGATCTACATTATTGAGATTGGTAAAAGCAATGAGGGGTTGAGTTTATAGTTATTTTTGTTTACCTCTGCAGTTCTCTTTCCGCCGATTATGCGTAAGGCGGATAGCAGATTTTCCCGATGTTCACAAAGAAATCTTACCCCGTGGAATTTTGCTATAAACAACGATGCCCCTCTTTATCATATAAAACAATTTGGACTGGAGGAGACAAGACATTGAAAAAGCTAATTATCCCGCTTGCCGTCCTGCTGGTAATCGCCTTCGTGATTACCGGCTGCGCCGGAGGAACAAGCACCACTCCCGCTAACACTTCACCTGAACCAACCAGTACTTCTCCCACTTCAACCGGAAATACCCCTGTTTACGGTGGCGTCCTGAGAATCATCACCTCACAGGGACCCCAATCATTGAGCTATATTCCTGAGATGGGTCCTTCCGATTCAGGAGCGGTTTTCCCTGCAGTTGAAAGACTGATGGATGCTACCAAAGATCGCAGCATGGGTAATGGGCTGGAACCTGTACTCTGCTCGAGCGTTGATGATGATGTGGCCAATAAAAGAATCGTCTTCCACATCCGGCCTGGTGTTAAGTTCCATGATGGTTCTGATTTGAACGCTGATGTGGTGATCTGGAACTTCAAATTGATGGAAGATGCCGGTAAAATCCAGTACTCTACCTATTACAAGGGTGTAAAAAAGATTGATGATATGACAGTGGAGCTGGATTATACCGAATACACCAACCAGCTTATCCAGGCATGGGCATGGACTGCAATTTATTCGAAAGCAGCCTATGATAAGGTTACCAACAACGGTGCTAACCCGGATGCTTACAAGGATTGGGCAAGGAAAAATGTTGTGGGTACCGGCCCATTCATGTTGAAGGAATGGGTCAGAGATGATCACATTACCTGGGTGAAGAACCCCAATTACTGGAGACCTGGCCAGCCATACCTGGATGGGATTGAAGTCCGCTATATCCCGGATTCAGTTACTGCCAAAAACATGATGCTGGCAAAAGAGGCTGATTTCTGGGATTCACCAACTGCAAAGGATCTGAATGAACTTGAGAGCAAAGGCTTTCTCAAGGTGGGATCCTGGCCTGGTATGCCCCAGAGCATCTGGCCCAATACTGCCGATCCGAATTCCAAGTGGAATGATAAAAGATTGCGCATGGCAATCGAGTACGCCATAGATAAGCCGACTCTGGCAAAAACGCTGGGTTATGGCAACTATGTACCGATGACAATGCTGGCTCCACCCGGAGAATGGGGCTATGATCCCAATTATCCCGCCAGGAATTACGATCCAGCTAAAGCCAGGCAGCTTCTGCTTGAAGCAGGTTATCCCAATGGTTTGAAAGCCAAACTCCTGATCACCAATGCTCCAGCTTCACTGGATGCTGGTACGGCTATTAAGCAATACCTTGATGCGGCTGGATTCAACATCGAACTGGATGTAGCCGATCTGGGTCGTTTCTATGGTACTGTCTGGGGTAATCATATTCCGGATGGTGATCTGGTTTTGATGTGGTCCGGTATGGATATCACTCAACTGGTCACCTATATGAGGTGGTTCAGTACAGATCCGTTTACCAACGTTTCCTTCCTGGGCCATACACCTGAACAGGCTGCCCTGGATAAAGAAGCTCAGGCCATCCCTGATGTTCCTGGACAGAAGCAAATTATAGAGAAGATTATCAAGTACATGACCGATGAATGCAGGGTCGTTCCTCTGTACCTGGTGCCTTCATACGTGATTGTACAGCCTTATGTCCATACTGATAGATTCAGTCAGGGCTTTATCCGCTGGCAGACTGAAAATACCTGGATGGAGAAACATTAACAACTGAATTCTGCGGGTGGAGATGCCTATTTGGCATCTCCACCCGGAAAAATAAAAAACTATTGAAAAGCGAGTCCTGGGTATGTCACAATATATTAAATTTACAAAAACTAAAAATAATAGTTTTATTAATATAGTGAGGAAACAATGACGACGTATATTATCAGAAGGTTAATCACAGGGGTTTTTATCATCTGGCTGGTGACCCTGATAGTCTTCTTTGTAATCAGACTATTACCCGGTGACCCGCTGGTAATCTTCCTGGGTCAGCAGGCTTCATCAGGCAGTATTTCTGAACAGGAACTGGAACATTTACGTAAAGAATATCATCTGGATAAACCGATCCTGGTTCAGTACGGCATCTGGATTGGTGGTGTGTTAAGGGGAAATCTCGGTCAGTCAATCTATTATCATGAAGATGTGGGAAAGCTCATGGCGGAACGTTTTCCCATTACGCTGCATATCGGTCTTACCGCGTTTGTAATAAGCAATATTCTGGGTATATTATTTGGGTTGATTGCCGCCGTCAGGCGCGGCACCTGGATTGATACTGTGGTGACCACATTATCTAATGTAGGTATCACGATTCCCGTGTTCTGGCTGGGTCTGATTCTTATGTATATTTTCGGCTTAAAGCTCCATCTTTTACCCATTGCAGGATATACCTCGCCATTCCAGGATTTCTGGCTGAATGCTAAACAACTGGTAATGCCGGTAACCTGCATGGCGATCACTGGTCTTGCAGGCACTGCTCGACAGACCCGTTCCAGTATGCTGGAGGTTATTAGACAGGATTACATCCGCACCGCCTGGTCGAAAGGACTGCGGGAACGTGTGGTTATTCTGAGACATGCCCTGAAGATCAGTCTCATACCCGTGATCACCATGATGGGTATGGGAATTGGTATGATATTTGGTGGTTCAGTATTGGTAGAAACAGTTTTTGCTATTCCAGGCGTTGGCAGGTTACTTACCCAGAGCATTTTTGCTCAGGATTACATGGTAATTCAGTCCGGTACACTCGTAATTTCGATGATTATCGTTCTGGCAAACCTGATCGTGGATATCTCTTACGGCTGGTTTGATCCAAGAGTTAGATATAGTTAGGAGAATATATCATGGTAGAGAATGCAACAACGATAAGCCAGGTCTCCGAAGCTCCTCCCCGTGTAAGCGAGTGGAGACGTTTTCGGAGGGTATTCTTCCAGCGTAAACTGGTTTTATTCGGACTGGTGGTCCTGTTTATCCTGTTCTTCGTAGCAATTTTTGCTAATGTGCTGGCTCCGTACGACCCGTATGTCGGTAATCTGGCGGAATCTCTACAACAGCCCAGCGCCAAGCACTGGCTGGGGACGGACTTGCAGGGTAGAGATGAATTGAGCCGCCTGATTTTCGGTACACGCACGGCTCTGCAGGTAGGTTTCCTGACGGTGATTTCAGCAGGGCTAATCGGCATGATTCTTGGTCTGGTTGCCGGTTACTTCGGTGGAATTGTCAGCATGATCATCATGAGGGTTATGGATGCTCTGATGGGTTTCCCAATGCTGATACTCGCACTGGTAATCGCGGCCGTCCTGGGAGGTGGTATCCAGAATGTGATCATTGCTCTGACAGTTGCTACCATCCCGGGATATGCCAGGGTAATGAATGCCTTAACCATGAGCGTGCGTGAAAATGACTACATTCTGGCTGAGAGAGCTCTGGGTTCTTCCAATACCAGGATCATGTTGAGACACATCCTGCCCAATGCCATGCCGCCAATGATCGTGCTGGTGACCTTACAGCTCGGTTCTCTGATCCTTTCTGAGGCTGCTCTGAGCTTCCTGGGTATTGGTATTAAACCACCGGGCGCTGCCTGGGGGGCTATGGTATATGATGGATACAGATATATGTTGACTAATCCGGTACTTTCCTTTGCACCAGGTCTGGCTATTATGCTGGTGGTATTCGCTTTCAACATGGTAGGTGATGGTTTAAGAGATGCACTGGATCCCAGATTGAGAGGAACACTATAATAAAGTGATCACAATCTTAAAATAATTAAGATTGGATAAGGGAAAGAGAAGAGATGGGAAGACTACTGGAGGTAAAGAACCTCAAGACGCAGTTCAAGACAGAAGGTGGGCTGGTGAAGGCGGTAGACGATGTATCG